>Ga0308017_1000017_pt1 | contig 55919 bp, 65 predicted proteins | sample Neamet280_FD_203145 | JGI IMG/M metagenome (GOLD analysis project Ga0308017, IMG submission 203145) | Marine microbial communities from water near the shore, Antarctic Ocean - #280 | ecosystem: Environmental > Aquatic > Marine > Unclassified | place: Southern Ocean | collected 2014-10-01
TTTTCACAGCTGTGAATCAAAAAGCTAAAAAATTCTGAGCAAATTTTTATTTTTATTAGGGGGGGGTTTGATTTTTTTTTGTTTTTTTTTTACGAAAAGTTTTTGTATATCCTATATTACCCAATTGCTCAGAATATGTAATATTTTTTTATTATCTTTACTCAACAAAAGAACATCATTATGAAAATCACAGGAGCAAAAAAGATAAGTGCTAAACCAATTATGGCAGAGTATTTACAAGAGAGAAACAGGAATGAATTTAATGGTGGTGGAGACTACTATATTACAGGTATTAAAAAACTGGCAGAGATTAAGGCTGCAAAGCATAGAGCTAAAAAGATCAGTATGATTGCTGAAGGAATAGAACTTGCAGAACAGAGAAAAGATTTTTTTAACATATACAGATAACTTTCTTCCCATAGTTAATTTGTGTTAAAGAGGATTAATCATTGATTAGTCCTTTTTTTTGTGCTTATTTATGTTGACTTTGATATTTTATGTTAAGTTATGTTAAGATTATGTTATGAATTTTATTGTAAGTAATTGATTTATAGTTCTATGTTAAGAATGTTAACTTTTACTATACTTTTAAAAAAAAAATAAAAAGAGTATTAGTACATTACTAGTAGTTGTATATAGAGAAATAAAAGTCAACATCATAACATTGTAAAATACTTCTTTTTTTATAGAGATATATTGTATACTTTTGAATAAATAATCAAATCTAATTTAAATTATGAGTTACAGTCCTAAAGATCTAATTTTCGAAAAAGAAGGTAGAGATAAGTTAAAAAAGGGTATTAATCAAATTACAAATGCGGTCAAAAGTACATTAGGACCACTAGGTAAAACAGTATTAATAGAGTCTCCAGAACATACACACGGAATTACTGTGACAAAGGATGGAGTTACTGTAGCAAAGTCAATCAATTTAGAAGATCCAGTAGAAAACTTAGCGGTAAATATGATGAAGGAAGCAGCAGATCGCACAGCTACCTCTGCAGGAGATGGGACTACTACTGCTATTGTATTGACAGAGGCTATTATTCGCAATGGAATGAATCTTATAGAGACAAAGGATAACATTAATACTACGGTATTGATCAAAGACTTGAATGATAAGGTAAAACAGATTGTAAAGAACTTAACAAAGAAGTCTAAGAAAGTAACAAACAAAACTTTAAAGGATGTAGCTACTGTTTCCGCTAATAATTCTGTAGAACTTGGAAATTTAATTTCTGATGCATACAAAGTATTAGGAAAGGATGGGATTTTAACTGTAGAGAATTCATTTACTGAGAAAACATACTATGAAGTAACTAAGGGTATTAAGATAGACAGGGGATATACTAGTCAGTTGTTTTCTAATAACGAAAGAAATGACGAATGTATTTTAACTGACGTAAGTATTTTGATTACGGACACAGAGATACAAAGTCTTTTAGAGATTGAGGGTATTTTAAGACCAATCATTGCAAAGAAGGGTAAGTTATTAATCATTGGAAACTGTACAGCGAATGTAATTAATACATTAGGAGCTAATGTTGTTCAGAACAATTTAGCATTCTGTAATATTATACCACCATCTTTTGGATATAAGACAAATGAATTACTAGGTGACATTGCGTTATCGGTAGGAGCAAAATATTTTAGTGAGTCACAAGGAGATGATTTAAGTTTACTTACTTTAGATTCTTTAGGATTTGCTAAGAAAATTATAGTTGGAAAAGACAGCACGGTTATCGTAAACTCTGATGATAAGAAATCAGATGAGATAGCAGAAAGAATAGAACAATTAAAAGTACAGCATTTAAATAATACTTTAAACAAACACGAAAAAGATTTTGTATTAGAACGCATAGCTAACTTGACTGGATCTGTTGGCGTTATTTATGTAGGAGCTAATTCGGACATTGAACAAAAGGAAAAATTTGACCGCATTGATGATGCGGTTTGTGCTGTGCGATCAGCATTAGAAGAAGGAATATTACCAGGAGGTGGACTTGCTTTGTTAAGAGAAGCAGAAAATTTAGGTGATGGTGATGCGGCTGACATATTATATTTATCATTGACTCAACCATTAGAACAGATTTTAATTAATGCTGGTGAAGATATTAAGGTTGTACGAGATAAAATTTGCTCTTGTGCTAAAGTTCCAACTGATTATGGTTATGATGTAAAGAACAAAAAGTATGGAGATATGTTTAAGATGGGAATTATAGATCCTGCTAAAGTAACAAAGAATGCATTAACTAATGCGGTAAGTGTTGCTACAACAGTATTGAGTACTAACGCAATTATAACTATGAAAAGAGCTTAATTATGGATTGTCCTAAATGTTTAAAAAATTTATTATGGGGTGGAGATCATAGCTATGAAGATTATGATTTAGAAGGTGAAGGTATAGTTAGTAACCACACTTGTACAAATGAAGAATGCCCAATAACTGATGTATTAATTTATGAATCTATTTAAAATATGAAAGCAATAGGAAAAACAATAGTAATAGAAACTATTAAAGAAAAAGTAACACACGATTCAGGATTAATATTAACTGTTGCTGATAAAGATAAATTTAGATATAAAAAAGGCAGAGTAATTATGCCAGGTACTGAATGTTCTGTATTAGAAAAATATGATATTATTTATTATGACAAAGCAGCTGGACACACTATGATGTTAGATGAAAGAATATATACTATTATTCAGGAGCGTGACGTTGTTGTTGTCGAATAGTTAAATTCATTTCTTTAATAATTTTACGATATATCTTATTACTATACTTAGTATCTTTTCGAAATATATTATTACGATAAGGACTTTCAGAGATGGTTTCTTGCATATTTAGTTTTCTATATATAGAAGAAACCAATCTTTTTCCTTTAAATCCTAACTCATACAATTTAGATTCATTACCAATTTTCTCTCTCCAGATAATAATCCACTTTTGATTAAGTAGTTTATGAAATCTCATTTTATCCCAACTCATAATTTCGTTAAATTCATCAAATTGTAAACGAGTAAATAATCCTTCGCTATAAAGAAACATCATCATTTCTATATCTGATGATGATATATTATAATTAGCTTTTGCCCATTGTTTTATTACCTTCCAATATTTTAAATAGTCGTTAGAAGGTTCTGTTCTATCGTAATTTATTCTTAATTTTTTGTTTAACTGCATTAGATTTAAATTAATTATCTTTGTCAAATATACAATAAAGATGGCGTTAAGCAGAACTGCAAAATTTTATAGAGATAATCCTGATGCACGAGCAAAGCATCGTAAGTATCAAGGAGAGTATAATAAAAAAAGAAAATCTATAAAGCAAAGAGTTGCAGATAATAGAGCTAATAGAGAAAAAGGAACGTATGGTAACTATGATGGTTTGGATGTTTCTCATAAAGGGAAAGGTCGTTATGTTTTGGAAACTGCTAAAAAGAACAGGGGTAGTAAAACAAATACTGCTGGTGATAGAAGAGCGAGAGGTAAAAAAGGCAAAGGAAGAAAAAATAAAGGTAATACAGGAGGAAATTAATTTTAAAAACGATAACAATGAATCTAAATTTAAAACCAAGTAGTAAAAAAACAGACGAAGAAAAAAACTTTTCGAATCGTGCTTTAAGACGTTTAAAAGAGTTAGAAGCTAAAAGTGATGATTTAGAAAGAGAATATATGACAAAAAACGAATTTAGTTCTAAAGGTCAAATAAAAAGTCTAAAAAAGCAAAACAGAATAACTACAAAGATTAATAGAATAACAAAAAGACAAGAAGGAAGAGGTAGAACAAGATTTTCAGGATAATGATTACTAAGACTGAAACACGATTAGAAAAAAGAAAACAAGCATTGGTTAAAAAACCAGTTATTTCTTTAGGACAATATATACGAGTAAGAAGAACAACTTAAAATTAAACTATGGCAAAATTTAAAATACATAATATGTATAGCAAAACTGGAATTAAGAAAGTTGCTAAAACAATGAAAGACCATTTATCTTTAAAGAAAAAAGGTTATTCTCATAAAAAGAAATAAATGGCAAAAAAAATGAAAAATCCTTGTTGGAAAGGGTTTATAGCATATGGATTAAAAACTAAAGGAGGAAAAAAAGTTCCTAATTGTGTTCGTAAAAAGAAAACAAAAAAGTGATCTTATGGCAAATAAATCAACAATGTCGTGTAATAAAGTTATGCGATCTGATAGAGCAGGTAAAAAGAAAATGGTTAAAGCCTGTCAAGGTGGTCAAGAAAAACTTATTCACTTTGGAGCAAAAGGATATGGACATAATTATTCAGCAGCTGCAAGACGTTCATTTAAGGCACGTCATAAATGTGGAACAGCTAAGTCAAAATTAACTGCTAGATATTGGTCTTGTAAAAAACTGTGGTCTGGTAAAGGAGGATCAACTAAAAGTTCCCCTAAAAATAGACAAGGAAAATATTAGTATATTTGTATTATTAATTAAAAAATAAAAATTATGCCAACAGTAATGATGCCAGGCGGCAAAAAAAGACAATTTCCTTATAATGCAGTAGGGAAAGCTCAAGCTCACTCCTTTGCTAAAATGAATGGAGGAAAAGTAAAAAACAATCCAGGTTACGGAGATGAAAAAGCTATGGGTAAAAAAATGTATTAATAAAAATAAAAATAATAATTATGAAAAAACAAGGTTACAATTCAAGACTTAATGAGTCATTAGGTAGTAGAAACGGAAAGAAATCTCAATCTATGAAATCACGTAGAGATGAGTCAAAAGGTATGTCAAAAAAAATGTATGGTCACGCTTATGGAGCAGATTCAGATATGTCTTACAGACACAAGCATCCTGATCACGTTAAAAATGTTGGAGCTCACCTTTCTTCAGTTATTAGTAAATAATGAGTAAGTTTAGCACACTAGCTGCAAAGTTAGGCGGTGGATTAGCTGCTTATATAGGCAGAAAAAAATACGGCAAAACAAAATTTGCTGCTATGGCAGCAGCAGGTAGAAAAAAGAAAAAAAAATAAGTAATATTAATCAAATCAAATTACAATGGCTAAAAAGAAAGTAATTAAAAATGTAGTCAAAGAAAAGGAAATTAAAGATACGAGAACAGTTAGTAAACCACAAACTACTCAACACATTCCTTATAAAAAAATAAAAAACATTTATAACTCATAATATGGGGAAATTTTTAGTAAAATTAGGATATATGGTACAAGCACTTTGGTGTAGATTTCAATGTAATTGGAATTCTTTTGTAGCAAAATTTATTTTTAAAGTTGAAAATTGTCCTAATCAAATATGTAGTTGTAAAAAATAATCAAATGAAAACTCAATCAGTTGGTCTAGGTGATGACTTAGCAAAAGTATTTAAAAAAACAGGAGTAAAAGCAATAGTTGACAAAGTAACCAAAGGTGGTTGTGGATGCAATAAACGCCAGGATACATTAAATAGAATGTTTCCTTATAAAAATAGTAAATAAAAAATAAACGAGATTTTTAACCTCTAAAAAACAAAAATGGCATACCCAAAAATTAACATTAATACACTAACAGGTGTTAATGTAGCTAATAGTGACACATTAAATATTCCATTAACATCTTCAAGGGTGGCATCTGGAATTGCTACCATTACAGGAACTACTTTAACAGATATCAGTATTGCAGCAGTTGGTGCAAATGGCACATTTGATTCAATTGTATCCGCAGAACGACCTGTAGATTCATCAGCAAAATTTTTATCAGGAGGTCCAGGTGGAACTCCAAGTTATTATCCACCAGTAGTTGCAAAGAATTTTATATTAAATACAACAGATAACACTAGTACAAGTATTGATTCTGTTGTAGATGAAACTACAATACAAACAAAAGCTTCAATTTTTGTAGTTGGTGAGGCTTATACAATTTATAATCAAGGATTTGTTCAACGATATAAAGTTAAAATTGGAGATATAATTGTAAATGAAACTACTAATTCTATAGCAGAAATTGATGACATTATTGATGATTGTCAATTACAAGTACCTGCTGCATTTGCTGTAAGCACAAATGTTTATACAGTATACAGTCAAGATGCTGCAGACTTAGGCACATCTTCTCACGATGGATTCCTTATTTATGTAGGAAGTAGTACAGCAATAACACAAGATATTCAACCTACTGATCCAGTAGCACCTGGTGTTGGAGTAGCTGATCCAAGATATGTAGATATTAGAGTACTTACCGTAAATAATCAAGATATAATATTTAAGAATTTTAAAGTTGGAGAATATCTTCCTGTACAATGTAAAAGAGTGTTTGCGACAAACACTACAGCAGGAGTTCAATGTATAGCAATGTCTTAATGAAAACGTTTATGTCAGATATAAAAATGTATTTATTAAACGCAACTTATCTTGTTGTTTCATTTTCTCATTTAGAGATGGCTTTAAAGATAGTACTTGGAATTTTGACTGTGGGATATACTGCTCAAAAATGGTACTTATTAGATAAAGCTAGAAGAAATGACAACAAAAAAAAATAATTTTCTGTATTAATTATAAAAATAAAGACGCAGAAAAATCTGCGTCTTTATTTTTGAACTTAATTAAACAATTATGAGAAAAATAAGTAAAATTATAATTCATTGTTCAGCAACACCAAGAGGAAAAGATTTTAGTGCAGAAGTAATTAGAGATTGGCACGTTAAAGGAAATGGGTGGAGTGATATTGGTTATCATTATATAATAGCATTAGATGGATCTATGGAATATGGAAGATCTATTGAAATATCAGGTGCACATACTAAAGGACATAACAGTAATAGTATTGGTATATGTTACATAGGTGGTATGGATAGAGAAATGGTAAATAATGAAGACACAAGAACTGATAAACAAAAATCTTCTCTTATAATATTATTAAAAATGTTAAAAAAATTACATCCAGAGGCTAAAATTCACGGTCATAGAGATTTTGCTAAAAAAGCTTGTCCAAGTTTTGATGCAACAGAAGAATATAAAAATTTATAACTATGAATAATATATTAAATAAAATATTTGGAAAATTAGGAGGAAATATTGCAGATAAAATGTCTGAAATTATTGATAAGTTTGTTCATACTAAAGATGAGAAAGCTAAATTTAAAAAAGAAATGACTCAAATGTTTATTGATGCTGAGGCTGATATGCAAAAGAATGTAACTGAAAGATGGAAATCTGATATGGCTAGTGATAATATATTGTCAAAATCAGTACGACCTTTAACTTTAATATTTGTTATTGTAAGTACAGTTCTGCTTATTTTTGTTGACTCAGGATTTATTACCTTTGCAGTAGATGATACTTGGAAAGAATTGCTAAAAATTGTTCTTATTACAATTATAGCTGCATATTTTGGAGGAAGGTCATATGAAAAAGGAGAATCTATAAAAAAATAATATAAATGGCAAGAATTAAAAGTTATGCAAATGCAAGTCCTGTAGTTGGAGCTGACAAATGGATAGGATCTGATTCGCAATCTAATTTTGCAACAAAAAATTTTACTGCTGATGCAGTTGGTAAGTTCATAAATGAGAATACCAATCAATTACAATCATTAAGATTTAAATACGATAACACTCAAAGTAGTCCAGTTAATTCTAAACCAGGAACTATAATTTTTGATCCAGTTAAAGCCGATAATGTTGCATTTAGCACTCTTACAGGTTTTATATTAAGTAAATCAGAGTTAATAAATTTAACTTTAGATATATCTAATTTTTATACTGCTCCTTTAATTACATCTGATGTTTTAATTACTGAATGTGCTAATCCTAGCAAATGGGCAGTTTATACTTGGAACTCTTCGGTTGAAAATGCGAAGGATATTGACTTTTATGATATTGGTCTTACATATAAAGCAGGTGCTGGAGGCTTAACTAATGGTCAAGATTATTTTATATCTTTGTTACGATATGGAACTAGTACTGGAGACAAAAATTTTGTTTTTACTCAACCTACTAATGCAGAAGTTTGGGTAGTAGATCATAATTTAGACAAATTTCCATCAGTAACTATAGTAGATACAGCAAATACAGTAATTACAGGAGAAGTAGTTTATAATAGTTTAACACAATGTACACTTTCGTTTAGTCCAGCTCCAGGAGCAAATGGAAAAGCGTTTTTTAATTAAAAATAAATAATAAATATGGCTATAAGTTATCTAAGTAATCTTGATTTAAAAAATAATCAATTACTAAACACGAAAATTCAAAATTTAACTGCAGATCCAACAGGATTAAGCGGTGAAGGACAAATTATCTATCGTACTGATTTAAATGTGATGAAATATCACACAGGATCTAATACTTGGGTAACATTTGGTACTTCAGGAGGATCTGTTACTTCAGTTTCGGCAACAATAGCTGGATCTGCAATGTCAGTTGTAGTAAGTAATGCAAGTTCAACACCTGCTATAGCTACTACATTTGATGGAACAGCAGCACAGTACATTTCTGGTCAAGGTAACTTAGTTGCTTTTCCAAGTATCCCACAAGGAGATATAACAGAAGTAATTGCTGGTTTAAAATTAACAGGTGGTGGTAGTACAGGATCAGTAACTTTAGCTCACGCTTTAACTGTTAGAACTAATACAACTTCAGCTGCAAGTCCAGGAGATGGTGGTACATTTACTGCAGTAGACTCAGTAACATCAGATTCAACTGGTCACGTTACAGGTTTAAATTTAAAAACCATAACATTACCTACCGATTCAGGTAGTGGAGTTACAAATATTGCTTCAGGAGCAGGTCTTACAGGAGGACCAATTACATCAACAGGAACATTAGCAGTAGATTATTTAGGTGCAGATAACGTAATATTAGCAGCAGCTGATGGTACAGCAATAACTTTAGCAACTACAGATAAAGTAATAATATCTGATGCTACAGATTCTAATGTAAAATATGCTAACTTATCTCAATTAAGTGCGGCTATTGGTGGTGGTACAGTTACAAGTGTAGCTCAAACACACGCTGGTAATGCATTTACAGTAGGTGGTTCACCTATTACATCCGCAGGAACTCTTGCTATTACAATGGCAGGTAGTTCATCACAATATATAGATGGAGCAGGTGATTTAGTTACCTTTCCAGCAATTCCTCAAGGTGATATTACAGCTGTAACAGTTACAGCTCCTATTACTGGTGGTGGAACATCTGGTAGTATAGCTATTGGACACGCTTTACAAGGCAATGTAGCAACAACTCAATCTACAACTCTAGCAGCAGGTTCTTCGTTCGAAGCATTTACAGGTTTAACTGTTAATGGAACAGGACACGTTAGTGGGAATAAGATAACTACATATACATTACCAGGTGATAATAACAATACGTCTTTACCAGTAAAAAATAGTTCAGGTACAACACAATTTACCTCTACAGATTCAACAGGTGTTAGATTTGCAGGTACAGGTGGTACAACCGTTTCATTTGCAGCAGCAACACAAACAGTAAGCATTAGCAGTAGTGATACACAAGAAACATATACATTACCAGTAGCAGCAGGAGCAGCTAATACAGCTATTCTTAATTTAACTGCAGCAGGAGCAAGTACAGGAGTTAAGTCTTCTGTAACTATTTCTGGAACATTGGATGAAGTAAGAGTAACAGAATCCGCAGGAAACAACGGAACTATTACACTTGGTTTACCAGATGATGTAGTAATAACTAATAATTTAACTGTAGGAAACAGGATTAGTGCTGCAACTGGTGTATTTTCTGGTCAAGTAACAATTCCAGTAACTCCATCAGCTACAACAGATGCAGCTTCTAAGAGTTATGTAGATAGTTCATTAGCAGGATCTGGATCATTAATCTTCCAAGGAGGGTATAATGCTTCAACTAACGTTCCAGTATTAGATAATAGAGGAACACCAATTGCAGTATTAAAAGGATGGACTTATGCAGTTACATCTGCAGGTACTTTTTACGGAGAAACTGTTGAAGATGGTGATTTAATTATTGCTGAAGTTGATAATGCAGCATCATTAGCACAATGGACAGTAGTTCAAAATAATATTGGAATAGCTGGATCAGGAGCAACAGATGGTGCTACTACAAAAGGTATTGCTGGATTTGATAATTCTAGCTTTACAGTAACAACAAATGGATTTGTTGAATTAATAAATAGATCTACATCAGGTGGTTATGGTAGTGCAACAGAAACAGTAACATTAGGAATTAATTCAGATGGTATTGTTACTACTGCATCAGAACAAGCTATTGCTATCCCAGCTTCACAAGTAACAAATTTTTGTTCAGCAGTTGAAGCGTGTGTAGCATCAGGAGTTAATTATTCAGCTGATATAGGAGATGGCTCTGCTACTTCTTATGCAATTAGCCACGGATTAGCTTCTCAGCAAGTAACTGTTCAAATGTATGATAATACTACATTTGAAACTGTATATGCAGACGTAGTAAGAACATCAGCATCAGTAGTTACTGTAACTACAACACTTGCTTTAGCAACAAATGCTGTAAAAGTTCTTATTTCAAGAATAAACTAATATTAAACTTTAAACATAATCAAAAAGAATCGTTTTATCCAGCGATTCTTTTTGTAAATTTGAATCTATGAGTATAAAATACAAGGTTGGAATCCAGATTGAAGGAGGAGCTTTAACAGTTTCTGGTGGTAGTATTACTTTAGGAGGAACAGGAAGAATTCAAGGTGTAGATTCAGTTTCAGTTAATACTGATGCTGCTAATAAATTATATGTTGATACGCAAGTTGCTACTAAAGATAGTTATTCACAATGGAAAGTACAAGCAGATTCAGGTAGTATATTTAATGTAACATCCAATACTAATGTAGATTTTATAGGAGGAACTAATATAACAACCTCAACAGGAACACAAGCTGGAGGTCTCGTTGTTACTATAAATAATGGTATTACTAACAATAATCAACTTACTAACGGAGCAGGATATACGACTAATACAGGTACAACAACAGCCTCAAATACACAAACGTTTACTAACAAAAGCGGTAATATAAGTCAATGGACTAATAATTCAGGTTATATTACGTCAGCATCTTTACCAACTGTAAGTAATGCAACTATTACATTAGCAGCAGGTACAGGTCTTAGTGGTGGAGGAGCAATTACTCTTAATCAATCAGGTAATGAAACAGTTACTTTTAATAACACTATAACTAATAATAATCAACTTTCTAATGGAAGAGGTTTTATTGGAATAGGTTCGGTTGCAATAACTTCTAATGGATCAACGCCAAGTTTAGGTTCAGGAATTAGTGCTGCTGAAATTAGATCACTTATAGGAGCTGGTACAAGTTCAAGTACAGGTACAGTAACTTCTATAGCAACTAGTACAGGATTAAGTGGTGGTACAATTACAACATCTGGAACTTTAACAAATACTGATAGAGGATCACAGCAAAACATATTCAAAAACTTTACAGCAAGTTCAGGCGGAACAGCTACAGCTAATATTAATAATGATACGTTAACTATAGCTGGTGGTTCTAATGTTAGTACTGTAAGATCTGGTGATACAATAACTATTAACGCTACAGATACAAATACAAATAATTATCTAACAGGATTATCTTGGGCAACTGGCACAGGTGTTTTAAGTGCTACTAGACAAGGGTTAAGTACTTTGTCTGTAGATTTAGATGGTAGATATGTTACGTCATCAGGTGTAACGTCTATAGCAACAAGCACAGGATTAAGTGGTGGTACAATAACAAGCACAGGAACTCTTACAAATACTGATAGAGGATCACAACAATCTATATTTAAGAATATTGCAGTAAGTGGACAAAATACTGTAATAGCAGATAACAATAACGACACGTTAACGTTGGTTGCCGCTGGTGGTATGACTATTACTACAAATTCTGCAACAGATACAATTACATTTAATCCTAATGATGATAATTCAAACAATTTCGTAACAGGTGGTAATGTAACAAGTGGAACAGTAACATTAAATAGATCAGGATTAAGTAATGTTTCATTTGCAATTAACAACAGTCAGATAACAAATGGTGCTGGTTACATAACTGCAGGATCTTTACCTTCAGTTGGTAATGGAACATTAACTGTTACAGGAGGAACTGGAATGAGTGGTTCAGGAACATTTACCGCAAATCAATCAGGCAATACTACAATTACTCTTAATAACAGTATTACAAATAACAATCAATTAACAAATGGTAGAAACTTTACAGTTTCAGGTAGTAACATATCTCAATTTGCAAATAATTCAGGTTATATAACTTCATCAGGAAGTATAAGTGGTAACGCAGCTACAGCGACTAAATTTTCAACAGGTAGAACTAATTACAAAGGTGTTACAGATACTTCTGTTATTGGTCAGATGATGTGGAAACATTATGGAAATAACCATACTATATTTGATGCTTCTAATGGCACATCTCCATCTGGAAGTTCTGTAAGTAATACTAACCCAGGAGTTCCTTGGACAGGAACTTACCCTACATTAATGGGTTGGAATGGATCAAGCACATACGGAGTTAGAGTAGATATTTCAAGATATGCAGAGCAGTTTAAAAACGCAAGAACTATAGCTGGTGTATCATTTAACGGTACTGCTAATATATCTCTTAACAATAATGCTATAACAAATGGAGCAGGATATATAACTTCAGCTTCTTTGCCAAGTGTAGGTAATGGTACATTTAGTGTAACAGGAAATACTGGTTTATCAGGTTCTGGATCAATGACTGCAAACCAATCAGGTAATACAAGTGCTACATTAACAAATACTGATAGAGGTTCATCACAAGCTATATTTAAGAATTTTTCAGCAAGCTCAGGTGGTACAGCTACTGCAAATAGCAATAACGATACATTAACTATTGCAGCTGGTAGTAATATTACTACAGTTAGATCTGGAGACACAATAACTATTAACGCTATAAGTGATGGACAAGGTGTAACTTCAGTAGCAACTGGTGGTGGGTTAACAGGTGGAACAATAACTTCAACTGGAACTTTATCACACGCAAACACATCAAGTCAAGGTAATGTAAATAATTCAGGTAATACATATATTCAAGATGTAACATTAGACACGTATGGTCACGTTACAAGTCTAACATCTGGTACAACTACATTAGCTACACTTGGTTATACAGGAGCAACTAATGCTAACAATATTACTAACAATAATCAATTAACTAACGGTGCAGGATATGTAACTTCTTCAGGAGGTTCAATGTCAACCTGGAATATTACAGCTGATTCAGGAGGTAGTGAAAGCATATCTCAGAATGAAACTGTAGATATTGCTGGGGGTACTAACATTTCAACATCACGTTCAGGTTCTACTATTACAATAACTAATGGTATTACTAACAATACTCAGATAGCTAATGGTAGAGGTTATAGTACAACTACTGGAACAGTAACATCAGTATCCTCAAGTATTGATGGATCAGCTTTAAGTGTAGGTGTTGCAAATGCAACATCAACTCCAGCTGTGAATTTTGACTGGCAAGGATCAAGTACTGAATATGTAAATGGTGAAGGAGGTTTAGTAACTTTTCCATCTATTCCACAAGGTGATATAACAGCAGTAGTCGCAGGTAACAAAATGACAGGTGGTGGAACAAGTGGTTCTGTTAGTATAGGATTAGCTAGTAACAACATTTCTCAGTTTGTTAATAATTCTGGTTATACTACAAACGTAGGAGATATTACAGGTGTTACTGCTGGTACAGGAATGAGTGGTGGTGGAACAAGTGGATCAGTTACATTAAATTGTACAATAACTAACAACAATCAACTTACCAATGGAGCTGGATATATAACCTCTGCAGGAACAAGGGTTACATCTATAGCTACAACAGCACCTATATTGGGTGGAACTATAACAAGTACAGGAACTCTTAGCTTACGATCACCAGTTAGTGGTAATTGGCATAATGGAGGTGCACCTGTAGTTGGTGGTGATGGACTTATGGAAATAGGTAGATATATTGATTTCCATACAAGTAACACTTCTACTTCAGATTTTGATGTAAGACTTAATGCTACATCTGGACTTTTAACTGTATCTGGAAGTGTTAGTTCTACAGGAAACATTCAAGCAGTAGGTAATCTTACTGGGGCAGATGTTTACATAAATGATCAAATAATAAAACTAGGAGATACCAATACATATTTACAATTTAATGCTGCTGATACGTGGAGAGTTGTAACAGGAGGTACTCAAAGATTTCAAGTAAGTAATAGCTTAGTAAAAGTTAATAATGTTTTTGAAGTTGCAGATACCAATGGTGATAAATCTCTTACTATTAATCCTTTTGATGGTAGTTTTTCAATTGGAGATTTAGATGCAATTACTGGAGAAGCTCAAATTGTTAGTGATAACAGTAATATCTTTTTTAATACAGGTGGAAACACTAGAATGAGGATTAAAAACAATGGTGGCATTGGTATGGGTACAGATCCAAGTACAGGAGTTAAACTTCAAGTACAAGGTGTTATATTAGGAAGACAGAGTAATGGTGTTGCAGATTTTTATTTAGGTAATTATGGATTTAATAGATTTATAAGATTTCACGTAAATAATATAGACACTTATTTCGATATGAATTGTGGTGATATTTTCTGGAGACAAGGAAGTAGCAACAGATTTAGAATGTCTATGAGTACTGGATCTTTTATAGCTTCTGGAGCTATTACTGCATTTGGTTCTCCTTCTGATGAAAGATTAAAAGAAAATATTAAACCTATTGAATCAGCTTTAGATAAAGCTATGAAACTTCAAGGGGTAACTTTTAATTGGAAAGAACAAGATGAAGCAAATATTAAAGAAGATATAGGATTTATAGCTCAGGATGTTAAGAAAGTTTTACCAGAACTTGTAAGAGAAGAAGCTGATGGTATGTTGTCAATGAGACATCAAGGAATCACTCCAATACTTCTTGAAGCTATTAAAGAATTAAAAGCTGAAATTGAAGAATTAAAAAAAATAATAAATAAATAAAATTATGGCAATTACTTACAAATGGTACATAGATCAAATGTCAGCTCACGTTGAATCTGAAGGTCAAAACAATGTAATATACACGGTACAATGGAATTATACTGGATCTGAAGAAGTTAATGGCAAAACATATCAAAGCATTCATATAGGATCAGAAAACTATACTTACGTAGCTGGTACTACTTTTATACCTTACGAAAATACTGAAGCTTTTGAAGCTGTAGTAATTGGATGGCTAGAAGGATCATTAGATGTTCCTGCAATGCAAGCAAATATAGAAGCAGCTATAAAATTAGAAATTGAACCAGTAGATGAAAGTTTGTATTTCACTTGGCAAAATTAAAATAATATTACTATCTTTGATTTTAAATTTAATCTAAAATAATACATTATGGAAGTTAACAAATTATCAGCAGAAGAATTAAAAAACTTACAAGAACTTAATCAAAGTTTTACTGCAAAAAAAATGAACATCGCAGATACTGTTTATCAACAACAATCACTTGTTAAAGAGTTAGATGAAATTAAAGACCGTTTTTCTGTAGTTGAAAAAGCTTTAGGAGAAAAATACGGTAAAGATGCTATAGTCGATTTGTCTAATGGAGATGTTAAATATCCTGAAGATGTAGTATCAACAGAAGAAGATACTAATACAGAAACAGAGTAATAATGGCAAAAATTAGCAACACAGCATCGTATCCAATAATAGTTCCAACAGGAGGTGATTATTTTTTATTAACTGATGCTGATAATTCTAATACAACAAAAAATTGTACAATAGATAATTTATCTAATTATCTAGCTTTAAATACAATTAATATTTCTGTTAGAGTTTCAGCTGCTAATTTAAAAGTTATAGGTAGTGTTCCTTATCAAATATTACCAGCTCCAGGAGTTGGTTTTACGTATAAGATTATTCAAGCAACTGCATTTTTAGATTTCAAAACAACAGCTCACAATTTTAGTAGTCAAGCTAACATTGAAATGGATAATGGAGGAGCAGCTTATTCTGCTGCAGTTTTCCCTTTTTCAGTTTTAAATGCAACAGCAGATACAGTTTATACATCTATTATTTCTGCAGGAATATTACCTACAAACACAGCCTTATCTTTAAATGGTGCAAATTCAACAGCAGGAGATAGTCCATTTATTATTAATATTACATATCATAAATTTAAATTAGATTCTACTTTTTAAATAAATGGATATTAGAAAAATATCAATTGGAGCAGATTATAAGTCTAGTGCTATGCATTATATAGCTGGACAAGAAGTTCTTGGAGGTAATTACAATATACATTTAATACAAAAAGACATTAGCTTAGATTCATATAAAATATGGATTGAAAAAGATAATGAAATAATTTTATGGAAAGAATTTAATTCTAATATTCCTGTATCAATCGAATATAATATAAATTTCTAATGAAATCACCTTTCAGTTTCATTGTAGAACCATACAATGGAAGAAGGTATGATAATATTAAAAAAATTGGAGATGTTAATTTAATTATAAGCTCCTCCAAAGAAGATCATACTGTTTCCAATAGGTTTGCAAAAGTAATAAGTACTCCAATTAACTACGAAGGAGAAATAATACCAGGAGATATCCTTTTGGTTCATCACAATGTTTTTAAGTTTTATAATGATATGAAGGGTGTTGAAAAAAGCGGTAAAAGTTTTTTTAAAGACAATTTATTTTTTATAGACTATGATCAATTTTTTATGTACAAGCATAAAGATAAATGGAATTGTCATTCTAAATATGTTATGATAAAACCATCTTTAAAAATAGAATCTGATATTAAAACTTCAAATGTAGAAGAACCATTAATAGGAGTTATAAAATATATTAATGACGAGTTAAAGAGTAAAGGATTAAAAGAAGGTGATAAAATTTCTTATGAACCATCAAGTGAATATCCTTTTATGGTAGAAGGTGAAAAACTTTATAGAATGTTTACTAGTAATATTAAACTATTATTATAATGGATGTTAAGAATATTAAATTACAAATTATAAAAGCTGGTGAAAAAGCTGTTATGCAATTAATTAAAGTTGCCGAAGAACATATTATTAAATACGGAGAAGACGATGAATTGGCTGCTGATAAATTAAAGAATGCTGCTGCCACAAAAAAGTTAGCTATATTTGATGCATTTGAAATTCTAAAAAGAATTGAAGATGAAAATAAATTGTTAAATGATGGTGACGTTATAACTAAATCTAATACTACTCAAGGATTTGCTGAAAGAAGATCAAAATAATTTATATAGGAAATTAAATAATTATATTCCGACTAGCGATTTTGTCAATAAGAACAAAGCTAAAAGTTGGGAGTATGGTTTTAATGAAAAATATAAAGTAATTGTTATATCTAAATCAGGACAAATTGGAGATGTTATATCAATCAATGGATTAGAAATAGCTCTACCTATACAAAGCAAAAATATACATAAAAAATCTTTAGAAAAAAAAGAACAATACTGGGAATCTTTTACTATTCCTGCAGCATTAAAAAAAATACCTACTATATTTCAATGGCATCAAACGTCTATAAACTTTAAAGATCAATGGGTAGATTACATTGAGCAAGAGTTTGACAGACGTGAAGAAGGTTTTTGGTTTATGAATAATGGAGTTCCTACTTATATTACTGGATCTCATTATATGTATTTACAATGGACAAAAATTGATATTGGTCTTCCAGATTTTAGAGAAGCTAATAGAATTTTTTATATATACTGGGAAGCTTGTAAAGCAGATAAAAGAAGTTTTGGGATTTGTTATTTAAAAATTAGACGTTCTGGATTTTCTTATATGGGAAGTGAAGAATGTGCTAACATAGCAACAATTTCTAAAGATTCAAGAATAGGTATTTTATCTAAAACTGGAGCAGATGCTAAAAAAATGTTTACAGATAAAGTAGTTCCTATTTCTAATAATTATCCTTTCTTTTTTAAACCTGTGCAAGATGGTATGGATAAACCTAAAACTGAATTAGCTTTTAGAGTTCCAGCTTCAAAGATTACAAAAAGAAATATGTATGAAGAAGATGATGTACAAGTTGAAGGATTAGATACTACAATTGACTGGAAAAATACAGGTGATAATTCTTATGATGGAGAAAAGTTAAAATTATTAGTTCACGATGAAAGTGGGAAATGGGAAAAACCTAGTAATATTTTAAATAACTGGAGGGTAACAAAAACTTGTTTACGATTAGGTAGTAAAGTTATTGGAAAATGTATGATGGGATCTACATCTAATTCATTAGATAAAGGAGGTAGTAATTTTAAAAAGTTATTTTATGATTCTTCTATACAACAAAGAAACGCTAACGGTCAAACTAAAAGTGGTTTATATAATCTTTTTATTCCTATGGAATATAATATGGAAGGTTTTATTGATGTTTATGGTATGCCTATTATTCAAGATGTAAAAAAAGAATTATTTGGAATTGATGGAGAAAAAATAACTACATCTGCAATTCAATATTGGCAAAACGAAGTAGACTCTTTAAAAAATGATCCAGATGCGTTAAATGAATTTTACAGACAGTTTCCTAGAACTGAATCTCACGCATTTAGAGATGAAAGCAAACAATCTCTTTTTAATCTTACAAAAATATATCAGCAAATTGATTACAATGATTCTTTAATAAAAGATAGATTTTTAACTAAAGGTAATTTTAGTTGGAAGAATGGTGTAAAAGATAGTGAAGTTTTATGGAGTCCTGATATTAGAGGTAGGTTTGTTATTTCTTGGACACCTAAAAAAGACTTACAAAACAAAAGCTATGTACAAAACGGAAAAAAGAAACCTGGTAATGAACATATAGGAGCATTTGGTTGCGATAGTTATGACATATCTGGTACTGTAGGGGGTGGAGGATCAAACGGTGCGTTACACGGTGTTACAAGGTTCAATATGGATGATGCCCCAAGTAATGAATTTTTTTTAGAATATGTTGCTAGACCACAAACTGCAGAAATATTTTTTGAAGAAGTATTAATGGCTTGTGTTTTTTATGGAATGCCTATATTAGTAGAAAATAATAAACCAAGATTATTGTATCATTTTAAAAATAGAGGATATAGAGGGTATAGTATTAATAGACCTGACAAGTCTTATAATAAATTATCAAAAACTGAAAAAGAATTAGGTGGTATTCCTAATTCAAGTGAAGATGTTAAACAAACACACGCAGCATCTATAGAATCATATATAGAAAAATATGTAGGATTAGATTTTTCTGGAGATTATAGAGATCCAGATTCAATAGGCAGTATGTATTTTAGTAGGACTTTAGAAGATTGGGCAAGATTTGATATTAACAATAGAACTAAGTTTGATGCAACAATTAGTTCAGGGTTAGCGTTAATGGCAATTCAAAAACATCTTTATGAAACAGTTAAAAAAGAATCAAAAATAAAGTTTAACTTTGCAAGATATGACAATAAGGGAAGTTACAGCAAAATTATAAGGTAAATGCAAGATGTAAAAATAGACATTAACCCAACTGGGTTTCCAAGTCAATTTGTTTCTGATTCTGTTAAGAAATCAAATGAATTTGGATTACAGATTGGTCAAGCCATACAATACGAATGGTTTAGAAAAGATGGTAATACAAATAGATTTTATAATCAATGGGGAGAATTTCATAGATTACGACTTTATGCTAGAGGAGAACAATCAGTTGCTAAATATAAAAATGAATTAGCAATAGATGGCGATTTAAGTTATTTGAATTTAGATTGGACACCAGTTCCTATTATACCAAAATTTGTTGACATAGTTGTTAATGGAATGTCTGACAGGGTATTTCAAGTAAAAGCATATGCACAAGATGCAATGTCAATGGATAGAAGAAACAACTATCAACGTATGCTTGGTGCAGATATGGCATCAAAAGATTTAATAACTCAAGTAAATAAAGATTTTGACGTAGATGCATTTGCATCTGATGTTGAAGACTTACCTGCAGATAGTGAAGAACTTGCATTACATATGCAAATGAAATATAAACCTTCAATTGAAATTGCTGAAGAAGAAGCAATTAATACTGTTTTTGAAGAAAATAAATATCACGAAATAAAAAAACAATTAGATTACGATCAAACTGTTTTAGGTATTTCTGTAGCTAGACATTCATTTTTGCCTGGTGATGGAATTAAAATAAATTATGTAGATCCAGCTAACTTAGTTTATAGTTATACTGAAGATCCTCATTTTAATGATTGTTTTTATTGGGGTGAAATTAAAACTTTACCTATTATAGAATTATTAAAAATTGATCCTTCATTAACTAAAGAAGATATGGAGGAAATATCTCAGTATAGCCAAAGTTGGTATGACTATAATAATACTGCACAATTTTATAATAACAGTTTGTTTAGCAGGGATAGTGCTACAATTTTGTTTTTTAATTATAAAACAACTAATACATTTACATATAAAAAGAAAAAAAATAATGTTGGTGCTGAAAAAGTTATAGAAAAAACAGATGAATTTAATCCATCAGATGAAATGATGGAAGAAGGAAACTTTGAAAAAGTATCTAAAACTATTGATGTTTGGTATGAAGGAGTTATGGTTATGGGAACTAGCATAATTCTTAAATGGCAAATGGCTGAGAATATGGCTAGACCACAATCGGCAAGTCAGAATGTTTATCCAGAATTTATAGCTTGTGCTCCTAGAATGTATAAAGGAGTTTTAGAATCTTTAGTAAGACGAATGATTACGTTTGCAGATTTAATTCAAATTACACATTTAAAATTACAACAAGTTTTATCTAAAGTTGTTCCTGATGGTGTATTTATTGATGCAGATGGATTAGCAGAAGTTGATTTAGGTAATGGTGCTGCATATAATCCTGAAGATGCATTAAGAATGTATTTTCAAACAGGTAGTGTTATTGGTAGAAGTTATACTCAGGATGGAGATTTTAATCAAGCAAAAGTTCCTATTCAACAATTAACAGCAAGTTCAGGTCAGTCTAAAATTCAAAGTTTAATTGGTACATACAATCATTATTTAAGTATGTTAAGAGATGTAACTGGATTAAACGAAGCAAGAGACGGATCTTTACCTAATGAAAATGCATTAGTTGGATTACAAAAAATGGCTGCATTAAGTAGTAATACTGCTACTCGTCATATATTACAAGCTGGTTTAAGTATAACTCAAAACTTAGCTACAGCATTATCTTCACGAATTGCTGATGTTTTAGAGTATTCAGAATTTAAAGATGAATTTGTAAATCAAATTGGTAAATACAATGTTTCTGTACTTAATGAAATTACAGATTTATATTTAAGTGATTTTGGTATTTTTATAGAAGTTGTTCCTGACGAAGAAGAACGAAAAATGCTAGAACAAAATATTAATATGGCTTTATCACGTGATTCTATTAACTTAGAAGATGCTATTGATATTAGAGAAATTAAAAATTTAAAAGTTGCTAATCAAGTTTTAAAATTAAAACGTAAAAGAAAAGCAGATGCAACTCAAAAAGCATCTGCAGCAGCAGCAGAGCAACAAGGAAAAATCCAACAACAATCTCAACAGATGGCTGCACAGGCTGCAATGGCAAAAATTCAAACTGAAAATGAAGCTAAGTTGAAAATAATGCAAAGTGAAATGCAATTTTCACTTCAAAGAATGCAAGGTGAGGCAAACATAAAATCTGAATTAATGAAATTGGAATTTGATTTAAATATGAAATTAAAAGGAGTTGAGGTTGAAGCAATGTCAGCTAGAGAAGATCAAAGAGAAACTGCTAAATCAGACAGAATAAGTCAGCAGTCTACTGAGCAATCAAAATTAATAGAACAACGTAAAAATAATTTAGCTCCTGTATCTTTTGAATCTAAAGAAGATAGTTTAGATGGTTTTGATCTTGCTGAATTTGAACCTAGATGATCCTTAAATAGTATATAAAATTAAATATTAACTTTGTAAAAATTAAATCAAATGAAATTCACAGATGTAAAATCAGTTGACTCTATTGAGTCAAAATCAACACAAGAAATTGAGCAAGACTTATTAACTAAACACGAAGATGGTTTACAAGCTCAAGAAGTTAACGAAAATTCTGATACAATAGAAATTGTTGTTCCAGAAACTAAAGAATTACCAATTGAGGAAAAGTCAGAAGAAATTCAAGACTTACCTGAATTAAAAGACGAAGATGTTCTTTCATATATTAAATCACGATATAATAAAGATATATCTTCTGTAGATGATTTATTTGCTCAATCAGAAAGTAATGAAGAATTACCAGATGATGTTTCTAAATATTTAAAATTTAAAAAAGAAACAGGGCGTGGGTTTCAAGATTTTGTAAATGCTAATAAAGATTATACAGAATTAAGTGACGATAAATTATTAAAAGAATATTATTCTTTAACAGAAACAGATTTAGATACAGAAGATATTGAATATCTAATGGAAGATAAATATGGTTATGATGAAGATATAGATGATGAAAGAGATATTAAAAAGAAGAAGATATCTAAAAAAAGAGAACTTGCAACAGCACGTAAATATTTAAGTGAAATTTCTGAAGCATATAAAATTCCTCTTGAGTCAAGTGGGGGTTCGCTGAACGAAGATGATCGTAAAGATTATAGTGAATACAAGGAAAAGGTCCAAGAGGCTCGTGATGAGATGGAGGCTAATAAAAAAAGAGCTGAATTTTTTAGCAAAAAAACAGATGAAGTTTTTAATTCTGAATTCAAAGGTTTTGAGTTTAATATAGGAGAAAAAAATATTATTTATTCATCTGGAGATGCAAATGAAATTAAATCTAAACAAATTAATGTACAAAATTTTATTAATGAGTATGTTGATAGCGAAGGTATAATATCAAATGCAAAAGGTTGGCACAAGGCATTAAATGCAGCAATGAATCCAGACAAACTTGCTCAATATTTTTATGATCAAGGTAAGGCAGATGCCATAGGTGATGTTTCGAAAAAAAGTAAAAACATTAATATGGACTTGAGACAAACACCTCAAGGAACGCCACAAGCAGGATTTAAAGCTAAAGCAATTAATGACACATCAGGAAAAGGCTTGAGGATTAGAAGTAGTAGAAAAAATAATTAATAATTAAAAATTTAAAAAAATGGCAGGACAAGTAAATGCAGCACCAGGTTTTAATTTACAACCAAGTGCACAGCAAGTAGTATTACAAACAAACTATATCACAAATTTTGATTTCTTAAATCAATATTTACCAGATACTTATGAAAAAGAATTTGAAAGATATGGAAACAGATCAGTAGCATCATTTCTTAGAATGGTTGGAGCAGAGATGCCTTCTAATTCAGATTTAATTAAATGGGCAGAACAAGGAAGATTGCATACTAAATATGTAAATGTAACTTCAGCAGCAGCTGCAGGACAAGACGTAGCAGTATTAGCAATTAACGATGCATTAATTCCAGCAGGTGGACAAATTGCATTAAGAGTTGGTCAAACAATTATGATCTCTGATAACACAGCTAATTCAGTATTAACAAACAAAGCTTTAATTACAGCAGTAGATTTACCTAATGCACAAATTACAGTAGCGTATTATGAAGCAGGTGGACAACAAGCAGCATTAGGAGTTGTTACTTCTATGTTTATTTATGGTTCAGAATTTCAAAAAGGATCTAACGGTATGCAAGGACAACTTGAAGCTGATGACATCATTTTTGATAACTCACCAATAATCATCAAAGATAGATATGCAGTATCAGGTTCTGATATGGCACAAATTGGATGGATTGAAGTGACTACTGAAAATGGAGCTAATGGTTTCTTATGGTATCTAAAATCAGAACACGAAACAAGATTACGTTTTGAAGATTATTTAGAGACAGCAATGGTTGAAGCAGTACCTGCAGAAGTAGGTGGTGGTGTAGTTGCAATTGCAGCTGGTGTTGCATCAGGTGTAGGTAACAAAGGTTCAGAAGGTTTATTCTATGTGGTTAACGCTAGAGGTAACGTATGGGCAGGTGGAAACCCAACAACTTTAGGAGAATTTGATTCTATTATTCAGAGACTTGATAAACAAGGATCTATTGAAGAGAATGTACTTTTCTTAAACAGAGAGTTTGGATTTGACGTTGACGATATGTTAGCTAGTCTTAACGGTTATGTTGCAGGTGGATCATCTAACTCAGCATCATTTGGTTTATTTGATAATGATCAAGAAATGGCTTTAAACTTAGGTTTCTCAGGATTCAGAAGAGGTTATGATTTTTATAAAACAGACTGGAAATATTTAAACGATCCTACAATGAGAGGTGGTTTAGTAGGTGGAAAAATCAACGGTATTTTAGTACCAGCTGGTTCAACTACAGTTTATGACCAAGTACTTGGTAAAAACGCTAAAAGACCATTCTTACACGTAAGATATAGAGCTTCAGAAACTGAAGACAGACGTTATAAAACTTGGATTACAGGTTCTGCAGGTGGAGCAGCTACTTCTAGCTTAGATGCAATGGAAGTAAACTTCTTATCAGAAAGAGCTTTATGTACTTTAGGTGCTAATAACTTTTTCTTATTCAAACAATAAGAAATAAATAATTAAAGGGGAGGCAATAAAAATTCTGATGAGCCTCCCTTTTTTTTTTAACATAAACTTTAAATTTAATTAAATGAAAAAACAAACAAGTATTTTAACAGACAAGACTTATAAATTAGTAGGAGATATTGCTCCTTTAAGTTTAATGATTCCTGCTAGAAATAGTAGAAGATCTCCATTAATGTATTTTGATGAAGATAAAAATATAAATAGATCTTTGCGTTATGCTAAAAATCAAAGAAGTCCTTTTGAGGATGAACAAGATGGAAATGCAATTTTAGAACCAATCGTATTTGAAGATGGGTTTTTATTTGTTCCTAAAACTAATCCAGTTTTACAAGAATTTTTAAGTTACCATCCATCTAATAATAGATTATTTGTAGAAGTAAACAAAGAACAAGATGCTGCAGGAGATGTAGAAAGTTTAGATTATGAATTAGAAGCAATGATTGCTGCTAAAGATTTAAGCTTAGAATTAATGGAAACTATTGCGACAGTTGTAATTGGTTTAAATGTAAGCAAAATGAGTTCAGCTGAACTTAAAAGAGATATAAGAATATTTGCAAAAAGATATCCAACTGATTTTTTAGAATCGCTTAATGATCCATTATTATTATTACAAAATAAATGTTCTAAATTCTTATCAGAAAGTTTACTGATAATTAAAAATGGAAAAGACATTTATTATAATTTAAAAACAAACAAGAAAAAACTTTTAACTATTCCATATGGAGAAGATCCTTTATTTATTCTAGCATCATTTTTCCAAAATGATGAAGGAGTAGAAGTTCTTCGTTTATTAGAAAATAGAATTAATAAAGTTAAATAAAAATTAATGTAACTTTGAAATGAACACTCTAGAAATAGAGTGTTTTTTTTTTACTATATTTGTAGAATATAATAAAAAAATTAAAACAATGTCAAAATTTATATCAATACCAATATCAACTGAAATTAATTCTTCATTTACACTTGATGCTGAGTTAGTAATAAAAGGTAAACAAAGCGAAGCTATCGCAAGTGGTTCTTCAGATTCTATTGGTGCAACTCTTACAGCTTCAAATACTGCAACTGGTGTGGGATATCCAGACTCTGGTGCAGGTGTAGCAACGGTTGCTACATCAGGTACAGGTACAGGATTAACAGTTACTTATACGCAAACAGCAGGAGTAGTAGATGTAAATTCAGTTGTAGTAGTGACAGGTGGTATTAATTATCTAGTAGGTGATACATTTAGTATTGCAGGTGGTGATACTAATGCTGTTGGTGCAATATTAACAGTACAAACAGTAGTAAATAGATTGACAGATTCTAGTAAAGACTTTGTTGCTTTAGGAGTTGCAGCAGGAGATTTTTGTTTTGATACAACAACTAATACTACTAGAATAATAGTATCAGTAGCAGCAACTTTTCTAACTTTAGATGGAACTTTCCCAGGAGGTAATAATTATTTTATTAAAAAACCATTAGTTGTAAGATCATCAACTGCTGATTTTTCAACACATCAAGTACAAGTTGGAGATATTGTAAGAAACATTTCAGATAATCTTTTTGCAAATGTTGCAGAAGTATTAAGTAACACAGAAATATTACTAGATGCTGATATTTTTAATACTGCACAAAGATCAAATGCTAATTTCACTATTTCAGCTAAAGCTCAAGAACTATATAATTTTGATCAGCAATGGACTTCTAATGTAAAAGTAGGAGATTTTATTGTATTTAGTTCTGGTGTTGTAAGTAAAGTAGAAGCTTTGGTTGGAACATTTTATAGAGTAAAATTATTTAAAAATGTAACAATTGATGATACTTTTAAAATTTATGACTCTTCTTTATCGAGTCCATTATTAGTTGCAGCAGATCATATTACAGTAGCAACAATAGATAGTACAACTTCAGTAAAATTATTTTGTTCTACAGATTATACAATAACTTTAACAACTTCATCAGATGTTGACAAAACTGTTTTAACAGGTATTCAAAATGCTCAAATAGCAGCAGAAGGAAATGTTTCTGGAACAGCTATATCTTTTGTACAAATAACACCATCGGATGTTGTAATTACAGGATCAGCAGTTGGATAAAAATTAAATAATTTATTAAGATTATAGAGAGGTTTCAATAAAATGAAGCCTCTTTTTTTTTTTGTATCTTTGTGTAAACAAGATTAAAAATGATAAATACAGTCAGAGCCACGGTAATGTCTATTGCTAATAAAAACAACTACGGATACATAACTCCTAATGATTTTAATTTATATGCAAAACAAGCTCAATTAGATATATTTGAAGATTACTTTTATCAATATAACAGTTGGGTTGTAAAACAAAACGCAAGAGTATCTGGAAGTGGGTATGCTGATATTTTAAGAGGATTAGTAGAAGTAATCGATAGTTTTTCAGAAACAAGAGGATTAACAAATACTGGAATTAATTTATTTAATTTACCAGAAGATTATTATTTAATTAATAAGATAAATTTATATCCTAATATAATTACTTCTTCTACTACAACAGCAGCTGCTCTTAACACATTAACAGATACAAATGCAACGTTTAATAACGGATCTGTACTACCAGGTCAGATAGTTTATAACTCTTCTTTAACAAGCGTTTCTAGTGGTGTAAGTGCATATGTAATAAGTGTTGATTCAGCTACACAATTAACTTTGTCTGCTAATCCATTTGGAACAGCAGCAACGATTGGAAATGGATATGTTATTGCTACAACAGCAGGTATTAGAGAAATAGAAAGAGTTTCACAAAATAAAATATTTTATTTAAATTCATCTCATTTAACTTCTCCAACTACTTCATATCCAGCTTATGTTTTAGGTGGTGCTACTGCAGGTACATTTGGAAATACATTAACAGTATACCCAACAACAATTACTATTAGTAGTGGTATAGTTGTATCTCAATATATAAGATACCCATTAGATCCTAATTGGACTTACAGTTCTTTAACTGGTGGAGAACCAGTTTTTGATGAAGGTCAAGCTGATTATCAGGATTTTGAATTACCAGAATCTGATGAACCTAATATAGTAAACAAAATATTACAATATGCAGGTGTTTCAATAAGAGAAGAACAAATAGTTGCTTTTGGACAATTACAAGAAAGTGAAGATAATACTCAACAAAATTAAATATGGCTTATATAACTGACTATCAGTATTACGAAAATAATGGAACTGCACCTGAAGATTCTAATTGGGGATCTTATCAATATGTAACATTAGATGACATTGTAACTAACTTTATTTTAATGTATGTTGGTAATGATAAACTAATTAATAACGTAGAAAAATATAATATTTTATTTCACGCAAAAAGAGGAATTCAAGAATTGAATTATGATGCTATGAAAGAAATTAAAATATTAGAATTAAATGTATCTGATCAATTAAGATTTATTTTGCCTCAAGATTATGTAAATTGGGTTAGAATATCTTTATACAAAAATGGTGTATTAATGCCATTAACTGAAAATATACAAACAAATTGGAGTGGAGCATATCTACAAGATAATAATTATAGAATTTTATTTGATGAAAACGGTAATATTTTAAAACCTGAAAATTCTACTTTAGATATGGATAGAATTGCAAACACGCAAAAATCTATTTATCTAAATGCAAACAGTCCACAAAATGGTAATGAAGGGTTTAATATTGATGGGATGTGGTATTTTGATTATAATATTGGTAATAGGTTTGGTTTAAATACAGAAACAGCAAACGCTAATCCTACATTTGTAATTGATAAAGCTTCAGGAGTAATTAATTTTAGCTCAGGAATGTCAGGAGAACTTTGTATTCTTGAATATGTTTCTGATGGTATGAAAAATGGTGTAGATTCTCAAATAAATTTAAATAAATTATTTGAAGATTTTATTTATGCCTATATAAAATATGCTATATTAACCAGTAAATACGGAGTACAAGAATATATTATTAATAGAGCAAAAAAAGACAAAGCTGCTTTATTACGAAACGCAAAATTAAGATTAAGTAACATACACCCTGGTAGATTATTAATGAATCTAAGAGGTCAATCTAAATGGTTAAAATAATATGCCTCAGTTTACAAGAAATTTTATAAAAGGAAGAATGAATAAAAGCGTTGATGAGCGATTAGTTGCTCAAGGCGAATATATTGATGCTTTAAATTGTAGATTAGGTTCTACTGAAAATACAGAAATTGGAGCTGTAGAAAATTCTTTAGGAAATTCTACGTTAACTATTTTAACATATGAAGGTCAAGCTTTAAGTGATAAATCTAAATGTATTGGTTCATTTGAAGATGGAGGTACAGAAACTTTATATTGGTTTGTAAATGATCCAGCTAATGAAACTTCAAGTACTGGTAAAGTAGATATGATAGTTTCATATAATACTAATTTAGATTTACTTTTTTATCACGTTATTTCTACTAGTCTTTTAAATTTTAATAATTTAAATTTAGTTACTGGTATTAATTTAATAGATGGGTTATTATTTTTTACTGATAATTTAAATGCTCCAAGAAAAATAAATGTAAATAGAACCTATCCATATCCTATAAGTGATGTTGATCAAATATTTGAACAAGACATTGGTGTTATTTTAGCACCGCCTTTATTTGCACCTACATTAACGCCTATTCAACAAGGTGGTGGAGAAAATTTTATGAAAGATATTATGATATCTTTTGCTTATAGATACAAATATGAAGATAATGAGTATTCAGCAATATCACCATTTTCCCCAATATCATTTACTCCAGGACCATTTTCATTAGATTTTGCTACTTATAATAATGCTTCAATGGAAAATGTTTTCAATAGTGTTATTGTAGAGTTTAATACTGGTGGTAGAAATGTTGTAGGAATTGATTTATTATTTAAAAATTCTGAAATGGTAACAGTAAATGTTATCGAAAAATTTAATAAAGTTGATCAAGGTTGGTTAGATAATATTAATCAAACTTTTCAATTTACTAATCAAAAAATTTATACAGTACTTCCTGCAGCACAAATGCTAAGATTGTATGATAATGTACCTAGATATGCTCAAGCTCAAACAATAATGGGCAATAGATTAATGTATGGTAATTATATAGATGGATATAATATTACAAATTCAGCTGGTCAAAGTGTATATTTAGATTATACATTAGAAAGAGTAAGCGAATCATTAGGTGCAGGTGAAAAAGATTCTGTTAATACTGCTTTTACTTATACAATAAATGGAGCTGTAAATCAATTAAATGCAACTGCAAGTTATGATACTACAGGTTTTGCTTTAATAACAGGATCACAAATAGGTATTTCATTTAATTTTGGACACGGACAATTTTCTGGATCAGCAACTTATATAGATGGTAATGAACCTCTTAATGAATTTGTTGGAACATTTTTATTTACTCTTCAACAAAATTTTGACAATGCACACGATATGGTTACTAGTCAAGCTTTTATAGATGGTATAACTACATTTGTAGCTCCTTCTTCATCTAATTGTTTTCCTATCAAATGTTCTTCAGGATGTACAAACGGTTCTTCTGTTACAGATTTAATTAACTGTGGTATTGTTACTAATGCAGCAGGTGGATGGGAAAAAGTTGGTTTTGGATTGTCAGGAATTGATCAGGGTATTGTAATTACTTCTACTCCAGGTAGTAATGTTTTTACATTAACTCCTCAAGCATTAAAATTTGAAGCATATAATCAAGCAACTGTACCACCTACAGCTTTAGGTGTTTTTGCTTTTGAATACCTTACTATTAGACAATCAGAACTTCTTTATAGTTTAGATTCTTCTAGAAAAACATTACATAGTGATAGAGATTATGAAGTAGCAGTTGTTTATGAAGATGAGTATGGTAGAGCTAGTACTGCTTTAGTGGATATAAATAACACTATTTATATGCCTTGTGAAAATTCTATTACTAAAAACACAATAAAAATAACATTAAGTAGTTATCCTCCATTTTGGGCAAAAAAATACAAGTTTGTATTAAAACCATCTAAAGATGAATATCGTACAGTATTTTCAAACATATTTTTTCCAGAAGAAGAAACTGGTAATGTGTGGTTTAAACTAGAAGGAGACAATAAAAGTAAAGTAGTTTTAGATGAAAATTTAAAAGTAAAAGCTGATACTACAGGAGCAGTATTAAGATGTGTTGAAACTAAAGTTTTAGATTACGGATCTCAAGTTAAAGATTTTTTATGTGCTAGAGATAGCAATGGCGTTAAAGTAGATCCAGATTGTACACAACCAGGTGGAGTATATATGCAATTAAGACCTTCAAATTTTGCAGCTGCAATTGCACCAGATTCTTTGATAAATACAGGTCAAGAAACTTGTAGTTCAGGTGATTTTTGTGCTGTTAAATATAGTGTTTCAATTAAAAATCCTGATAGTACTGGAGCAACTGATGAATTTATTCCTTACACAATACCAGCAGGTAGTATTGTTACTATAATACTAACCGAGAGTAGATCTAGAAGAGGAAACAGATGTGGTGCTAAAAAGTATAATTATAATAAAACATTTACCGCTGGTCAAGACTACGAAAGTATGTATGCTTTTGTAGAAGGTCAAAATATTGATTTAACAAATGGTTCAACTGATGGTACAACTGATGATGGTGGTCCAAACAATATAAATCAACCTAGTACATTATATTCATTTTTTACTAGATTAGCTACTGATTCGCAGTCATATGTTACTTTTCAAACTGATGCTGCAAATGGAAAAATGTATTTAGTTCATCAAACAGGGACACAAAAATGTCGTGGTTTAGATATAAGAAATTCTTATGCAACAGTAGAATTAATTGTTCAAAGAGCAACTACATTAATGATATTTGAAACTGAAGCAAAAGATGCTAATACAGAATTGTATTTTGAAAACGAACAAGTTTTTGATATAACTTCTGGTAATCATCAATCTGGTTCAAATACTACAGATCAAAATCAAACTAGTTTATTACCTGCTATTATTAATTTAACATTTTCTAATGCATTTGTTTTTGGTAATGGTTGTGAGTCTAATAGGGTTTTAGATGCTTTAACAACTCAAAGTTTTACTTTGGGAGAAAAAGTAACTGCAGTTTCTGAAGAGGATTATAAAGAAAATTTACGATTTGCTGACATAACTTATAGTGGAAACTTTAATTTAGAAACGAACGTTAATAAACTAAATGAATTTAATTTAGCTTTAGCTAATTTTAAATCTTTAGAATCATCATTTGGTCCTATAAGAAAATTACACGCAAGACAAACAGATATTTTAACATTACAAGAAGATAAAATCTCATATGTATTAGTAGAAAAGAATCTTTTATCTGATGCAGCCGCTGGTGGAGCTATTGCTTCTATACCAGAAGTTTTAGGAACTCAATTAGCTCGTATAGAAGAATATGGTATTAGTAATAACCCTGAAAGTTTTGCTCATTATGGGTATGATGTATTTTTTACAGATGCTAAAAGAAGTTCTGTATTAAATTTAAGAGGTGGAATTAGTGCTAAGTCTGACAAATTAGAAGTAATATCTAATCAAGGTATGCGTAGTTGGTTTAGAGATTTATTTACTGATGATTTTAATACACAAAAATTAGGAGGTTATGATCCATATATGGATGAATATGTACTAAGCAGTAACTCTAGTATTGTACCTGTTGAACCAACTAAAAGAGATTGTGGATATAATATAAGACAAACGTTATCGAGTAAAGCAGTTGTTTTTGACCTTAATTGTACTTCAACTATAGGTATTGTATCAGTTGTTTATAATTTTACTGCAGGTTCGGCTGTACTATTAATTAATTATAATGGTATAGATGTAGTTAATCAAACAATTTCAGGAACAGGAACATTAACGTGGAATAAAAATCAAGCATTCCCAGTTGGTGCACAGGTAACAATTACACCTACCGCAGCAACTTATTCTGTTACTATTGGATGTCCTTCAACGGAAAATCTAACTGTAAAACGTATTGTTATTAATGAAAGTGGCGATGCTTCTTTAACTTCTTCTATAAGATACAGATGGTCAGATGGTGTTACAACCAGTCCTTTTCAAAGTGACAATATTATATTAGAAGAAGATGGTACTTCTTTATTTGCTTCTCAAACTGGTCCTGCATCGTTTGGTACTATTCCAACATCTGGATCAACTGTGACAATGCAAAACTTACAACCAAGTGGAGATACATTTATTTTTGATCCTTTATCGGATAAATTTAAATATTTAGTTTCTAATGTTAATTATAACGAAGCTGATATTAATACATTAATACCATTGTTGAATACTGCTACCCCTATTACGTTAACTGGTTTAAATACTTATTCAGCTCCTTTTACATATAGTAATGCAGCTAACAATGATTATTTATATTTAGTTTGGGATTATAGAGTATCTACTGCAATTGAGTTATGTTATGATGCTTCCTCTTCTACTTCATCTTGTTGTGATTGCGGAACTGATGCACCTACTTGTCCAGATAGAACTTTAGTTTTTCAAGTGTGTAATAGTAACTCTGCTAAAGATGATAATTTTGATGTATATTTAAATAACAACTACATAGGAGCATTAGATTTAAATTCTAATACACAAGCTGGATCAGTATTTATTGCATCTAATAATGCAAGTTCTACAATTGTAACTAGTGATTTTGTTTGTCCTTTAAACCTTATGGTTACATATAGATTCAACCCTAATTTTGTAGTGGGTGGTGCTAATACTTTAGAGTTAAGGAATACTCAATCAAATAATAATGGTAACTTTGGTTCTATAGGATTAAGAAACTATTTAACAACAGGTAATAATTTAACAAGTCCTTGTGTTGTAACTGATTTAGTTTATTCTGGATCAACAGGTCAGAGTTTTAATATATCATTTAACTACACGGAGTGTTGTCCTTAAATGATGAGTGTGAACATAACAATTATATGATATGAGTGTAGTAAATAAGTTTATAGATTCAGTAAGTTTTTTAACTGCAAACGCAGTCTATGATGATGTTAATTTAACAATTAAATCCGCTGATGGTTTTTATCAATTTGGTGGACAATATAGACAACAGTTAAGTGGGTTATTATTATCTTCTAATGTATGTGCTGATTGTTTTACATTTGATTCTTTAGATTATGTTTCTACGGTATCTCAAGATCTTTGTTGTTTAACGCAAACATCTGTACAATATTATTATCCAAATGGTTTAACTTTTTTAAATACTACAAATATATTTACTGATGTTAATTTAACTACAATAGCACCAGATGGATTCTATGGAGAACCAGCTGGAAACCAATATAGGCAAATGACTGGTAGTGTTTTAGCAGCGGTAGCATCTTGCTCTGCTTGTTATAGTGCTGTTAATTTAGAATTTAATGTAACTTCTGCAAATGATTTATGTTGTGTTAGTAGAGTAACTTCTTCATACTTTGTTGATTATGGATCTTCATTATCTACTACTAGTAATGTATATACAGATACATCAGGTACTGTTGCAGCCGCAGGGTTTTATAGAACTCCTGGTACAACAAGTTATAGACAAATTACTGGTTCTACATTAGGATCTTTAAGTGTTTGTCCATCTTGTGGAGCAGCTAATACCTCTTTCTTTGTAACAGCAGGAACTTCTACTTTAGCCGATGGTATGTGTGGAATTAATACTAGTCAACTTTTATATCATAATGGATCAGGAACTTTACCTCAAGTCGGTGATATTATTTATTCAGGATCTTCTCCTGGATCATCAACTGTTACGTGGAGTAACTACAGAGGAATTGGTCCATCTGACGTTGGAGGTGGTGCAACTGAGTCTGCAACAGTAAATGCTTCAGGAGCTGTTTTACTTATAGCGATTTGTCCATAATAATAAATAAATAAATAAATATGCCAAGTTATACATTAACATATAGTCAAGGAGTTAAAGGATTTCCATCGTTTTATAGTTTTTTTCCAGACTATATAATGGGTATGAATCAATATTTATATACTTTTAATAAAGGTAATTTATATCGTCACAATACTAATGTGTTAAGAAACAACTATTATGGTATTCAATATAATTCTACTATAACAGGAGTTTTAAACGATCAACCTTTACAAGCAAAAATATTTAAAACAATTGAATTAGAATCTGATGGTAGATGGGCAACAACTTTAATTACTGATTTACAATCAGGTAGTATTGCTGCTGATTATTATTCTTTAAAAGAAGGATCATTCTTTAGTTTTATTAGATATAATTCAGGTTCTCAAAATTTAAATTTACGTTCTACACAAGGTATTGGAACTTGTTTGACTGTAACTGGTAGTGTTGCAGCTCCACCAGTAGTTATAAGTTTTAGTTTTTCTGTGGATTCAATTTTAAGTATTGGTGATAAAGTATATAAAGTATCCGCTGGAGTTTTATCTGAAGTAGGACCAGTTACTGCAATATCTGAAAATAGAACAGCAATTACAATTGCAATTCCAGTAGGAGATATAGTTGGTGGTGATCAAGTTGTTTACTTAAAAGATTCAGTTGCTGAGTCTTATGGTATGTTAGGTTATTATTTAGAATTTACTTTAACAAATACCAGTACAAGTGCGGTTGAGTTATTTTCTGTAAACACTCAAGTCTTTAAAAGTTTCCCATAGATTTTGTATCTTTGGGTTATGGGATTTATTATAAAAAAATTAAAAGATACTGACTACGAGGAAATTTTAGTAAATTGGTGGAATGATTGGAGATGGAAAGCTCCTCCTAAAGATTTTTTACCTGAAAATGGTAAAGGTGGATATATTGTTTACGATGAAGATATTCCTGTTTGTGCAGGATTTATTTATGTAACTAACTCCAAAGTAGGATGGTGTGATTGGATTATTTCTAATTTTCATTATAAAGATAAATCAAAAAGAAAAGAAGCATTAGAAAAGCTTATAAATGTTCTAACTCAAACACTAAAAAAAAGCAATTGTAAATATGCTTATGCTTTAATAAAGTCAGATAGTTTAATAAATGTATATAAAGAACAAGGTTATATGGAGGCAGGTCAATACAATAAAGAAATGATTAAAATATTATAATATGCAAGTAACATCAACAATTTTATCTTTGGGATCAATGGCTTATAAAGGCTATGCTGGACTTCAAGCAGGAAAAGAAGCTGATAGAGAAGCAGGTTTACTTAGACAAAAAGAACTAGCTTTAGAAGAACAAGCGTTAGCAGATTTAGAACAAAATAGATTAGATTCTATTCAAGCTCCTATGGAAGTATTTGATAGAGCTAATGAATTTAAAACTCTTGATGGTTCTACAATTTTAGAATCTGCAGCAGAAGGTGATACAAGAGGTGTTTCTGCAACAGCTGGTAAAATTAAAGCAACTCAAGATCTTGCTAGAAGTCAAGATAGAGATGCATTGACCAAGATAAAATTAGATATTGACACAAAAGCTGCAATAGAAGGAAATAGAAAAGGTGAGTTGGTGAGTACTATGAAAGATACGAGAGGAGAATCTGCAGGAATTGAATCAAAGTTGTTACAACAAGAAGCTGATACGCTTACTTCTACTGGTATGGATGCTCTAGGATCAGCTGCTTTAGGAGCAGTTAGTGCCTTAACACCAGCCTTTAATTCAGATTTTAAAAAGGCTGCAGAAGCACTACAGGCAGCTGCAAAAGCAAAAGGAGAAACTCTTTCTGATACAGATGCTTTAGCACAAGCAAAAGCGTTTGCTAAGTTTGATGCAGAAGATGCAGCAGCTGAATCAGCTGAAGCTGAAGTAAGTACTATAGACAAAATAGGAAATGCAGTAAATAAAGTTGGTACTGCTTTTGGTATAGGTGATGGAAAGGATTTTGGAGAATCTAAAGTAGGTGGTTTTTTAGGAGGTATTGGAGATAAAGTATCAGGTTTTTTAGGTGGTTTTGACTGGGCATCAATGTTTAAAGGTAAATTATAAAAAAATAATATGGCAATAAAGGCAGAGAATTTATTTAAATTAGAAAAACTAGGTGCGATAAAATCTAAAGCCAATACAAGTTTTGCAGATTCATTGGCAAAATTTGGAACAGGAGTTCTTCTTGATCAGGAAGCTAAAGCAGAAACTCGTCAACAGTTTAAAGAAACAGGTTCGAAGGATATAAGAGATCTTAGATTACTAAGAGATCAGGCTGTTAAAGATGGTGCTACAAATGAGAAGTCTTCTAGTGGTGGAAGTATTGAATTAGGCGATGTGCCATCAAATACTACACTATCAAATTGGACATTAAAGAATATAGATAATTTTATTGCACAAACTTATAAAAGACAAGAAGTAGTTACTTCTGGATTAGGAGGAAAATTTGCTGTTAGAGATTACGGTATATATAAAGCTAATCAAAAAGCAACTTGGCAAGCAATAAAAGGAAGAGTAGATAATGCAGAGGCACAATCTGTACGAAATAAAGAAATGAATGAAGGTTATACTAATGATAAGGGAGTGTTTGTCCCTCCAACTTCTGGTCAAGGTAATCTTGCAATGCAGAGTAGTTTCGCTTTTATCCAAGATTTAAATAATACAAATGTTACACCTGATGATGAAGGAAATGGTATAGTAGAGGTTTATCAAACAGTATTCGATCCAACTACTGGTTTACAGAAAAGAGTGTTGGATATTAAAACTGGTCTGCCTATACTTGATGAAGATAAAAGTGGTGTAAGTGTTTTAGCTTTATTGCAAAACGGAGGAGAGGAATGGAATTCAACAAATGTTAAAACTGATGTGGATACAGCATTTAATCCAACTGTTTTGGATTCATATGAAACTATAATTGGTATGCAGGGTTTCGTAGGCGGATCTAGAGAAGATAATGTAAGAAGAAATCCTGAATTTCTTAATTACGCAAATAGTTTTATAAATAGTAAAACACGAACTAATAGAGATATATCTAGTACGTTAACTGATAATTTTATTATGGGAACGCAAGGATTTAAACAATTAACTGCACAAGAAACCAGTACTGGTTATATATCAGATCCAGCAAACCCTGGTAAGATGATAAAGTTTAATCCAGACGAAAAAATATCAGTTAACGTTGTAACGTCTTGGGATGCTAATGGAAAACCTGTATATGAAAACTTAAAAGTTAATAAATATATTGGAATGAGGATGACTAAGCCTGCTGGAATCTTAGTAGTTGATACTAATGATGAACAAAGAAAAGCTGCTACAGGTTTTTTTAGAGGTGTTATTAGTGGTAAAGTAGGTAGAAAATTTACACCTGGACAAGCTAGAGCACAATTTGATCCATACAAAAATCAACTAGATAAAGACAAGTTGAATAAGCTTACTGACAAACAATTGTATAATATAGATACAATGGAGAAAATAAGCAATTTAATTGTTGGTGGTCAAGAGGTAGGAAAAGCAGAATTAGAAGCATTACAGAATCAATCAAAATATAAATTTTCTGAAGGTGTAACTGAAGTTAGAAAACTTGATTATAGATCAGGTGCAGAGGTTGTGACTAAGTTTACGCTGGGTGTTGACAAAAACGAAGGTTTAGGATCAATAGATATGAATATTACCACAAGAGAGCCAAACAAGAAATTTGATTTAGATAAACAATTAATTTCTGGGGATGGAACTGCAGGAAGTCCATATGTATTGCAACCAGAGTTTATTATCAAGAAGGAAGATGGAAAAGATGTAAAGGTTAAAAATCCTAAATATCAACCACAATTTCTTAAAATGACTAAAAAACAACTTGAAAATAATCTGTATGCAGTATATGGTGAAGGTTCTTCAACTGCAGCTAGAACAGGATTAAAGAAGAGGTTAGGAGATAATTACTCAGAATTTGATGAAACAACTGGTGTGGATAGTGGAGGAAAAAATATAGATGTTACCACTACTAAGACTGTAGGAGTAGATGCTGTGCCAAGTGTTACTCCAGATGATATTTTAGCTAAGGGTGGACAAACTGCTACTCAAATGCTTGTTGATTCGGAAGCATACAAATCCATTATTAGTAATACATTTAATTTTGGTATTGATGATGAGCAAACAATAAAAATGACAAATGAGTTAGGAAAATTATACAGAGCTTTAGGTGTTAAACAAGACGATGGTCAAGGAGAAGATGTTGAATTTTTAGCAGATCCAAATGGATATAATATTTCTATTACTATTCCTGATCCAGCTGATTCTAAGAAAAGAAAAACAATAAAGACAGTAACTTTAAAAGGAAATGATGAAACATTTGCACAAAATATAAATGAGTTATTTAGAGAAGCTGTAAAAACAGGATATACTGCTAAAGCAGAAACTGATTTCCTAACAAAAACGGTTAAAAACATTACCTATACTCAAGATGATATGGGATTATTTAAAGATAAGAATGGTAACATTTTAGAAGAATAAAAAAATGAATAAATATAGAACTCCTAATGGTAGAATAGTAAGTGAGTCTGATTTAATTAATAAATATGGACAAGATCAATTTAATAAACTTGTTGCTTCTGGTAAGTTTACTTTAGTTACTGAGGAAGTCGTCAAAGAAGAAGTTGTTGAGGAAGTTGTAGAAGAGCAAGCTCCTGTTGTTACTGAAGAAGTTGTTGAAGAAGAAGTTATACCTGATACTCAAATATTTGATAACGGTTTAACTGATGATAATATTTATATTACTCCAAATGGTACTGAAGCAGATGGTAATACTTTAATTGATAAATATGGACAAGATCAATTTAATAAACTTGTTGCTAATAATCAATTAAAAAAAAAAGATCAACTACAAAATTCTACTTCAGGAACGGTAGATACGGATGGCATTACACCTCCTGCAAAGGAAACAGAATTATTCTCGGACTCTTCTGTAGTAGTAAATAAAAATAATTTATCCGATGTTTATGACGATAATAGTAATACTCAAGTAAATAGTATTTTAGTAAATAATATTCCTTTTTCAGAATTATCTCCTGAAGATCAAGTAGCAGAAATTAAAAGAAGACAAAAAGATGTTGATGATGGTATTGGAGATACTCCTAATCCTGATGGATATTTTTATCAAAGAGTCGAAGATTTAAAATTACTTACTGGTTATGCTGAAACAATGAACCCATTAGTTATGAAAAATGTGGGTAGTACAGTAGTAGATGGTAAATTTAGAGGTAAAAGAAAAATTCCAGGTGGAATGATTGCAGTATCAGCTAATGATCCTTCAGATAGAAATTTTCTTCAAAAGTTATTTTATTCTGATGAGGAAGTTTTAGAGCTGGAAGAAAAATCTACTATACCTGTAGATATTTTAAATAAGGTAGAAGTTGATGTAGCTGATTATAGAGCTTGGGAAGACGAAAATACAAAAGAAGATGCTGCGTATGTTCAAGAAATAAAAGATTTTTATTTAAGTGATGAGGCTAAAAAATATTCAGAAGAAAGAAGAAATCTAAGAAAACTTGCATCTTATAGTACGTCTGTTAGTGATGATATTACTGCTGATTTAAATATAATTGAAAATAAATTAAAGTTTATTAGTGATCCTGCTACTAGAGCAAATTTAATATCTAAAAGAAATCAATTACAAGCTAATCAATTAAAAAATGCTGGAAGACAGTATGCTTTTATTAAATTATTTCCTGAACTTGAAAAAGAACAAGATCTTCGAACTCTTAGAAGAAAACAATATGTAATAAACCAAAGAGATGGAGATTTTACTGGAGGCTTAGCACAAGGAGCTAATACTCTATCCGATGTGGCTATTAGTTTCGTAGGGGCGTTCGTTGGGTTTATACCGACAGTACTTGAAACTGGTTTAAATATGGTAGGACTTGAAGATTCTTTTATGGCTAATGGTACAAGAGCAATTAATGAGTCAATAGATGTAATGTTAAATAGTGATGGGCGTTTAGTGGGTAATTTAGGTGATCCTTTAAAACGTTCTACAGTTGAAAACACAAAAGAAGTAATGACTACTTTTGATGGTCAACCACACCAAGTATCTGTAACTAAAAGAGGACAGATATTAGATAGTAATACAATGATGGATATGTCTGGTATGTTTACTACCGAAGAGGTTAAAGATATATTAGAAAAATCAAAAAAAGTTCCTGAATTTGGATTAAAAAGTACTGGAGCTGCATTTACAGAAGGAACAGCTGGTACAGTTACTCATTTACTTGGATTAATATATAGTGGTAAATGGGCAACTAAAACTATGCAAAAAGGTTTGGTAAAAGCTGGTAGCAAAAGAACAGTAAAAGGTGGTGTAGGTATGGGAGTTTCATCATATGCATCTTCATTAACTACTGAAGTAAATTCAATTAAAGAACAATTAATGGCTGGAGGAGTTCCAGAACAAGAAGCTTATGATAGAGCAATTTTATATGGAAATGGTAGAGCTAGTTTAGATGGTATTTTTTCTGGATTGGCAGGATCTAATGTTAAGTTGTTGGCAAACACAAAAAACTATAAAAAAATATTATCTGATTTAGTAATGAAACCAAAATCAGTTGTTAGTAGTAAAGTTTTTAAACAAAAAGTAAAAGACTTAGCAAACGAAAATTTTAAAGAAGTTGTAGTAGAAGAATTGCCAGTATTAATTTCTGGAAATTTTTTAAATTCTTTAGCAAATGACTCAGTAGGTAAAGAAATATTAAACGAAACTACTAGTTATAGAGATGTTGTAGAAACTGTTGTTTTAACATTAGGTGCTACTACTGGTGTAGGTAGTAAAAAACTAATGCTAGGTAACTCTAGAAAAGCTTTACTTAGAACAGCTACAGAAAGCTCTAATATAGAAGCTGATATTAATGAATCTGTAAAAGCTGGTAATATTACTGAAGCTGAAGGAGCAGCTGTTTATAAAGAGGTTTACGCTATGCAGACTGCAGTAAATCAAACACAGGGTACTATAATAATGCCTGAAAACATTGAACCAGCTGGTGCGTTATTAACTCAAAGAGGAAAATTAGTACGGAAAAAAGAAGGTTTAGAAGGACCTTTAAAAGCAGATATAGAAAAACAAATTGTTGATATAGATATTCAGATTAAAAATTTAAAAGATGCGGATACTGAACAAGCAATGGCAACATTTGTTAAAGAAAATCCAGATATTGCTTTAAAAGCTGCGTTAGATAATATTACAAGAGAGGATGCAATTGAAGCCTTAAAAGAAGAAGGAGATGGTAGAGTACCAACTGAAAATGAAATATCCAATAAGTTAAATGAATTAGTAAAAAAAGAAACCGATGCCATTCAAGAATCAACAACAAAGAAAAAAGTGTTATCAGATGATGGCACAAGCCAAGAAACAGAGAAAGATGCCAACGTGGAATTGCCAGGAGTGGGAAAAGGAGACACACGTAAAACCTCCATCGAGAACAACAATGGCAAACAGGGTAATGTCTCAAACGAGAATGAACAGGAGATAGATACAGACTCATCAACTTCGACTGAGGGCGAAGTGATGAGTGTGAACAAGACTAGAGTAGATAAAGTAGTTGATAATATTATTATCAAAACTAGAAATCGTAATAAGCGAAGAGGTAACAGAGACAACAAGCAATCAGAAGCAGATAATGCTATTAAGTATTTAGAACAATCAAAACTTTTTAACGAATCAAATGATTCTGAAAAGGAAGCGATGATTCAGGAAATAAATAAAAAGCTTGGAGTTGAAATACCTTCTCCTACTAAACGACAGATTGATGCTAAGAAAAATAAAAAGAAACTTAATAACGTAGATGAATCTGCAGCATTAAAAGATCAAATTAGACTTGAAGTTAAAGCAGCTAATGATTCTAAGAAAGATCAAACAACAAGACGTAAGTCTTTAGCAGCTGCTTTAAAGGCTTTACAGAAAGCTGGTAAAATTACTACTGGTAAAATGACTCAGTTAATTAATAAAGTTTCTGGTGTTAATTTAAATAACCCTCTCAACGTTGCAAAGGTTTTAAATTTTGCAGAAAAAGTTAACAATGATGCAAATGCAATCAAGAAAATTAATGATGCAAAGGCTAAACAACGTAGTATAAAAAAATCAGTAAAAGGTGCTGAGGCTAATGTGCAGGTAGCAGTAAAACAGTTTCTTGATATTGATATTGATTTAGTTTCTGATATAGATGCATACAACGCCAAAGCACAAACTATTATTGATGGTTTAAAAAAATCAAAAGGAAATAAAGATGGAAAGCTTATAACAGCAGAAAGTGTTGATATAAAATCTTTAGATAAATTTTCTAATGATGCAATAAAAAAACAAGAGAAAATATTAAGAGAAGCTGAAGCTCAATCTTTCCGTGATTTGACAGGATTAAATTCTAATGAATTAACATTAGTTGAAATGCGTAATATTATTCACGATCAAAAAGTAAAAGAAGCAGAGAATAAGAAAGATACTCCTCCTACTCCTCCAGGTATAGCTGCTGATTTAATTAATAAGGCAACTAAAAAAGCTTTTAACACATATAAGTCTATTGTTGATAGTCTTATAAATGATCAAGTTGATCCATTTACTGGTGAGAAAATTAAAGTAGATGCTGCTAAACAAGAAATTGTACGTAAGTTTATGAATATTGATTTAGATTTAATGAGTCAATCACAAAAACTACAAGCATTAGATTCAATGATTAATTTTGCTACTAACCAAACTACTGGTGGAATGGCACTTATTGTTGCAGTAGATACTGCAAATAAAAATATAATTACAACTAAGAAAAAAGGTTTAATAGCAAGACAATTAAAAACATATATGTCTACAAGAGTTGGTTCAGCTTGGAATACCTGGTTAGCACAATTACCTCTTCAACTTGAGAGTATGTTCAAAGGACAATCTGGAGCTTTGTCTTTTGAAAAGTTAAGTGGTTTTATGAAAATAAGAAGAGGTGCTGCTAAAGCTGAAAAAATTACTAATAACATAAGCGATTTATATGCTGCGACTTTTATAACAAATGTAGGTAATGTTTTTAAAGCTGGTAAAGAAAGATTTCTGGATAAAGAAAGAACTAATCCTAACGGTAAACCATTTACTGATATAAGTAATGATCAAGAACGAGGTATGTTTGCTTTTATGAGAAGAACTGTTATAGGTACAAAATCAGAACAACAGACAGAATTTAATAGAAGAAAAAAGTTAGTAGAAGAATCTATTAGAGCATTAGAGGCAGATGGTCAAACTGAGTTAGCTAAAGTAGCTAGAGAAGTTTTTAATAAATTTGTTAAAGATTCTAAAGATATTAATGATCTTAGTAAGGGTGTAGATCCTGTAAACATAGCTGCTGTTGAGTTTATGCAAGATCAATGGGCACAAAAACGAGTAGCATTAGAAAATGTTTCATTAAATGTTTATAATAAAGTATTAGGAAAAGATATAAATTATATACCTGATTCCATTAATAGAATAAAATTAGAAGACGATATACCTAAACTTGGTGAACCAGTTTTTCAAGCTCATTCTGAAAGTATTTATGATAAAAAAACTGGCGTTTTAATAGAGGCAAAAAAACCAACGGAATTAACAAATAGAGTTGTAAGTTTTGCTTTTGATAGTCAGAATATTAGAAAATTAAAAGCTGCACTAACAGATATAGAAACTGCAGAAGGTATTGCACAGTTAAAAGCATTTATAGAAAATCCAGAATTTAAAAATATTATTCCTGATCTTGATAACAGAGAAGCAATAAAGAAAAGGTTCAATGAATATGTTAATGCTAAAAGAGGTGTAAGTACTGATGTAAAATCAGATAAAGAAACCAAGAAATACTTAGCTGGATTAAATAGGTTAGCTGGACTGGGAGTGTCCAGAGTACTTGGTGGTCCTACTCAGTATTTAAAACAATTAACACCTCTAGTTAATACGCTTATAAATTTATTTACTGCTAAGGGTATCGCTTCTTCAATTCAAGGAATTCGATTAGCAACTACAAATAAAGATGCTATGAAATGGATAGAAAATTTAGGTGTAGATGTTTCGAATCGTGGTTTACAAGCGACAACAAACTTAGAAGGAAGTAATACAAAATTAGATAACTCATCACGTAATAAATTTAATAGATTTATGAGTGGAGTTGATGTAGCACAAAAATTTTGGCTTCAAAAGTTCTTAGTTAAGCCTGATTTATTTGCAGCAAGAGCTTCTTTTATGGCTTATTATGTTAATGATTTAAAAAAACAAGGTATTGAAACTAGCGGTATTGATTGGAAAACTCATAAAGAGAATACAAGGGCAGCTGAATATGCTCAGCAACAACTAGGTAGACAACAGAATACTTCTGATGCTGACTTACAAGGTAAACTTTTTTCCAGTAAAAAGGTTGGTCCACAAATATTAAGAAAAGTTTTTTTCCCATTTGCTAACTTTTTAATTAATCAAAAGAGTAGAATGCTTGCAGATATAAGTGTGTTGTCACAAAAAACTGGACCAACAACTCAAGATAAGATAGCGGCAACAAGATCTTTAGCTGGGTTAATTGGTGAATCAGTAGCCTTTAATGCATTAGGATTATTGATAACTCAAACGTTGGCAAATCTAACAGCTCTTGGTGATGATGATGAAGAAAAACAAACAAAAGATTTTGAAAATAGAAAAAAAGGTAGAGCAGGAAATATAATTACTGATATTGTATCTCCAATACCAGCAGCAAATCCAGTTGTTCTAAAAGGAATTAATGCTATGATTGAAACTTTTAGTGACGAAGAAAAACCGTATCAATTTTTTGAGGGAAATAGACAAGGGGTTTTAGATAGATTAGGTGTTTTAGGGATTGGACTAAAAGCTGGAGAACAAATATATGATCTGTTTGTTTTAGGTGTAACTGGTAAATACACAGACAATTATGGTGGTAAGAAAGAAATAGATCCTATGTATAAAGATTCGGTTAAAATGCAATCAGTTATTTATATGATGTATGTATTAGGTTTGTTACCATCAGAAACAGGTACAGTTGTAAACAATAACATAAAAAGTTACAAACGTAGGGGTGTAACAAAACCAATGGTAATAGATGTGCCTACAAAGAAAAAGAAAAAGAAAAAGAGAAAAATAAAAGATTCTGGTCCTATATTTAAAAAAAATAAGTCAGGTGGATTGTTTTAATCTATGATGTAACTCAGCGTGACATCTGGCACATAATACTAAACACTTTTGTATTTCTTTTAATATAGATTCTTTAGAGAATCCTTGAGTTGGACCTTCACTAACATTAAATAATTTGTCTTTGTTGTGATGATGAAATTCTATAGCTCGAATTGAAAAAGTTTTGTGTGTTTCTTTTGAATAGTTACACACAGAACAAGACAATAATTCTTTATAGTCTGTTAACCATTTTTTTAATTTGTTTCTTCTATCAACTTTTTTCTTTTGGAAACATACTTTACAATCAGTTCTAATGTATTTAATTCCATCTTTGTGATACTCACTTATTTTTTTAAGAGAATTACAGGATTTACAAACTTTTTGTTTAGGTTTAGAACTCATCCTCTGTTAATTTCTGCGTATCACGCAAAACAGATATTAGTTCTCTGATATTATTGTTTAGAGTAGTATTGTCTTCATCCATTAAAGATTCATAAATATCATCTGTCAATAAATTAATATTTGACATCAATAAATTTATATAATTAATAGTGTTATGACTGTTTTTTTTAACTGACATTTTTTTAGATCACTATAATCTACAAAATATTTTTTATCAGTTATAAAAAACTTATTAACTAATCTTCTCTGTCAATGTAGTAAATTAGATCTTTTCCCAACTTAGGATCTATTTTTTGTATTGCTCTATAAATTGATTTAGACTTACTTCTTGTGTCTTTTTTGTCTTTTTTTGATGAGTCAAGACCTAATTCGGTATACATATGAGCATCAATCCTAAACAATTCGTCTATTTTTTTGCTAACTGACCAAGATTTGAATTCTGTAATTTTTTCTATATCAGCATATTTATATTCCATTTTAAGTTTTTTTAATTGTTAATAACTCTGACTCTAATATAGTAATTTTTTCCCATAATAATTCTACTTCAGTTTTTTTGCCACCAACACGTGTTATTATTCTATCGTGTAAGTTTTTAAAATTAGGTTCTGTCTTTAAAATAAATTCATAATGTCTCAGACTATGAAGAACTGTTGCGTGGTTTTTTCCTCCACATAAGTTACCTATTTCTTGATAAGATAATCGGTGTGCATTTCTTAAAATAAAAAATAATATTCTTCTAGCATCTACATATCTTCTTTTACGTGATTTGTTTAAAATATCATTAAGCTTTGTTTCCTCCTCTATTACTTCAACTATTTTTACTAAGTTCATTATTGTTTTTTATATGTTTATCTAAACTTATTTGATCTAAATATAAATCTATATCTATTTCATATATATCTATTAGTACTATTGGATGATCTTCTTCTGTGAAATAATCTATCATAAAAAAAAATGGATTGTCATCATTATCATTTACATATCCAGAAATATTATCTATGTCTCCGTGAGTTTCACGTATATCTCTAATTCCATCTATAACTTTTGCTATTTTTACAGCTGTAGAAGAACGTAATTCTTTCATCTGATAAATAAAGTAATCATCTAATTCAAATTCATCCTCTGTATATTTCTGTTTCAATTCCATTGTCGTTTAATTCTTTCATTCTATATTTTTGCAATGGAGATACAACTCCTTTCTCAGTTTTTATTTCTGAAAATATTACTCCAGAATCTGGAGGTATAGCTAATACATCTGGTATACCATTAGTGTTGGTCTTAATTAATTTAATTACGTAGTAACCTAGTTCTTGAAACTCTTTAATTCTTTTCGCTTGTATCTGTTGCTCTGTCATTAGATAAAGATACGTATCTTTTTGGGTACGTTGTCGTATCTTTTTCTAGCATTGCAAATCTTTCTTAAAATGTCTTAATGTATAATCTTTTTTCTTTGTAACTGCTTTATATATTTTATCTTCTATTCCGTTTTTAGAAAATATCCAATAGACATCACTATGTACTGTATCTTTTGTAGTCATACGATCTCTTGATTGCCAATAACTTGTAGCACTAAAGTCTATATTTAAATAAACTAACGCTGATGCATTTCGTAATGAAATCCCTTCACGACCACTAACTATTTGTAAGGCTATAGTTTTATCTGTATTATTAAATTCAGTTAACTCTGTACATAATTTATCTCCGTACACTTGTTTTAAAATATTTAACTCTTCTTTGAATTTATAAAATATTCCTATTTTTTTATTCTTAAATTTATTGTATATGTATTCTCCTTTTGATTTGTCAAGAATCTTTGAATTTCCAGACTCAAACTTTACTGTTCCAGAATACATTTGATGAAGCTTCATCATTAATTTTATAGGCATATCTGCTAATACAACTTCATCCTTTCCTTCTATTACTAAATCCTTTTTTAATTTTTTAACTAACTGATATATTATAGGTTTCATTTCTACGTACTCAATGTGTTCTGTTAACTCAACTTTAAATCCAGCTTCCTTCTGAGTGTAAGATATTGTATATGGTTTTAATGCATCTATTATTTTTATTAATCCTTCCCCATAGTTTTGCACTACGTAGCCTTGTATTTTAAATGGGTATGGTTTAACATCTACAAAGTCTTTAGCAAATTTAAAAAAGTTTTTAAAACTTCTGAAAGGATTACCAGGAATACCATACACTTGATGGTACAGTTGGCTATAGGACTCTGGCGAAGGCGTGCCTGAGAGCAGTATCACGTACGGTGATGAGTGTGAACAAGAGTTTATAAGATCTTTAACTTGCTTAGCTCTCTTACTAGGTTTAGGAAATGCACCCATCGTGTGTGCCTCATCACAGATAATCATATCCCAGGGAGTTGGTATTACTTTGTGTAGACTCTCATAATTTATTACCACTAACTTAAATCCTAGTAGTCTATAAAATAAACTATAATCATCTTCAATTGATGATATGGCTTTTTTCTTTGTGATAAATAAAACCTGCTCACAGTTTAACTCTGAAGCAATTCCTAAACTAGTAAGTGTTTTCCCTGTTCTAACTTGCATTGCTAAATACAAAAACTTATCCCTATCAAGAATAACCTTCCCTTCTTGTATTATATTTTTCTGATAATCTCTATAGTCTACTTCCATTATTTCTTTATTATTTTTATGAATGCTTGATTTATCTCAAGTAAATAAACTTCTTTATTTGTCATACCTTGATCATCCCAAAATGTTTTGCTTGGACATTTCATAATAACTATATCGTTTAATTTTAAATTGTCTAACCAAAATATATAAGTACCCAATGGATCGTGTACTAAATAAAACTTTAGTGTAGACTTAGGCATTCTCATTAACCAATCATATTTTTTCTTTTCTAACATCATTGTATCATAATGATGTTTTCGAAACTTCATTTCTATTAGACAATGCTTTCTAATATTACCTGGTGTCATACCTATTGCATCATAATGTTCCATACCTACACCAGAATGTTTTAAATCCCAATCATAGAATACATTTAAATATTCAATCATTGTTATCTCTTGGGTATGTGTTTGGTCTATCATTCGTAGTTAGGTTTTACAGTTATTAATCTAGAACACTTTTCATAATCTTCTAAATCTTCAAAGTAAAATAATAAATCTTCTATTACTTTAACTGTAATTTTTTTAGTTACATCGTGCATAAAGAATTCTTTGTCAGTAATTTGTAACTGACTAAATGGTACTTTATGAATAACAATATCATAAGAGTTTAGCATTGCTAGATGTAAGCTATTATCATTCATATGTTTCTCTTAAATATTTATAGACATCAGGTAGTTTATTCATTGCTTTTTTCTGAGACACATATACTATTTCTCCTAACACTTCTCTGCTAAATGATTCTTCACCTGTAATTTTATTGTAATATATATCTTTACCTTGAGCAGTTATACCACCTTTACGTATAGCTATCTTACATTGTAAAGTATTAATTGGTTTAATATATACTTGCCAATCATTTTCTATACACCATTTAAAATCAGAAATCCAATTCATCTTTAGGTTTTATTATTTTAGTTTTATCCGTGTTCATTATAATCCATAAGCCATTTAAATCTCTACCCTGTGTTGGTTCAATTCCTGTTTTGAATATTGCAAAATCTGTTAACCATCTATAAAATTCTATCCTTGATATAGTTCGTTTTGCTTTAGGTGCAAAGTCAGGATTGTCTTGTATAAATTCTAAATACAAATCATTCTTATATATCTGATAGTCAAATTTAATAGAGCTATTTTTATATACACTTCCAGTAAGACCACACCATTCAATAAATTCGTGGCAAGTTTCAGCTGATAATTTTCTTATGTTTTGATTCTTAAATTCTGATTTTAATAATCCATTTCGTAAATAAAACATTAAGTTCTCTACCATATAGTTATCGAATATACACCATTCTTCTTGACTCCATTCAGCAAACAATAATTTACGAAACTCTACCAATGGAGTAAAGTCTTTAGTGTAGAATTGTTTAAACTCTAACTCCCACTTTCTTCTTGCAAATGAATTACCCTTACCTTTAATAGCATAATTGGTAGTGATTGCAACCTTGGGTGACTTATGAAATGGAATGAATATTGAATCTTTATTCTTCTTCTCTAAGGTAAGACCTTCTGTTACTACAGAAAACAATCTTTCAAAATCAAAGTTTTTCTTTACGTCATCAAAGCATAACACTTGAGTGTCAGCTGAAACTAATTGATATGCAAATGATTTCTCAAAGTTAAAAGCTTTACCATCAATCATTACTAACTTCTTCATCTGAGATATAGCATTGATAAAAAGTCCTTTACCTGTTCCACCTTCAGGATTCTCAGATATAACTTCATCATTCAATATGATAGCTGGACAGTAAGATAAATTTTTATATGCGTGTAACATATAACCTATTGTACTTTCCATTGAACGAACAGTAACCTTATCTTCTCCAGATATGTTATGTATGAAAGTTCTGAAATCACAATCGAATGAATCGCATAAATCAAAGTCTCTGTCTATGACTTGATCCTTCCAGACATAACCTCCAAGGTCTAAATAGTCTATTGCTTCTTTGTTATCTTTAGTAACTTTTACTGCACAGTTTCTATAATATAAGTATGCAGAGTTTTTGTCATCTTCAATAAAATATACATCAACAGTAACTAACATTGAAAGGAATTCTTCTCTAAAGAATCTTGTCTTGTCTGCAAAATAATTATATACTGACATATCATCAAGCTCTTCTAAGTAACCAAGTACAAAATCTTTAATCTCTTCTTCGTTAGTATGATCTATTAAGTTGTTAGTTACTCTTACAAATATAAAACTCTTACTACCTTCTGGAGAAAACTTATAGAATCCATTGTCTTCTAAAAATTGTCTAAACAAATAGTGTATTATATTTATAACTCCTTTATCACTCTTAGTCCAAAATCTCTTGTCGCTTTCTTTCTCTTGAATTGTGTGTATTACAGAATCAATTACCGCATCCTCAATATTAGATTCAGAAAGCTGAATGCGTATTTCTTTTTTTGATACACCACGTTTTAATTTCATTCTAACTTGGTTTACTTTATCCTCATCCTCATAGTATTTTGAACCAAAGTTTTGAGTCTGTAAGTATGCAGAACTAATTGTATTCTTTATCTCTGATGCAGTAAAGTCTTTGCTTTCAAACGAGGACATTATATACTCAGCTAATGACTTAGTAATCCCATAGTCATTGAAGGCGGCGGCGAGAACATATACATTATTGTTTCGCTCTCCACTTTTTAATCCGTATCTCTTATCCCACCACTTTAATAATATTTCTACAATTTTATTCTCATCAGTAACTGGTATCGTTGGTCTTGATGTATACTTATCAACAGGTGTATACTCCTGTTCTTCTATCTTATTCCAGGTCTTAGAGTTATAGTTTAAGTATAACAAAGGATCATATGATTCATAACATACCCTTGATATATTCTTTGAGGTCTTATCTAAATAGTCTGAATTAAAATATCTTTCTAAAGAAATAAAATAAGACTTATGATTCTCAGGTTCTTTAGGTATCTTAATCAAAGCTTTTAAACCATTTCCACTTGGCGAAACAAATACTGAATATACATATCTATCTTTAGACAATCTTTCTTTCTCAGATATCATATCTTTCTTAGTGTTGTACCCATCAAAATCCAAACAAAGAAATCCACTATGTTCTATAATGGAATCATCTGCTCTCTTTTTAAATGTTCCAGAAAAACAAATCGCTGGTAAATTCTTTTTTAATTCTTGCCTAACACTCTTATCTTTTTCTAATCTAATCTGCTTAATTAACTCCTTTGATGTACCATCTTTGATCCTAACTAATATCGATGGGATGTCTCTATAAAAAGGTGTAGAGGTATCTTTTATGTTTCTAAATATTGTAATTCTACTTTCTTCCATTATGTTACAATGTTGTGTTTATGTTGTTTAATACTCTATATACAATATAGTTATAATTTATTTTTTCTTTTACCATATCTAAGGGAAAAAGTTAACATTTTCAACATAGATTATAGAAAAGAAAAGGGAAGATAAACTTCCCTCGACTTTGTTTGTTAGATTAAAACGGAAGATCTGGAGATGAATCTTCATCTGATTTTACTGACTGTTCTTTTTTGTATGGCTCTTGAATTTTACAAGAGAAATACTTTTTACCAGCCTTACTCTCTGTTAACCAAGCTGATACTTGAAAGTCGTTTCCACTTAAATCTTTTCCATTACCATTGTAATGTGGTTGTTTGTTCTCCTCAGTTCTGTTGTCGTTTTTGAACAAAGAAAATGTCCCTGGTTTAATCTCGTAAGTTGATTCGCTCATTATTAAATTTATTAAAATTAAAGTGCTTAGAAGGAGAAGCACAATACTCCTTGATTATAATTCTACCTCTGTTATATACTGTGATATTTCATTCTCTGAATTTGGTGTGAAAAATTTCTCGTAAATTTCTACCGCCTTAATTACTTTGTCTCTACCCCCTAGTATAAAGTTTTCCGATGGTTTAAATATACCTAGTCTTCCAGATGTTTTATCTATTACATAAAAAATTACTGGCTTATTAAAAATCTGTCCGTAAATATAAGCTTGACTATCATAATTATAATCACGAGAACTCCACTTAAATTTTTCAATATTACTTGTGGTTTTTATATCAATGAGAACATCTGGAGTTATAATATCCGCCTTACCTTTCCATTGATGACCAAACAATTCAATCGTTCCAGGCTCTTCATATATATTTAACGGATTAAATATGTCTGAATGAAACCTAAAGTTTGATTTCATTTTGTTTATTAACCAATCTAAATGATCAGCTTCTTTTCTCAACAACAATAACCTACCATCAGATACTTCTTTGTAGTGTTTTGTATTCCTTGTAGATGAATCAACAATCTCGAATAGATGTTTCTTCTCTGGCTCTAATACAGATACGTGAAAGTATCTACCTTGCACCATTGGACCAGTCTCCTCCTTGTCTCCTTTACGAAATTCTTCTGGCTGTTTTAGTAGAGTCCATATATCTGAGTTAGATAAATATTTCTTTCCAAAGTCTCCATAATAATCCTTATCAGATTTTAATCTTTCTATAATTTTTAATTTTTCTTCGTTAAACATATTGTCCTAATTCTTTTTTGATTGCTGTTGGTATCAGATACCTACTTTCTAAGTTCTGAATCAGTTGAGAGAATCCAATGTTTTTATTATCCTTAACATAACTAACACAATTGTTCCAATCTTTGTGAGTCTTCTTTAACGTAGGCTTACTAGCTTTCTTTACTGGTGGTCTAGCTTCTGATATATCTACTAAGTCTTCTCCTGCCCACAATGACAAACCTAATCCGTGCATAGCAATAGCTTTTACCATTGATCTTTGTATTGATTTATTGACATCAAAAGATGTTAACGATTCTATCTTAACTGATTTGTTTTGATGATTCATTATAGGTAAGTAATCAATATGTTCTATCCCTCCCAATGTTACTCCAACTTTTACATAGGCAGTATTGCCATCTGTAAAGTAATTTAAACCTGTGTGTTCAGATTCATATACCTTTCTGTTGGCATCAGTATACTTATCCTTTACTATTGCCCAGGCATATGCCCAAGATAGATAATCGAATCTTCCCTTTTTCTCTATCTTATCCTTTACATTGATAGATGCTAATGTTTTAAATGTTGATTTAGTTTGACTCATAACTTTACGTGTTTTATAATTTGTGTGTATTTATTTATAATATTATCTCTCTTTAACTTTAAAGAGTCATAATGTTTTTTGTTATTTCTTTGATTAACTTCGCTCTGTATCTTAGCATTGATCGTTGTTATCTGATCTTGATACGTTCTCTTTAATATGTAGTAAACTCCTTTTCTAAATCCATTGTCTATAAAATATAAGTAATCATCATATTCAATCTCTGGATAAGTAAACGAACCCTTCTTCGTATTGTATATTCTTATTCCGTACCTGTGATATATTATTTTAATTCCCTTGTATAAGATTGCTTCTTCATCTGGTGTAGACATTTTTATAGCTAACCTATCTTGCTCTGCTTCTTCCCATACTTCATACAAAAGACTGTAATGATCATCTAACAACATCCTTCTGTTTTAATTAAGCAATCGTTTATAAAAGATGCAAAGTCTTTATCGTAGGCATCTTCTTTAAGGTTTAATTTCTGTGATATAACTTGTGTTCCTCTTCTTACACTTTCATAACTAATATAGTAACCCTCTTCATACATTAATGATACAATCTGATTTACTGTCATTGGTCTTTCATAACATAAATAGTATAATATAAATCGTGCATTTGCTACCTCTCTGTTTCTAGTTTTAGAAAACAATTCTTCATTAGTAATATTCATTCCTTCGCAAACTAATTTTACGTATGCGTTAAAGATTCCTTTTTTCATTTATATTTTTTTTGTTGGTTTATAATTGTAAGTATATTGTTGACCTAACATTGTAAAGTAATCTTTCCAACTATGAGCTGAAGGTACTATTGTTAGTGGGGTAGACTGATCTTCTTTCTCTCTTTCTTCAACAAACTTTTGACTTGATTTTCCCATTGTATTTAATTTATTTGTGAGTGTAAATTTACGTAATATATAATTAATATACAACTAATTTTGTATTAGATTTATAATTACATTGTTCCATTTTCCACCTTTCTTGGTTTTGTTTACTAAAAAATCTATTCTTTGAACCCATCTCTTGTTCATCCTATCTTGTACTGTCCATACCCCATTCATTTCTTCCGCATTTTCTACTAAAACTTTTTGACCAAAGGTAAATCCTAGCTGTTCTAAATCTCTTGATACTGCTATCCATCTATGTTCCTGGGGATTGAATTCGTTTATTTTTTTACCACTTGCAGTTGTTAAGTAATCTTCATTACATTGTTCTGGTGTTGCGTGATATATCGTAGCAGTAACTAAAACATCTTCTTGTTCCTTGCCCCATAGTAAGATTATACTAATTAAAATTATTGCTTTCATTCTTTATCGTATAGATTACACACAGTTAATACTATTAAAAACAAAGCTCCACTTGTAAACATTACTATATCTTCCATTATCTTATTGTGTTATAATTCCCAGCTCTTGTTGTGCATCCTACACTACCACAGCTATTGAATATTGTTAAAATTATTATTAATACTAATACGATTTTTGTTTTCATTTTTTTGATGTGTTTATTCCTTGTTCCAATTAATATATTCCTTGTATAATTCTTTGTCTTCAAACTTATAATAACTACCATTACAATATGTTAATCTATTGTTCTCTTTATCAAACTTTCTGAAGATTTCTAATTTTGAATCTTCCCAAATAAGATTTTTATTAACAACTGATTTAGTATCACGATATCTAAATCCCTCTTTAGTAACTACTGATTCATTTTTAGGTTGCCAATATTCTATTTTTACTTTCATCTCGTAGCAATTATAAATTCTACTACTGCTTTATATGTGTCATCTATATTCAGCTCACATATATCTTTAAAAGGCTCAAAGCCTTCTTCGTTGTTTAGTATAGCACACTTGCTAACCACAGGCATCAGCCAATCCCAAGACAAGTTGTAAGATAACTCGTGTGCTTCAAACCAACCCTGGTCAATTATTCTATCTAAAGTTCCGTGGTAATAATAGTTAAGTTCCTGTTTACTGTATTCGCCTCGAGTTGTATTATTGTCGCTAAATATTTCCGTTTCTAACTCCATAAATTCTGCTATTATTTTATTGCCTTTCATAAATTCTGCCATAATATTATTATTATTATTGTTATAAGTAAGCCTACAGATGCAATCGTTAACACGATTAAACTATCTGCATATTTTCTGTCTGATCGCCCTTGTCTA
>Ga0308017_1000018_pt1 | contig 55294 bp, 53 predicted proteins | sample Neamet280_FD_203145 | JGI IMG/M metagenome (GOLD analysis project Ga0308017, IMG submission 203145) | Marine microbial communities from water near the shore, Antarctic Ocean - #280 | ecosystem: Environmental > Aquatic > Marine > Unclassified | place: Southern Ocean | collected 2014-10-01
GCGCGCTAGTCCGCCCGGCGCGGCACGATTTCGGGTGCGGACGCTGCCCGGGCGGTCGAGGCTATCGCGGCAGCGGGCCTGCCTGCGCGGCTGGCGGAACTCGGCCTCGCCTGCGACGGGGCGGCGCTTATCGAGCACATGCGCCACGACAAGAAGGCGGAAGGCACCACCCTGCCCTTCCTGCTGCTGCGCGCGCTGGGTGAAGCCTATGTCGCGCGCGATGTCGATCTGGCGGATCTTGCCATGTTTCTCGATCAAGAGCTCGCGGCCTAAAAGAAGCGCGAACCATCCGGCACTTTCACATCGGGGGCGAACAGCACCACCTCGCCCGCGGCATCGGCAAATCCCAGCGTCAGCACTTCGGACATCGCCGGGCCGATCTGGCGCGGCACGAAATTGACCACCGCCGCCACCTGCCGCCCGATCAGTTCATCGGGGTGGTAATTGGCGGCGATCTGCGCGCAGCTTTTCTTCTCGCCGATTACCGGGCCGAAATCGATCCGCAGCCGGTAGCTGGGCTTGCGCGCCTCGGGGAATGCCTCGGCCACCACGATCGTCCCGATGCGAATATCGACCTTGAGGAAATCATCAAAGGAGATTTCCGAGGCCGCCGGCGCAGCGGGATCGTGGCGAACGTGCATTATTCCAGCTCGAGGATCACCGCATCAACCGCGAGGCTTTCGCCCTCCGCCGCATTGATCTTGGCGATCACGCCTTCCTTTTCTGCGCGCAGGATGTTCTCCATCTTCATCGCCTCGACCGTGGCGAGCGGCTGGCCCGGCTGCACCGTCTCCCCTTCGGCGACATGCAGCTTCACCAGCATCCCGGGCATCGGGCAGATCAGCAGCTTGGAAAGATCGGGCGGCACCTTTTCGAGCATCAGGCTTTCGTGCCGCGCGAGCCGCTGCGGGATCACCAGCGCGGTGTGCGCGGCGCCGCGGGTGGTGACTTTCCACTGGTTGCCCTGCCGCTCGACGATAAGGCCGAGCTTGTGCTCCGGCCCGTCGCCGACGCGGCCGGTCGCCTCGGCCTGCACCATGCCGGGCAGCCAGGTGCAGGTGCCCTCGACCCGCACGCCATCCACCATCGCATGGCCTTCGCCAAGCGTGACTTGGAACCGCTCGTCGCCCAGCTTCACCAGCCATTCGCTCGTCACCGGCTGCGGGCCGTCAAGCTGCCCGGTGATGTGCCGCGCGCGCGATTGCAGCGAGAATTCATTGCCTGCGCACACGGCCGCGAGGATGCGCTTCAGATCATCCGAAGTCGCCGCGCCGTGGAAGCCTTCGGGATATTCCTCGGCGATGAAGCCGGTGGTGAGCTCGCCCGAGCGGAAGCGCGGGTGCTGCATGATCGCGCTCAGGAAATCGACATTGTGGCCGAGCCCCTTGATGCGGAAATTGTCGAGCGCCTCGATCTGGAGATCGGCGGCCTCGTCGCGGGTCGGCGCCCAGGTGATCAGCTTGGCGATCATGGGATCGTAGAAGCGCGAGACTTCGCCGCCTTCGTAAACGCCGTCATCGACACGGACCGAGCCCTTGCCCCGCGCCACGCCCCGGCGTGCCTTGCCCGCCACCGTCTCGTCCTCGCTCCAACCGGGGAGCGGCGGCTGATAATGCACCAAGCGCCCCGTGGAAGGCAGAAATCCGCGATAGGGGTCTTCGGCATAGACGCGGTTTTCGATCGCCCAGCCGTCGATGCCGATATCGTCCTGCGTCATCGCCAGCTTCTCGCCCGCGGCGACGCGGATCATCTGCTCGACGAGGTCGATGCCGGTGATCGCCTCGGTGACGGGGTGTTCGACCTGAAGCCGGGTGTTCATTTCGAGGAAGTAGAAGCTCTCCCCCGTCGGGTCGGCCCCGGACACGATCAGCTCGACGGTGCCCGCCGAGTAATACCCCACCGCGCGCGCCAAAGCGACGCACTGCTCGCCCATCGCCTTCCGCATCTTCGGCGTGACGAAAGGCGACGGCGCTTCCTCGACCACCTTTTGGTGGCGGCGCTGGATCGAGCATTCGCGCTCGTTGAGGTAAAGGATATTGCCGTGCTGGTCGCCGAGGATCTGGATCTCGATGTGGCGCGGGTTGAGGATGAACTTCTCGATGAAGACGCGGTCATCGCCGAAGGAGTTGAGGCCCTCGCGCTTCACGCTCTCGAAGCCTTCGCGCACGTCGGCCTCGCTATAGGCGAGGCGCATCCCCTTGCCCCCGCCGCCGGCGCTGGCCTTCATCATCACCGGATAGCCGATCTCGTTGGAAATCCGGACCGCGTGTTCGGTATCCTCGATCTCGCCAACGAAGCCGGGGACGACGTTGACGCCCGCTTCCTTCGCCAGCTTCTTGGATTCGATCTTGTCCCCCATCGCGGCAATCGCGCCCACCGGCGGGCCGATGAAAGCGATGCCCTCGGCGGCGAGCGCCTCGGCAAAGGAGGTACGCTCGGAGAGAAAGCCGTAGCCGGGGTGCACGGCTTCCGCCCCCGTCTGCTTGCAGGCGGCGATGATCTTGTCAGCAATCAGATAGCTCTCCGCCGCAGGCGAAGGCCCGATATGCACCGCCTCGTCCGCCATCGCCACGAAGGGCGCGCGCGCATCAGCATCGGAATAGACCGCGACGGTCTTGATCCCCATCTTGCGGGCAGTGGTGATGACCCGGCAAGCGATCTCGCCGCGGTTGGCGATGAGGATTTTCGAGAACAAGCGCAGTCTCCCGGCAGGCTTTGAATATCGGGCCACAGCCTATGGCGTGGCTCATGAAAATGCGCAACCTAGCTGATTTGTGTCAGCCACCAGACTGCGCGATGAGGTCCTTGAGCTGCTGGGTGCGGGCCTGTGTGAGACGTGCCTTGCAGGTGGCAACCAGCAGTGGCTCAAGGCTGCCGCCGCGCGCGGCATATCCATCCACGCGGCACTGCGCGTCACGATAGCGCAGCCATGCGCGCTGCCCTTCGAGCAAGCTCTTGAAGAAGCCGGGGCGCGTATCCGCCGAGCCGAGCGCGGCCCATTCAACATCGCGCTGCTTCATCACGGCGGCCGTGATGGCCCACTGGGCGTTGAGCGCGGCATCAGCGCGCGCATAGTCCTGTCTGGCGCACCAGTTCATCTCGGCCTGCACCTGCGGATCATCGCAGTTCCAGCCGGGCACGGGCGGCTGCGCGGACTGGGCAAGCAACGGGAGGATCAGCGTGGCGATCATGCGGCGTTCCTTTCGGCGTAGGCGATGAGGCTTGCAGCATAGGCGGGCGCGCCGCGCCGGTCACCCTCGCCGCTGACGAGGGTCTGCACCGCCTTGCCGAGAATGGCGATGTTGGGGGAGGAGAGCTTGCCGAGCGGCTCGACATAGATGCCGATGGTGAAGAGAATCGCGCCTGTCTGCGGGAGACGGCGCAGGGTCTGACGTTCGGAGCGCACGAACAGCGTCTCGCCTGCGTTGTGCGGCGTCACATGGGCGAAGGCTTCTTGCGGCGGGCGGTCAGGGAGCCAGCGGCGCTCACCCGTCGCCGCGATGAACCAGTTGCAGCGGGCGTAGATTTGCCCTGCGCGCAGGGTTTCCATGAAGCGGTCGACCCCGGTGGCGAGCTGCTCCTCATAGCCCGCGATGGGCGCGTGGAGCGCGCGCAGGGGCAGGCCGATCTTCTCCGTCGGGTGCCAGTCCGAAGGCCATGCCACGGCGGCTCCGATCAGGCGGTAGACCGCCTCGCCCTCGCGCTGCGTCAGCAGGCACAGGTCTTCGTGGACGGTGAGCGCGGCTTCGGGGAGCGCGCCATCCACGCCGAGCATGGCGGCGAGTTCGCGGCCCGGTGCGTCCACCTCTGGGGTGAGCTGCACCCCTTGCGGCCAATCGGCGAACCCCGCCGCGCGCGCCGCCAGATCGGGCCGAGGCTGGAGCCAGTCGCACTCCTCCAGCTTCACCAGCCCCATGCGCAGCTGCCCGCCCCCGCGCGCCTTGGGGAGCAGGGTATCGACGGAGAAGCCGAGGCTCATCCTCCGTCCCCGCCTTGCCGATCACACCGCAACACCATGCCATACTCGTCCAGCCAGTCGGCCTTGGTCGGCAGGAGATATTGCAGCGCCTCGGGCAGCAGTCCGTGAAGCGCGGTGGCGTGGCGCAGGTCCTTGCGGCAGTCGGAGAAGCAGAAGGGCTGGTTTTGCGGGAGCGCCGCGAGCAGGCGCTCCATGCCGGTCCCGGTCGCCCCGCCCTCGTCGGCGAGGCTGAGGTAGAGCGGGGGCCGTTGCTGATCGCCGAGCGGAAGGCGGCTCAAGGCCTCGAAGTCCCATTGCAGGCTGGGGGAGATCGCGGCGTAGCCGGTGAAGAGGCCGGGCGCGGTGGCCCAGGTTTCGACCACGAAATGCCCCGCCGCGCTCTCGCCCACCAGAAAGGCCGTGCCGTCATGGCGATAGCGCGCCTCGATCATCGGCTTGGCGGTGTTTGCGATCCACGCACGGAAGGCCGCGCTCTCACCTGCGGTCGGGTAGCGCTGGCGCTCGGCGGGGTCTTGCGTTGCGGGCAGGAGTTCGCGCTGTCGGTTCTTCGTTTCAATCCCCACGAGGATCGCATCGGCGCTGCGGCCCCACAGCGCGTTCCACCGCAGCAGGCCTACGCCCATCATCAGGTCCTGCGCCATCGCTCCGTCGAGCTGGTAGATCACCGGCCAGCGCTTCTCGGGGTCTTTGGCGTAGTCGAGCGGCAAGATGATGTTGACGCTGCGTTCAACGCCCAGCGCCTCAAGCGTGACGGTTTCGCCGATGGTGAGGGGTTGCGGTGTGGGCTCAGGTTCAGCGCTGGCCGCCGCCGCAGCGGCGAAAAACGGTAAAAGGAACGGGGAGAGCGACATCCTCAGTTCGTCATTGCGAGGAGCCGCAGGCCACGCGGCAATCCAGAGCATCCCGCGGGACGCACTGGATTGCTTCGCTTCGCTCGCAATGACGAGAAACACATCTTATTCACTCCGCCGGCACCGCGCTCTTGCACGCCCGCGCGGGCTCTTCGCCCTTCAGCGCGGTGAGGCCAAGCTTCGCAAACAGCGCGCCGTCCTTGTCATCGCCCGCATTGGGCGCGGTCAGCAGCTTGTCGCCGGTGAAGATCGAATTCGCGCCCGCAAGGAAGCACAGGGCCTGTGTCGCCTCGGACATGGACTCGCGCCCCGCCGAGAGCCGCACCATCGAGCGCGGCATGGTGATGCGCGCCACCGCGACGGTGCGGACGAACTCGATATCGTCGATCTTGGCGAGCGGCGTGTCGGCGAGCATATTGCCCAGCACCGTGCCCTTCACAGGCACCAGCGCATTGACCGGCACGCTTTCGGGATGCTGCGGCAGGGTGGCGAGCGTGTGGACGAAGCCCACCCGATCCTCGCGCGTTTCTCCCATGCCGACGATCCCACCTGAGCAGACATTGATCCCCGCTTTGCGGACGTGATCGAGGGTATCGAGGCGGCACTGGAAGTCGCGCGTGCTGATCACCCGCTCGTAATATTCGGGCGAGCTGTCGATATTGTGGTTGTAGTAGTCGAGCCCCGCCTCGGCCAGCTGAGCTGCCTGATGCGGCTCGAGCATGCCGAGCGTCATGCAGGTCTCGAGGCCCATAGCGCGCACGCCTTTCACGATCTCCACGATCGCGGGCATGTCGCGGTCCTTGGGATTGCGCCACGCTGCGCCCATGCAGAAGCGCTGCGAGCCTGCATCCTTCGCTTGCGCCGCGCGCTGGAGCACGGCCTGCACGTCCATCAGTTTTGTGGCTTCCACGCCGGAGTCCGCATGGACCGACTGCGAACAATAGCCGCAATCCTCGGGACACCCGCCGGTCTTGATGCTGAGCAGGGTGCACAGCTGAACTTCGGTAGCGGGGTGGTATGCGCGGTGGACGCTCGCCGCCTGAAACAGCAGCTCGGTGAACGGCAGGTCGAAGAGGGCCGCGATCTCGGCGCGGGTCCAGTCGGTGCGGGGGTGGGTCATCAAGTCAGCCTTTCCGGCGGTAAATCCAAACGGCCACGGGGAAATAGGCCAAGAAGAAAATAATCGTAATGCCATAGGCAAAGCTGCGAGATTCAAGACCGCGGAAGCCTTCCACACCGCCACCGAGAAAGCCTAGGATCATTGCTGTTGCAAACAGCCAGAAGGGTAGGACGATCAAAGCACGAAGTGCAGCTCTGTCCACGATCTCCTCCTCCTTCGTCATTGCGAGGAGCCGCAGGCTCCGCGGCAATCCAGGGCATATCGCATGGCGCTCTGGATTGCTTCCCCCGGATCAAGTCCGGGGTCGCAATGACGGGGGAGTAGACGCTACTCCGCCGCCTCGTCCAGCCCCTCGCCGAGTGGCGGCATGTTGTGGCCGAGCAGCACGAGGATATCCGCCGCGCATTCCACCACGTTCGAGCCGGGGCCGTAGATCCCCTGCACCCCCGCCTCTCGCAGGAAGTCGTAGTCCTGCGGGGGGATGACACCGCCGGCGGTGACCTTGATGTCGCCGCGACCGGCTTCACGCAGCAGGCGGATCAGTTCGGGGATCAGGGTCTTGTGGCCCGCGGCAAGGCTCGATGCGCCGACCACGTCGACATCGTGTTCGAGCGCCATCTTGGCGCTTTCCTCAGGGGTCTGGAACAAGGGGCCCGAGATCACCTCGAAGCCCATGTCGCCGAAGGCGCTCGCGATCACATTCGCGCCGCGGTCGTGGCCGTCCTGGCCCATCTTGGCGATCATGATCTTCGGCCTGCGGCCCAGGCGGCGGCCCACGGCCTCGACCCCGTCCACCACCTGCGCCCAGCGGCGGTCGAATTCATAGGCGCTCTTATAGACGCCGGTGACCGGCGCCGGGGTAGCATCGTGGCGTCCGAAGACCTCTTCCATCGCCGAAGAGATTTCGCCGAGCGTCGCATCGTGGCGCGCGGCCTCGACCGCCAGCGCCAGCAGGTTCGCGCCGCTCTTGCATCCCTCGGTCAATGCCGCCAGCGCGGCACGACAGGCGGCCTCGTCGCGCCCTTCGCGCACCTTGGCGATGCGGGCGATCTGGCCGGCGCGGACCTTCTGGTTGTCGACCTCGAGCGTCTCGAGCGCGTCTTCCTGCTCCTTGCGATACTTGTTGACGCCGACGATCACCGTCTCGCCCTTGTCGACCTTGGTCTGCTTTTCCGCCGCCGCGCGTTCGATCGCGGCCTTGGGCGCACCGGTGGCGACGAAGGCGGTCATGCCGCCCGCCGCGTCGACTTCCTCGATCAGCTTCCACGCCTCGTCGACGAGGGTGGAGGTCAGAGCCTCGATATAGTGCGAGCCGCCGAGCGGATCGACGACGCTCGTGATCCCGCTTTCCTCCTGCAACACGAGCTGGGTGTTGCGGGCGATGCGGGCGCTGAAATCGGTCGGGAGCGCAATCGCTTCATCGAGCGCATTGGTGTGCAGCGACTGCGTGCCGCCCAGCACCGCCGCCATCGCCTCGACCGTGGTGCGGATGACGTTGTTGTAGGGGTCCTGCTCCTGCAAGCTGACGCCGGAGGTCTGGCAGTGGGTGCGCAGCATCTTGGAGCGTTCATCCTTCGCCCCCAGCCCGTCCATCACCCGCCACCACAGCGTGCGCGCGGCGCGCAGCTTGGCGATCTCCATGAAGAAGTTCATGCCGATGCCGAAGAAGAAGCTGAGGCGGCCCGCGAAGGCGTCGATATCAAGGCCTGCGGCCATCGCGCGGGTGGCATATTCCTTGCCGTCGGCGATGGTGAAGGCCAGCTCCTGCACCGCGGTCGCCCCGGCCTCGTGCATGTGATAGCCGCTGATCGAAATCGAGTTGAATTTCGGCATGTTGGCCGAGGTATATGCGATGATATCCGAGATGATCCGCATGCTCGGCTCGGGCGGGTAGATATAGGTGTTGCGGACCATGAACTCCTTGAGGATGTCGTTCTGGATGGTCCCGTCGAGCTTGTCCTGGCTCACCCCCTGACGTTCCGCCGCGACGATGAAGAAGGCGAGCACCGGGATCACTGCGCCGTTCATCGTCATCGAGACGGACATGCTATCGAGCGGGATCTGGTCGAACAGGATCTCCATGTCCGCGACCGTGTCGATCGCGACGCCCGCCTTGCCGACATCGCCGACCACGCGCGGATGATCAGAGTCATAGCCGCGGTGGGTCGCAAGGTCGAAGGCGACTGACAGGCCCTTCTGCCCCATCGCCAGATTGCGGCGGTAGAAAGCGTTCGATTCTTCGGCGGTGGAGAAGCCCGCATATTGCCGGATCGTCCACGGACGGCCCGCATACATCGACGCCTTCACGCCCCGGGTGAAGGGCGCAAAGCCGGGCAGGCCGGGATCGAAGCCCGCATGATCTTCCGCGGTATACAGCGGCTTGATCGCGAAACCTTCGGGCGTGTGCCAGGTGAGGTCGCGGCCCTTCACCTCCTTGGCGGCGAGGGCGTTCCAGTCGGAGAGGGTGGGTTTCTGGGTCATCGGATTACCATTTCCGTTCGTGTCGAGCGAAGTCGAGACACCGTTGTGTGGTATCTCGACTGCGCACTGCGTGCTCCGCTCGATACGAACGGAGATCGGGGCGATTAGTGCCCCTTAAACTCCGCCTTGCGCTTCTGGAGGAAGGCCATGCCGCCCTCCATCGCGTCCTTGGTGGCGCCCGCGATCCGCTGGCCCTCGGCCTCGGCGAGCAGCACCATCTGGAGGTTCTGGTCGAGCGCGGTGGCGATGTTGCGCTTCATCGTGGCGTAGGCGACCGTCGGGCCGTTGGCGAGCTTCTCGGCCAGCGCGCGGGCTTCGGTCATCAGGTCGGCATCCTCGACGCACTTGTAGACGAGGCCCCATTCCTCGGCCTGCTGCCCCGAAATCTTCTCGCCCAGCATCATCATCCGCGTGGCGCGCGCGCGGCCGATGGCGCGGGCGAGCAGCCAGGTCGAGCCGCCATCCGGCACGAGGCCGATATTGACGAAGGCCTGGAGGAAATAGGCGCTCTTTGCCGCAATGGTGAAGTCCGCCGCAAGGGCGAGCGAGCACCCCACGCCCGCCGCCGGACCGTTGACCGCGCAGATCACCGGCACGCTCGCGCGGATCAGCTGGCTGATCGCAGGGTTGTAGTGGTTGATCAGCGCTTCGTGGCTGCCGCCCTTGCTGCCCAGCGCCGAGCCCGAACCGCGCGCCGAAAGGTCCGCGCCCGAACAAAAGCCCTTACCCTCGCCCGTGATCAGCACCGCGCGCGCATCGCCGAGATCGTAGAACGCCTGCCCCAGCTCGTCCGCCATCTGCGGCGGCATCGCATTGAGCCGCTCGGGGCGGTTGAGGGTGATGGTGAGCAGCGGGCCTTCGCGTTCGACGCGGATGGTTTCGTAGGACATTTTTCTAACCTCTCTCTCACGTCATCCCGGCCCCCGAGCCGGGATCCCGCTATCTTTGGCCGAGGTGACAAAAGGAAGCGGGACCCCGGATCAAGTCCGGGGAGACGAATTCATTCAATTCGACCAGTGGGTGCCTTCCTTGGGCGTCTCCATGATCTCGGTAAGCATGCCGCCCATGTCCTTGGGATGGACGAAAAAGATAGGGGTGCCGTGCGCGCCGATGCGCGTGGGGCCAAGGATGCGCTTGCCGAGCGCCTCGAATTCCGAGCGCGCCTCGGCGATGTCGGGCACCTCGAAGCACAGGTGATGCTGGCCGCCGAGCGGGTTCTTGGCGAGGAAGCCCGCGAGCGTGGAGTTCTCGCCCAGCGGCTCGATCAGCTCGATCTGCGTGCCGTTCATCGCCCCGTCCGCATCCGGGGTGTCGACGAAGCAGACCTTCACGCCCTGCTCCTCAAGGTCGAAGGGCGTGTGGATCTTGGTCGCGCCCATGACGTCGCGGTAGAATACGATCGAGTCCGCGATGGAGGGCGTGGCGACCCCGATGTGGTTCAAGCGGCCGAGTTTCATGGTTTCCCTCTATCATTCGTCATTGCGAGCCGCGAAGCGGCGCGGCAATCCAGAGCGGTTCGCGTGACGCTCTGGATTGCCACGGCGACTGCGTCGCCTCGCAATGACGGTTGGGCGGTCAATGTGCAATGTCCTCGAACAGGTCGCACCAGGTCGGGTTGTTTGTTTCGATCAACGCCAGCTTCGCCTTGCGGCTACCCGCCTTGATCTGTTTCTCCCGCATGATTGCGCTCTCCATGGTGTCGTGTCGCTCAAACCAAACCAGCAGCCTGCAACCGTACCGCTTGGTGAAGCCCTCGACGATCCCTTCGCGATGCTGCCATACGCGTCCGGGCAGGTCGGAGGTGACACCGACATAAATCGTACCGTTCCGGTCGCTCGCCATGATGTACACGCAAGGCAGTTTCGTCATTGCGAGGGGCTCTGCATTGCTTCCCCCGGCTCAAGGCCGGGGTCGCAATGACGAGGGGAAACCATGAGGATACCTCACAGCGGAATATTGTCATGCTTCTTCCACGGGTTCTCCAGCTGCTTCGTACGCAGCTTCCTTAGCCCCAGCGCAATCCGCCGCCGGGTCGAGTGCGGGTGGATCACCTCGTCAATGTAGCCGCGCTGCGCCGCCACGAAGGGGTTGGCGAAGCGGTCTTCGTATTCCTTGGTGCGCTCGGCGATCTTGGCCGGATCGTCCTTTTCCTGACGGAAGATGATCTCCACCGCGCCCTTGGCGCCCATCACCGCGATTTCGGCGGTGGGCCACGCGTAGTTGAGGTCGCCGCGCAGGTGCTTGGAGGCCATCACGTCATAGGCCCCGCCATAGGCCTTGCGGGTGATCACGGTGATCTTGGGCACGGTCGCCTCGGCATAGGCGAAGAGCAGCTTCGCGCCGTGCTTGATGATCCCGCCCAGCTCCTGCGCGGTGCCGGGGAGGAAGCCGGGGACGTCGACGAAGGTGATGATCGGGATCTCGAAGGCGTCGCAGAAGCGCACGAAGCGCGCGGCCTTCTTGGAAGAATTGATGTCGAGCACGCCGGCGAGCACCATCGGCTGGTTCGCCACCACGCCCACGGTGCGGCCTTCCACGCGGCCGAAACCGCAGATGATATTGCCCGCGTGCGCCGGCTGGATTTCGAAGAAATCGCCCTCGTCCAGCACCTTGGTGATCACCTCGTGCATGTCGTAGGGCTGGTTGGCGTTGTCGGGGATCAGCGTGTCGAGGCTATTGTCGATCCGGTCCCAGGCATCGCCGGTGGGGAGCACGGGGGCTTCGTCGCGGTTCGACAGCGGCAGGAAGTCGAAGAAGCGGCGGGTGGCGAGCAGCGCCTCGACATCGTTCTCGTAGGCTAGATCGGCCACGCTGGTCTTGGTCGTGTGCGTGATCGCCCCGCCCAGCTCCTCCTGCGTCACCACCTCGTTGGTGACGGTCTTCACCACGTCCGGGCCAGTGACGAACATATAGCTCGAATCCTTCACCATGAAGATGAAGTCGGTCATCGCCGGCGAGTACACCGCCCCGCCCGCGCACGGCCCCATGATGAGGCTGATCTGCGGGACGACGCCGCTCGCGAGCACATTGCGCTGGAACACCTCGGCATAGCCGCCAAGGCTCGCCACGCCTTCCTGAATCCGCGCCCCGCCCGAATCGTTCAAACCGATCACCGGCGCGCCGACCTTCATCGCGGTGTCCATCACCTTGCAGATCTTCTCGGCATGGCGCTTGGAGAGCGAGCCGCCGAACACGGTGAAGTCCTGCGAGAAGACATAGACGAGCCGGCCATTAATGGTGCCGCTGCCCGTCACCACCCCATCGCCGGGGATGCGCTGACTCTCCATGCCGAAGTCGATGCAGTCATGCTCGACATAGGTGTCGATCTCTTCGAAGCTGCCTTCGTCGAGCAGCACGTCGAGCCGCTCGCGCGCGGTCAGCTTGCCCTTGGCATGCTGCGCTTCGATGCGCTTGGCCCCGCCGCCCATGCGGGCAGCTTCGCGGCGGCGTTCCATCTCGGCGATATTGGCAGACATTCCATTCCCCTTGGATATTTGCGCACGGCGTTGCCGTTTTGCGCGGCGAGCGTCAACGTGTCAAAAACGCGAACGCGCCGCCGCTGCATCAGCTCATTTGAACAGCACCAGTTCTTCAGCCATGGTCGGATGGATCGCGCAGGTGGCGTCGAAATCGGCTTTGGTCAGACCGGCCTTCACCGCAATCGCGGCGGCCTGCATGATTTCGGGCGCATCCGGCCCGATTATGTGAATGCCAACCACCCGATCATTCGCGGCATCGACGATCATCTTGTAAAGCGCGCGCTCGGAACGGCCCGCCACCACATGCTTCATCGGGCGGAAATCGGCCTGATAGACGCGGACCGAGCCAAGCTGGTTGCGGGCTTCGCTTTCGGTCATCCCGACGGCGGCAATCGGCGGATGGCTGAACACAGCCGAAGGCACGCAGCTGTGATCAACCGCATAGGGCGCGCCCTTGCCGAAGACGGAATCCGCAAAGGCCTGCCCTTCGCGGATCGCCACCGGGGTCAATTGCACGCGGTCGGTCACATCGCCGACGGCGTAGATGTAATCAATGTTGGTCTTGCTGAAGGCATCGACCTTGATTTGCCCCCGCTCGCCCAGTTCGACGCCGACGGTCTCGAGCCCGAGCCCTTCGATATTGGGCACCCGGCCTGTCGCCACCATCACGCAATCGAAGACGCGTTCATCCTGCCCCGTCAGCTTGACGCGCAGGCTGCCGTCGTCCTGCTTTTCGACATATTCGAATTGCGCGCGGAACAGGAATTCGATGCCCTTGACCATCGAGATTTGCAGCAGGCGATCGCGCACGGCTTCATCGTAGCCGCGCAGGATCGTGTCCGAGCGGTTAGCGATCGTCACCTTGCTGCCGAACTGGTTGAAGATGCCCGCGAACTCATTGGCGATATAGCCACCGCCCGCAATCAGGATGCGGCGCGGCAGGCTGTCGAGATGGAACGCCTCGTTCGAGGTGATGACATGTTCATTGCCGGGAAAATCCGGGACATGCGGCCGCGCGCCGGTGGCGATGAGGATGGTTTTGGCGGTCACAACCTTGCCGCTCGCCAGCGTGATCTGGTGATCGCCGGTGATGGTCGCACGCTCGGTAAAGACGGTGACATTGTGATTGGAGAGCGTCTGGCCATAGAGGCCTTCAAGCCGGGTCACATCGGCCTGCACATGATCGCGCAGTTTGATCCAGTCGAAGCTTTTTCCTGCAATCGTCCAGCCGAACCCGGCGGCATCTTCGAGGTCTTCCGCAAAATGCGCGCCATAAACGAGCATTTTCTTGGGCACACAGCCCCGGATGACGCAGGTGCCGCCGACCCGGTATTCCTCGGCCACGGCCACGCGTGCCCCATGGGCCGCCGCCACCCGGCTGGCGCGCACGCCGCCCGATCCTGCACCAATGGTGAAAAGATCGAAATCGTAGTCCTGCTCCGCCACAGCGCTCTCCTGATTGAGTCAGGAGGCGCTATGGCCGAGAGCAGGCCCTATGCCAAGATGATCAGGCGCTGGCGGAACGCGGACGGCCGCCACCGCCACCGCCACCGCCACCGCCCCTGGCACCGCCGGGACGACCGCGACCACCCGCACCGCCACGGCCTTGGCCCTGGCCTTGACCACGGCCTTGCCCCTGACGCGGGCCGCCTCCGGCGCGATCGCCGCCGGGCTTACCCTGCGGCTGACCATGCGGCTTACCCTGCGGCCTGCCCTGCGCGCGGGCATCCTGCGGACGGCGTTCACCATCGGCGCGGCGTTCGCCCCGCTGATCGCCTTGCGGCTTGCGCTGACCAACCGGGCGCGGCTGCACCCGCTTCATCGGCACGCGCGGCGCAGGCTTGTCGGGCCCGATGCCTTCCACCACGGCGCGGAAATTATCCGGCAACGGCAGACGGTCGAGCTCTGCGCCGGTGACCTTGCGGATATCCTTGAGATAAGCGCGTTCATCCTCGGCGCAGAAAGCAATCGCCACGCCTTCCTTGCCCGCCCGCGCGGTGCGGCCAATGCGGTGCACATATTGTTCGGGCACATTGGGCAATTCGTAATTGATCACATGGCTTACGCCCGGAATGTCGATCCCGCGCGCGGCCACATCGGTCGCGATCAGAACCGGCACCTTGGCCTTGCGGAATTCATCCAGCGCGCGCTGGCGCTGCACCTGTGATTTGTTGCCGTGGATCGCGTTCGAGGGAATGCCGGCATGCGAAAGCCGCTTCACCACGCGGTCGGCGCCATGCTTGGTGCGGGTGAAGATGAGCACACGCTCAAACACGCCGGGCACCTGATGGCGGCCTTGCAGGATCATTTCGAGCAGCGCCTGCTTTTCATCCTGCTGCACCATGAAGAGGTACTGGTCGATCCGTTCGGCGGTGGTGCTTTCAGGCGTGACCGACACCTGCACCGGGTTGCGGCAATAGCCGCTCACCAGTTCCTTGATCGCCTTGGGCATGGTGGCCGAGAAGAACAGCGTCTGGCGATCAGCCGGCGCGAGTTCGCGGATCTTGCGCAGGGCGTGGATGAAGCCGAGATCAAGCATCTGATCGGCTTCGTCGAGCACGAGGATCTCGATACCCGACAGGTTGAACGCCTTCTGATCGACCAGATCGAGCAAGCGACCGGGCGTGGCCACCAGAATATCGGTGCCGCGATGCAGCTTGTTGCGATCCTTGCCCACCGAGGTGCCGCCAACGATCACCGCCACCTTGAGACCGGCGAGCGCGCCGTAATCCTTGGCGCTATCGGCAATCTGCACGGCGAGTTCGCGCGTCGGGGCCAGCACCAGCATGCGACAGGATTTGAAGGGGATCTGCTTGTCGTTTTCGCGCAGGCGATCAATCGCCGGCAGCATGAAAGCCGCGGTCTTGCCGGTGCCGGTCTGGGCAATGCCGAGCAGGTCGCGCCCCTTCAGCACGGGCGGGATTGCCTGCTGCTGGATCGGGGTCGGCGTGGTGTAGCCCTTGAGATCAAGCGCCTGGAGAACGGGCTGCGACAGCCCGAGATCTTCGAAAGTCATGAAGTATTACTCGCAATATATGCGGCGCGCGTCTGCACAGGGCGACGCGCGGCGCGGGGGTCAAACCACCCGCGTGAAAAGGGAAGTCCTTGGGAAAACCGGAACGCGGCCGGGGCGGATACTTTTCACATGTCCGCCGCTTCACGCTGGCTAGCGCGTTTCGATGAGCGGCATCTGGGCGCTTATCGCCGTAAAGTCAAGGCTGACGCCATTCCCCGTTGCGCGGCGGCTCCATCACGGCAAGCCGCCGCGAGGTCACCATGGTCTGCAACACGAACAATACGATCAGGATCAGCCCGACCCCGCCGGTGAAGATATCAAAGCCGTTGATCGAGCCGAACGGGGTCTCCCAGCGCGGCGCATCGGGGCCCGCCACCATCATCATGATGGTGAAGGCCAGCAGGATAAAGCGCAGCTCTGTCGGCCCGGCGTTGAGATAGGACAGCTTCAGCTCGCCCAGCACCCGCACCGACAGGAAGGCATGGATCGACAGCAGCAGATAGCCCGTCAGCGCCACCAGCGCGAATTCCATCGCGACGTAAGGCGTCATCCCGATCCCGACCACCACGAGGGTTGTCGCCAAGCCGTCGCAGCTGTGATCGAGGAAATAGCCATAACGCGGCCGTTCGATCTGGCGGAAGCGCGCAAGGCTGCCATCGGTGCTGTCGCCCAACCACTGGACGAAATAGCCAGCCATTGTCAGCCACAGCCAGCCATCGCCGAGATTGCTCGCAGCATAGCCGGCAAACACCATGAACGCGCCGACCATGCCGACGCCGGTCAGCATATCGGGCGTGACCCACGCCGGAAAGCGCGCGCACAGCCAGTTGAGAATGCGACGTTCGCTGCGGGCCAGCAGGTTTTCCTGCACCCGGTTGATCGGCGTTGGCTGGGATGGGTTATCCGCAGCGCCTTGCGCTTGCTTCAATGAAGCGGTCCTTGATCTGTCGAGCCACCTGCAACGCGCAAGCGGGGTTGGGGGTATCCTGCAATAGGACTGTAACAATGTTACGGCAAGCCCGCCGCGCCCGCTTCATCCCCCGCCGCTTTGTGCCTAGCGCAAACCGGCCGCTGTCATCAGCGCCGTGGTGCTCGGATCAAAGGCTTCCTCGCCGCTGTCGATGGCCTTGGCCATGGCCTTGCCCAGCTCGACCCCGAACTGATCGAAGGGGTTGATCCCCATCAGCACGGCATTGGCGAAAGTGCGGTGTTCATGAAAGGCGATCAGCGCGCCGAACATCGCGGCATCGAGATCATCGACCAGGAACGTCGTCGACGGACGATCCCCCGGATAGCTGCGCGCCGGATCTTCCGCCGCCTTGCCCGCCATCAGCGCTGCGCCTTGGGCGAGGCAATTCATCAGCAGATTGCGGTGATGCGCCGGGTCCAGCGCGTCGCCCGGCGCGATGCTGGCGATGAAATCGACCGGGATGAGATGCGTGCCCTGATGCAGCAGCTGGAACACCGCATGCTGGGCATCGGTCCCCACCCCGCCCCATGTCACCGGGGCCGTCGGGCCGCTGACCGCGCTGCCATCGGCCAGCACGCCCTTGCCGTTCGATTCCATTTCAAGCTGTTGCAGATAATCAGGCAGCAGCTTGAGCCGTTCATCATAGGCGAACACCGCGCGGGTCTGGCAGCCGCGCAAGCGGGCGTAATACTGATCGGCAAAGGCGGCCATCAGCGGGCCATTGGCGCGCCCTTCGGCGGTGCGGAAATGATCATCCACCGCCTTGGCCCCGGCGAGCATCGCGGTGAATTCCTCCATCCCGACCGCCAGCGCGACGGGAAAGCCGATCGACGACCACAGCGAATAGCGCCCGCCAACACTGGCAGGGAACGGCAGCACGCGGGTTTCATCGACGCCCCACTCCACGGCCTTTTCAGGCGCAGCGGTGAGCGCGATCACCCGCCCGCCGGGATCGGCCACGCCATGATCCGACAGCCATTTCAGCGCGCTCGCGGCGTTGGTCATCGTCTCGATGGTGGTGAAAGTCTTGGAAGCAACCGCGATCAGCGTCGTCGCCGGGTCGCAGGCGGCAAAGGCCTGTTCGAGCGCAAGGCCATCAATATTCGAGACGACATGGACGTCGACCAGCGCCAGATCGCGGGTCAGCGCATCAATCGCGAGCGCCGGGCCAAGCGCCGAGCCACCGATCCCGATATGGATCAGATGCTTCACCTCGCCCAGCGCGCCTTCGTGGATCGCCTCGACCAGCATGCCCATCCGCGCGAGCAGGGCTTCGGCTTCCTCGACTTGCGCCGGCGTGCCGCTGCCCCGCATCGCGCCGTGAGTGGCGGCGCGATCTTCGGTGACATTGACAATCCCGCCATCAAACAGCGCGGCGCGCGCGGCGGCAAAATCGCATGCTTCGGCCAGGTCCTCAAAGGCGGCGAGCGTATCGGCGTGAAGATGGGTTTTCGACCAGTCGATCAGCATGGTGGTGGGCGCGGCCTCATCCCCGGCAATCGCGAGCCGTAGCGTCATCGCCTCCACCCGCCCCGGATCGGCCGCGAACAGCGCTTGCAAGCTTGGTGTCGGCATCGCTGCCAGCCGCTGCCAGATAGCCGCTTGATCCGCTGCTGTTGATCCCATGGTCTCACATCCCTTTGCGCGATTGTGCCGGTGCGCGTAAGGGGGTTGGGCATGGATGTTAAGCCCCAATCTTTACAGCGCGGCGCGCCGCTTGGCGAACCGCTTGATGATCGACGCGAGCCTGCCGCCCGCGAAGGGCATGGCAGCTTTGCGCTGTTCCTGGTGCAATTGCTGCTGGCGGTGCTGATCTTCCGCAGCTTTATCTTCTCGCCCTTTACCATCCCTTCAGAAAGCATGGTGCCCCGGCTCGTCAACGGCGACTATCTGCTGGCGGCCAAGTGGCCTTATGGCATTTCGGCCAACTCGCTGCCGTTTCGCCTTCCCCTGCCCGATGGGCGCCTGTTCCCCGGCACACCGGCACGCGGGGATGTGGTGATCTTCAAGCATCCGGTCGATGGCACGGATTATATCAAGCGCGTGATTGGCCTGCCGGGCGATACCATCGCGGTGGTGCAGGGCCAAGTCGTGCTCAACGGCGCGCCCTTGCCCTTGCAAGCGACCCGCGATTTCGAGATCGCGCTCTCCCCCAACACTGCCTGCGCATGGGGGGGCGAGGAAGCCCTGCGCACCGATGGGACCAGCATCTGCAAGTATCAGCGCTTCATCGAAACCCTGCCGGGCGGGCGCCGCCACGCCCTGGTCGATTTCGGGCCATCCAGCGCGGATAATTACGCGCCTGTCACGGTGCCGGCCGGCGCGCTGTTCGTGATGGGCGACAACCGCGACAATTCGCAGGACAGCCGTTTCCCCGCAGCGGCCGGGTTCGGCGTGGGCATGGTGCCGATGAACAATCTGGTGGGCCGCGCCAGCATCATCGCGTGGTCAACCGATGGCAGCGCCGAATGGCTCAAGCCGTGGACCTGGTTTACCGCTGCGCGCTGGGACCGGATCGGAACGACACTATGACTCAGCTCGAACCGCAGACCCGCGAATGGCTCGCCGCGCTCGGGTTCCGGGTGGCGGAAGAGACGCGCTGGCTCGAAGCGCTCACCCACGGCAGCTTCAACGGCAACAGCGGCAGTCCCAACGAGGCGATGGCGCGCGATTACCAGCGGCTTGAATTTCTCGGCGACCGGGTGCTCGGGCTGGCGGTTGCCAGCTGGCTCTACCGCGCCGGTGACGGGCCGGAAGGCAAGCTGTCGCAGCGGCTCAACGCACTGGTCAGCGGCACCACCTGCGCGCGGATTGCGCGGCGGATCGGCGTGCCCGATCACATCCGGCTGGGCAAACAGGCGCGCGATGATGGCGGCAAGGATAGTGACAAGATCCTTGGCGACGTGATGGAAGCGCTGATTGGCGCGAGTTTCGTCGAACAGGGCTTCGATGCCACCCGCGATGTGATCTACCGCCTGTGGGGGGACGAGCTGGAAGGCGATGTCGGCCGCGCCAAGCACCCCAAAAGCGCCTTGCAGGAATGGGCGGCAGGCAATCGCCGGGCGATGCCGGTTTACGAGGTGGTCGAGCGCAGCGGGCCGGATCATGCGGCGCGTTTCACCGTGCGGGTCTCGATCCACAAGGTCGGCGCGGCTGAAGCCAGCGCCACCAGCAAGGGCGAGGCCGAAAGGCTCGCCGCCAAGGCCTTTCTCGAACAATTCGGATAAGCCAGCCTCGCTCCCCCTGCGCGTATCGCAGGGCTGTCCTTTGCCTCGGCCACGATGCTAGAACAGAAACCGCCGGGCTTGGACCCGTTCAGCCCCAACGGAAGTTATGATGGAAGAAACCAATACCCCCACCCGCTGCGGCATGGTTGCCGTGATCGGCGCGCCCAATGCGGGCAAATCGACCTTGGTGAACCAGCTTGTCGGCCAGAAGGTCGCGATCACCAGTGCCAAGGCTCAGACGACGCGCGCGCGGATGCTCGGCATCGCGCTGCACGAATGCGATGGCGCCGCGGTGCAGATGATCCTTGTCGACACGCCGGGCATCTTCGCCCCGCGCCGCCGCCTTGACCGCGCGATGGTGAACGCGGCGTGGGAAGGCGCGGAAGCCGCTGATGCCGTGCTGCTGATGGTCGACCCGATCAAGCAGCGCCGCCACGAGCTGGAACCGCTGCTCGAAGCGCTGGCCACCCGGCCCGAACGCAAGATCCTCGTCCTCAACAAGGTTGATCGCGCCAAGAAGGAACCCTTGCTGGCGCTGGCGCAGGAGCTTGCGGGCAAGGTGGATTTTGCCGAAATCTTCTTCGTTTCCGCGCTCACCGGCGAAGGCGTGGGTGAGCTGAAGGACACGCTTGCCCGCCTGATGCCAGAAGGCGCATGGATGTATCCCGAAGATCAGGTCTCGGATGCCTCGGAACGGCTGCTGGCCGCCGAGATCACCCGCGAACAGCTCTACCAGCAGCTCCATGAAGAACTGCCCTATGACAGCGCGGTGCGGCCCGAGAGATACGAAGTCCGCCCCGATGGCAGCATCGAGATTCACCAGCAGATCGTGGTTGCGCGGGATACCCAGCGCGCGATCGTGCTGGGCAAGGGCGGCTCGCGGATCAAGGCGATCGGTGAGGCAGCGCGGAAGGAACTGGCCGAAGTGCTGGGCGTGAAAGTCCACCTGTTCCTGCACGTGAAGGTGCTGGAGAACTGGGCCGAGGACAAGGAATTGTTCGAGGAAATCGGGCTCGACTGGGTGCGGTGATCGCAGCAGGGCGTTGCCGCTTCTCCCCTCCCCGTGGGGAGGGGTTGGGGGTGGGGGTTCGACACCAGCGGGCGTGGCACACCCATCCCCAGCCCTTCCCTCAAGGGAAGGGAGTTTGCAGCGCGAAGTGAGAGCGGAGTGCCAATGCCCCGATCACGTTCGGGGCGACGAAGGGTTTCTTACCCCCGCCCCAGCTTCTCCAGCTTTGCCTTGAGGGCCGCTTCATCGAACGGCTTGACGATGTAGTCATCCGCGCCCGCCGCGATGCCATCATGGATGTCCTTCGCGCCCCCGTTCGAGGTGCAGAACACCACCACCGGCTCCTTGGGCGTCGGGATCGCGCGCAGCTTGCTGACGAATTCGATCCCGTCCATCTCGGGCATGTTCCAATCGGTCAGCACCAGATCGGGCATCGCCTGCTTGCAACGGGCAAGCGCTTCCTCGCCATTCTCGGCCTCGATCGCGACATAGCCAAGGCTGCGCGCGATCTTGGAGGAAACCTTGCGGATCACGCGGCTGTCATCGACGATCAGGCAGACCCGCGCAGTCGTGGCAGGCACCGTGCCCGGCGCAAACCGATCACGCATCGCCTTGGCCGCTGCGACAATCGCGGCGGTATCATCCTCCGGGGCCTCACTGGCGCGGGGCGGCGCCCCCGCTTCGGCAGCGGCGGGCATGGCATCTGCCGCGGCAGGCGCCTGCGCGCCCTCGCTGGCCGCCAGCTTTTCCGCCAGCGTCTTGCCTTCCAGCCCCGCACGCCGATGCGGGCCGGTGTTGCGTTTGATCAGATTTTGAATGGCTCGACCTCCCCCGCATAGGCGCCAAAACCGGCATCGAAGGACGCGAATTGCGCCGTTTCAGGCTCCCCCGCTGCGCCTTCGCCCGGTGTGATGCGAACATGCAGATAGGGCATCCAGACATCGCCGAATTCGGCCTTCTGGTACCACACATCAATCACATCATAGCTCGCCCACATGCCATCGGGTTCGCGCAGACGAATGCCTTCCCCGATCCGTGGCACGGCAGCAAAGCGCAGCCGCGACTGGCTTTGATGGGTCTCGTTCTGGACTTCAATCTCGATCACGTTGGCGGTCCCCGGTCTTGGAGAATCGTGATAAGCGCCAAAACTTGACGATTTACCAACGCCCGCGCGCAATCATGCTTTGGCTGACGATTTCCCCGCGGCAGCCTTCTTTTTGGGAGCGGCTTTCTTCTTGGGTGCGGCCTTTTTCTTGGCCTTGCCCTTGGCTGGCCCCTTGGCTGCGCGGGCATCAATCAAGGCAATGGCCGCCTCGAGCGTGACGTCTTCCGGCTTGGTATCCTTGGGGATCGTCGCGTTGGTGGTGCCATCGGTCACGTAAGGGCCATAGCGGCCCGGCATGACCTTGATCTCACCACCGCTCACCGGATGCGCGCCGAGCGTGGCAATCGCTTCCGCCTTGCCGCGCGCCGCGCCTGCCCCGCCCCGATTGGCGGCTTGGGCGAGGATATCGACCGCGCGGTTCATCCCCACTTCGAACACCTCGCGGGTGTTCGTCAGCTTCCTGTACTTGCCATCGTGGCGCAGATAGGGGCCGTAACGCCCGATATTGGCTTCGATTTCCAGCCCGGTATCCGGGTGCGCGCCGATGATGCGCGGCAGATCCAGCAGCTTCACCGCCCAATCGAGATCGAAATCATCGAGATCCTTGGGGATACTCGCGCGCTTGGCTTCGGAACCCGAACCCATCTCAACATAGGGGCCAAAGCGGCCGGTCTTGCGGACAATGTCGATGCCGGTGTCGGGGTGCTGGCCCATCACGCCATCCTCGGCGCTTGTCTCGCCCGCCCCACCCGGCTGGGCAAAGCGGCGGGTGTATTTGCATTCGGGATAATTGGCGCAGGCCACAAAGGCGCCAAACCGCCCGCCGCGCAGCGATAGCCGGCCGCCCGCGCGCCCTTCGCTCGCACAAAGCGGGCAATCCCGCGGATCAGCCCCATCCTCACGCGGCGGGAACAGGAAATCGGAGAGATATTCATCCAGCGCCTCGGTCACTTCCGAAGGCAGCTTCTCCATCACCTCGTCGGCCTTGGGCTTGAAGTCCTTCCAGAAGCGGGCGAGCAGCGCCTTGTAATCCTCGCGCCCGTCGGAGACGACATCAAGCTCGTCCTCCATCCCGGCGGTGAAATCATAGGCGACGTAATCGGGGAAGAAGCGTTCGAGAAAGGCTGTCAGCAGCCGCCCGCTTTCCTCTGCAAAGAAACGGTTTTTCTCCATCCGCACATAGGCGCGGTCACGCAGGGTCTGGATGGTCGAGGCATAGGTCGAAGGCCGCCCGATGCCGAGTTCCTCCAGCCGCTTGACCAGCGAGGCTTCCGAGAAGCGCGGCGGCGGCTGGGTGAAGTGCTGGGTGGCTTCAACCCCGCGCTTGGCCGGGGTGTCGCCCGCCTTGAGCATCGGGAGCAGGCCGTCTTCATCCTCGTCGGAATCGTCAAAACCTTCCTGATAGACCGCAAGGAAACCGGCAAAGCGGATCACCTGCCCGGTGGCGCGCAATTCGTGCTGCCCGGTGGCATCGCGCAAGGTGACGGTGGTGCGTTCAAGCTGCGCAGCGGCCATCTGGCTCGCCATCGCGCGCTTGAAGATCAGGTCATAAAGCTTGGCCTCGTCACCCGAACCAGCGCGTTCGCGCGTGAAATCGGTCGGACGGATCGCCTCGTGGGCTTCCTGCGCATTCTTGGCCTTGGTGCTGTAGAAACGCGGCTTTTCGGGCAGATAGGCGCTGTCATAGCGCGCGCCGATGGCCTCGCGCAGGGCAGCAATCGCGCCAGCATCCATCTGGACGCCGTCCGTCCGCATGTAGGTGATGGCGCCTGCTTCGTAGAGGCTCTGCGCGAGCCGCATGGTGTGCTGCGCGGAATAGCCGAGCTTGCGCGCGGCTTCCTGTTGCAGCGTCGAGGTGGTGAACGGCGGCGCGGGATTGCGCTTCAGGGGCTTGGTCTCAACCCCTTCGACGGTGAAGCGCCCGGTTTCGACGGCAGCCTTGGCTTCGAGCGCGATCCCTTGTGCGCCGAGCGAAAGCTTGTCGAGCTTTTCCCCCCGGAACCGCACCAGCTTGGCCGTGAAATCAGTGCCGTCATGCTGCAATTGCGCGACGACTGACCAATATTCTTCCGCACGGAAGGCTTCGATCTCGCGCTCGCGATCAACGATCAGGCGCAGCGCCACCGATTGCACGCGGCCCGCGCTTTTCGCGCCCGGCAGCTTGCGCCACAGCACGGGCGACAGCGTAAAGCCGAACAGGTAATCGAGCGCGCGGCGCGCCAGATAGGCATCGATCAGCGGCTTATCGAGCTGGCGCGGGCGCGCCATCGCGTCGGTGACGGCCTGCTTGGTGATGGCGTTGAAGGTGACCCGATCAACCGCTTTCGGCAGCGCCTTGCGCTTGGCCAGCAGCTCCTGCACGTGCCAGCTGATGGCCTCGCCCTCGCGATCAGGGTCGGTCGCCAGCACCAGCCGGGTCGCGCCCTTGGCGGCATCGGCGATTTCCTTGAAGCGGCTCTGCTTGTCGCGGTAGAGCTCCCACTCCATCGCGAAATCCTCGTCCGGCTTCACGCTGCCATCCTTGGGCGGCAGATCGCGGACATGGCCATAGGACGCGAGAACCTTGTAGTCCTTGCCGAGATATTTCTCGATGGTCTTGGCCTTGGCGGGCGATTCAACGATGACGAGTTGCATGAGAGCGACCGAAAATCCCTTACGTGTGTGTACGCGCGAGAGTGGGGCCGCGATTTATGCCCGGTCAAGAGGCGATACAAGGGCCCGGGGCAGATTACGTCGCGCGGCTTACCAGCCCTCCGGCATGGCGGATGATCTCGCCTGCCAGTTCCAGTTCGAGCAGCGCCCAATGCACCGCCGCCGGGTTGGCGCCGGATTGCCGGATCAGGTCATCAATGCTGACAGGCGCCGTGCTGAGCAAGCTCGCGATCACCGCCGCACCCTCACCCGGCTCTGCCTCAGCCAGTTCGGCATAGTCGAAACCGCCGGCATCATCGGCGACGCGAAAGCGTGAACGCGGCGCGCCGGTAAAGCTCTGGAGCAGTTCGATCACATCCTCGGGGGTTTGCACCAGTACCGCGCCTTCGCGGATCAATTGGTTGCACCCCAGCGCCCGGCCATCGAGCGGTGAGCCGGGAATGGCCATGACCTCGCGCCCGGCCTCTCCGGCAAGGCGGGCGGTGATGAGGCTGCCCGATTGCGGCGCGGCTTCGACCACCAGCGTGCCCAGCACGAGCCCGGCGATGATGCGGTTGCGCGAAGGGAAATGCCGCCCGCGCGGCTCGGTGCCGGGGGGTTGTTCGGCGATCAGAAGCGCATCTGTTGCAATGCGCTCCTGCAAGTCGGTGTGCTGCGGCGGGTAGGCAATGTCGATCCCGCTGGCGATCACCCCGATGGTCTTGGGAAAAGCGCCTTCATGCGCCGCGCCATCGATCCCGCGCGCCAGCCCTGAAACCACGGTGAAACCCGCTTCGGCGAGCGCAGCGGCGAAATCACGCGCGAGCTTCACGGCAGCGGCGCTGGCATTGCGCGCCCCGACCAGCGCGACGCAAGGCTCCCCCGCCAGCGCCAACCGCCCGCGACAGGTGAGGATGGGCGGCGCGGATTCAAGCTCGGCCAGCAGCGCGGGGTAATCGGGTTGATCGTGGAAGAGATAGCGCGCACCCGCGCGGCGCACCGCGGCCACTTCGCCTTCGATCATGTCGGCGCTGGCGGGCCGATATGGCCCCCTGCCCCGGCTGGCGAGATCGGGCAGCGCATCGAGCGCGGCAGCGGCCGTGCCAAAGCGCGCCAGCAACTGGCGATAGGAAATCGGGCCGATATGCGGCGAGCGCAACAGGCGGATCCGGGCAAAGGCCTCGACCTGACTGAGTTGGGGGGAGGAAGGCTCCCGCTGCGACCCGGGCCCTTCCATCAGATGTCGCTTCGTATCATGATTTGGCGCCCACCTTCGGCTCCTCACCGCGCATCAGGCGGCCGATATTGGCGCGGTGCTGGACAAGGACGATCACGGCGATGGCAACCAGCGGCGACACCGCTTCGGGGTAGCCGAGCCCCCACGCCACAAGGGGTGCAGCGACGACTGTCGTCATCGAGGACACCGATGAAATCCGGCTTACGGCCAGCACAACCGCCCAGATCGCCGCACAGGCCAGCATCGCAGGCCATGCCAGCGCGGCCAGCACGCCTGCGGCGGTGGCAAATCCCTTGCCCCCCTTGAAAGCGAGCCATGGCGTGAAGCAATGTCCCGCCACCGCTGCGACAGCGACAATCCCTTCGGTGCCGGGCCAGAGCTGCGCTGCTACCAGCACCGGCAGCGCGCCCTTCGCCGCATCGAGCAGCACCGTGGCCGCCGCCAGACCCTTGTTGCCGGTGCGCAGCACATTGGTTGCGCCAATGCTGCCACTGCCGATCTTGCGGACATCGCCGAGCCCGGCAGCGCGCGTCAGGATGAGCCCGAAGGGGATCGAGCCGCACAGAAATCCCAGCACAGCAGCAAAAACAGGTTCCATAGCGCGCGAGCCCTCTCCTTACTGTCCGGCCGTACTTTGCCTTGCGTTCGCTAGCAGTTACTCTGCCCGCCATGGAAGCCAAAAACGGTGCGAACAACCCCATCACGACACTGACCGAGCGCGAACGGCAGGCCTTGCGCGGCTGGCTGGAACACAAGACTGCCAAGGAAATCGCGCTTGATCTGGGCGTCTCGCACCATGCGATCGAAAAACGACTGAAGACCGCGCGGCTCAAACTCGGGGTCGCCTCCTCGCTCGAAGCGGCGCGCCTGCTGGCCGAAGCCGAGGCCCTATCGGGCAGGTACCAGCCAGCCGGAGCCCAGCTTTCGGAGGTTCCCTTGGCAGCGCAGGAGCGGCAGCAATGGCGGCCTCAACCACGCATCATGGGAGCCTTTGCCATGCTATTCACCATCGTCGCTGCAATCGTGCTGTCACAGCAAGCCACGCCGCAGGCCGCCAGCCCGCCCGCTGCCACCAGCAGCGCCGAGGAACGGATTGCCGCCTCCACCCGCCGGACTTTCAATCTGCTCGATGAGGACCGCTCGGGCTTTCTTGAACCGCCCGAATCGCCGATCATTCAATTCGCGGTCATCGACAAGCAAGAAACCGCCGCTGCCGTGGCGCGTGTCCTGAACGAGGCCCACGCCGAGAGGCAAGGCAAACCGGCTATTACCACAAGCGGCTTGAAGCTCGCCGGGTCAGCCCGCGCCGAAGAGTTCTACCGCGAGGCCGACCGCGATGGCGATGGCAAGGTGAGCTACGCGGAATTCCACCAATGGTCCGCCGCGCAGCTTGCTAGCATCGGCATGGATCTGGCCGCCGCCAGCAAGCCCTGAGCCAGCGCGGCAGTTGACCTTGCACAGCGCCTCGGCCATCGCCGCAAGGCCATGGCCGACGCGTCCACCCCTATCCTGATTTTCGATTCCGGCGTTGGCGGGCTGACAGTCTATGACGCGCTCCAGCCGTTGCTGCCGCAAGCCCCGGTGATCTACGCGGCCGATCTCGCCGGACTGCCCTATGGCAGCAAGACCGAGGCACAGATCGCCGCCCGTGTCGCCGGGTTGCTGGGCCGCATGGCCGAACGGTTCCGCCCGCGCCTCGTCTGCATTGCCTGCAACACGGCCTCGACCATCGCGCTCGGCATGGTGCGCGAGGTGCTCGAAGTGCCGGTGGTGGGCACTGTCCCCGCGATCAAGCCCGCCGCCGCGCTCACAAAGACAGGCACGATCGGCCTGATCGGCACCGAAGCGACCATCCGGCAGGCCTATGTCGACAGGCTCGAAGCCGAATTCGCCAATGGCACACGCCTGCTCAGGATTGCCGCCCCCGCCTTCGTCAGCCTTGCCGAAGCCAAGCTGCGCGGCCAGCCGGTTGATCTCGCGCCGGTGCAGGCGATTGCCGAACAGCTCCGTGCGATGCCCGGCGGCAAGGCGATTGATACGCTGGTGCTCGCCTGCACCCATTTCCCGCTGCTGGCGGACGAGCTGACCGCGGTCTTCGGCCCCGAGGTCGCGCTGGTCGATGGTGCGCAGGGGATCGCCCGGCGGATCGTGCACCTTCTGGGGGGGCAGGATTTTGCCCGCCATGGCCCCAACCGCTTTGTCGTGACCGGGCCGGTGACAGCCGCCGCCGGGCTGGACAACGCGCTGGCCGCGCGCGGGTTCGGGCCGGTCGAAGCGTTCTGACCGCACCGCCGCCGCTTGCGAGCCGCTCGCAAACATCGCGGTGGCAAAATTTTCCCGCCGCTCCTAGATAGCCTCACGAAACCTTTGGGCCGCACGGTGGTTTGATCCCACACGAGAGACAAGACGAGCTGCGCCACGTGAACTACGACCAGATCTTCGATGCCGCGATTGACCGCCTTCACGAGGAAGGCCGCTATCGCGTCTTCATCGATATCATGCGCAACAAGGGCGCTTATCCCAACGCGCGGTGCTTTCACGGGCATAATGGGCCAAAGCCCATCACTGTGTGGTGTTCGAATGATTACCTGTGCATGGGCCAGCATGAAAAGGTGATCGGGGCGATGGAAGCCGCGCTCCACGATGTCGGCGCAGGCAGCGGCGGCACGCGCAATATCGGTGGCAACACGCATTTCCACCTCGAACTCGAAGCCGAACTGGCTGACCTGCACGGCAAGGATGCAGCGCTGCTGTTCACCTCGGGCTATGTCTCGAACGACGCGACGCTTTCGACGCTGGCCAAGCTGCTGCCGGGCTGCGTGATATTCTCCGACGAATTGAACCACGCCAGCATGATCGCCGGCATCCGCAATTCGGGCTGCCCCAAGCGGGTGTTCCGCCACAATGACGTGGCGCATCTCGAAGAACTGCTGGCGGCGGAAAACCCCGACACCCCCAAGCTGATTGCCTTTGAAAGCGTCTATTCGATGGATGGCGATGTCGCCCCGATCCACGCGATCTGCGATCTGGCCGAGAAATACAACGCGCTCACCTATATCGACGAAGTCCACGCGGTCGGCATGTATGGCGCGCGCGGCGGCGGCATTTCGGAACGCGATAATGCCGCGCACCGCATCGACATTATCGAAGGCACGCTCGGCAAGGCGTTTGGCGTGATGGGCGGCTATATTGCCGCCAATGCCAAGGTGGTGGATTGCATCCGCTCCTACGCGCCGGGCTTTATTTTCACCACCTCGCTTTCGCCGGTGCTTGTGGCGGGCGTGCTTGCTTCGGTGAAGCACCTCAAGCAAAGCAGCATCGAGCGCAATGCCCAGCAACAGGCCGCCGCGATGCTCAAGCTCAAATTCGCCGAAGCGGGCCTGCCGGTGATGGATTCGGTCACCCATATCGTGCCGCTGATGGTGGGCGATCCGGTGCGCGCCAAGAAGATCAGCGACATCCTGCTCGCCGAATATGGCGTCTATGTGCAGCCGATCAATTTCCCCACCGTCCCGCGCGGGACCGAGCGTCTGCGCTTTACCCCCGGCCCCAACCACACCGAAGCGATGATGGACGAGCTGACAGCAGCGCTGGTGGAAATCTGGGACCGGCTCGAACTGCAACTCGCCGAAGCGGCCTGATCCGCAGCGCCGTGCCGTAGCGTCCTTTGTCCGGACGCGCGGCTGCGCTAGCACCCCTCCCGACAGACAGATTCGGGAGAGAGAGATGAGCGGCAACCCCCAGCAGACCTATGCCGAGGTGGTCCTCGGGCGGCGTTCGATCCGGGGCTATCTCGACAAGCCGGTGCCGCGCGCGCTGATCGAGGAAGTGCTGACGCTTGCCATGCGCTCGCCGACCTCGATGAACACCCAGCCGTGGCACTTCCATGTCATCACCGGCGCGCCGCTGGATCGCATCCGCAAGGGCAACACCGAGAACATCCTCGCCGGGGTTCCCGACAGCCGCGAATTCCGCCGGGGTGAGGCCTTTGCCGGTGTCCACCGCGAACGGCAGGTCGAAGTTGCCAAGCAGCTTTTCGCCGCCATGGGTATCGCGCGGGATGACAAGGACGCGCGGCAGGATTGGGTGCTGCGCGGCTTCCGCCAGTTCGATGCACCGGTGTGCGTGATCGTGACCTATGATCGTGAACTGGGCGGCTCTGACGACACGGCGTTTGATTGCGGCGCGGTGACAACCGCGCTGGTCAACGCGGCGTGGAGCAAGGGGCTTGGCTGCGTCATCAATTCACAGGGCATCATGCAAAGCCCGGTGGTGCGTGAACACGCGGGCATCCCCGATGATCAGGTGATCATGAAGGCGGTGGCGATGGGCTGGCCCGATCCCGATTTTCCCGCCAATGCCGTGGTCAGCCACCGCAAGAGCGTGGCCGAAGCCGCACGCTTTATCGGGTTTGACTAAGAGCGTTCGGGGGCAGGCTTGCCGGGCTGATCCACGGCAGGCGCCGCAGGGCTGGCACCATCAACCGGCGGGGCAGGATAGTGCCACACCAGCGCCGAGAAGCAGAGCCATGCGGTGAACATCACCAGATAGGGCCAGCGGCGCGGCCATAGGCTTGCGACCAGATGCGTTGCAGCGGCCGTCCCGGCAAGCGCCGCCAGCGCCGCGCCTGCCGCAATGATCGGCGTGCCTGCCAGCGCTGTCTGGATCGACACGCTCGCCCATTGCGCGGGCAGCAAGACCAGCAGCCATGCCGGCAAGGCAGCGGGCAGCGCCATGGCGGTGGCAAGGATCGCAACCTCACCCGTCACCACAAACACCGCGATCCACCAGCCCTTGTCGCCAGCGGAGCGGGCGAACAGCGCGCCGCGCACGGCAAAGCTGAGGCTGGCGATGATCATGGCGAGCGCACATGGCAAGGGGTGGGCGAGCAGCGGCAGGCCAAGGGCCCAGCCCAGCCCAAGCAGGCCGGCCCCGTTCAGCAGGGCGCACAACACCCCGATCCGCACGCTTGCCGCTGCCGCTGCGCCGATCATACCGACCCCCATGAGGCCGACAGCAAGGATCGGGCCGCCAAGCGGAATGATCGGCCCATCGCCAGCACGGGCATCCAGCAGTAGCATCGCCGCCCACGGCGCCACAACGCCGAAGAGGACAGCAGACAGCCACGCCAGGCGCGCGCTGCTATGGGACTGTGCGGAGTGCTGCGTCATCATGCACCAATCCGGGAGAAAAACGGGGACGCTGGCGGTATAACCAACGCGGCCGCCATCCCGGCTTGCACCGGAATGACGGCCGGAACTGGATCACACGCAGCCTTTGTCAGCGCAGGCTCACCACGTTGTCGATCGCCTCACGCACGCGCCCGCCGGTGTAGAGGCTCGCCATCGGCTCATCCGCCACCATCACGACCGTGGCTTCGCCAAAGCCGTTGAAGCCGGTCTTCATCGCCGCCCCATAGGCGCCGAGCATGCCGATCTCGATGTAATCGCCCGCCTGGATATCTGCCGGGAGCGCAAAGGGCCCCTTCATGTAATCGGCATCATCACAGGTCGGCCCGTAGAAGGCGAAATCCTTGAGCGGCTCGATCAGATCGTCTTCGAGCGCGCGCACCGGGAAACGCCATTCGACATGGGCCGCATCATAGAGCGCGCCGTAAGCGCCATCATTGATGTAAAGCTCTTCGCCGCGGCGCTTCGTCACCGCCACGATCATCGACGAATATTCGGCGCACAGCGCCCGGCCCGGCTCGCACCAGAGTTCGGCGTTGTAGGCAATCGGCAGCGCTTCGAAATGGCGCGCAATGATCGCGAAGTAATCTTCGAGTGGCGGCGGTTCGAGCCCCGGATAGCTGCTCGGAAAGCCCCCGCCGACATCGATCATGTCGATCACCACGCCCGCCTCGGCAATCGCCGCACGGGTGCGATCCATCGCCTGCACGAAGGCAAACGGGGTCATCGCCTGGCTGCCGACATGGAAGCACACGCCCAGCCAGTCGCAGTGCTGGCGGACTTCCTGCAACAGCACCGGCGCTTCGATCAGATCGCAGCCGAACTTGGAGGCGAGCGAAAGCTCCGAATATTCCGACGAGACGCGCAGCCGCACGCACAGGCGCAGATCACGGGCCGGCTCACCCGTTGCGGGATCGCGGCAGGCATCAACGATCTTTTCAAGCTCTTCCGCGGTATCGAGGCTGAAGGTGCGCACGCCATGTTCGAAATAAGCTTCGCGGATCGCAGCCGCGGTCTTCACCGGGTGCATGAAGCACAGCACCGCCTGCGGCAGAAGGCCGCGCACCAGCCGCACCTCGGCAATCGAGGCGACGTCGTAATGCGTCACCCCGGCATCCCACAGGATGGTGATGAGATCGGGCGCGGGGTTCGCCTTGACAGCGTAAAGCACCTTGCCCGGGAACTTCTCGATGAAGAAACGGGCCGCGCGCCGTGCCGCATGCGGACGGTTTAGGATTACAGGTTCGTCCGGACGGAGGTCGCGAACTACAGCCAGTGCGTCAGGATAGATGTGCAACTCAAGGGACCCCCAAAACGGTTCGTTGAAACCATAAAACGACAAGCTGCCTTGCGGTTTGGAAGTCCCCTTGGGGCAGCGGAAGGGCGCAGATAGGGCTTGGGGGGCAAATTGCAAACGAAAAATGGGCCTGCGCGCCGCGAAACGTTACTTTTCCAAGACAGCGTTTTCGGGCTGGCAAACATGTGACAATTGCACGCCCGCACCGCAGGCGCAGACCATCGTGTGCGGGCCGTGAAAACTCAGCTCAAGCGGTCACGAAAATCCTGATAATCGAAGCGCTTGATGCAATCGAGCGCGTCGGTCTCCGAATCCCACATCCAGATCGACGGCAGGGCCACTCCGTTGAAGGTGTTGGTCTTGACCATCGAGTAATGCGCCTGATCGAGGAAGGCGAACCGCGCGCCCGGCTCGGCCGGAACGGGCAGGCGGTAGTCGCCGATCACATCCCCGGCGAGGCAGGATGGCCCGCCAAGGCGAATCGGGATCAGATCGGGATCACGCAACTCGCCGAGCATTGCCGGACGATAGGGCGCTTCGAGCACATCGGGCATGTGGCAGGTCGCCGAAATATCGGTGATGCCGACCGGAACTTCATTGAACATCGTGTCAAGCAGCGTGCCCACCAGAATCCCGGCATCCAGCGCCACCGCCTCACCCGGTTCAAGGATGATCTGGCAGCCAGTATCCTCAGCCGCGTCCTTGAGGAATTCGACCAACTCCTCGCGCTGGTAATCGGCGCGGGTGATGTGGTGGCCGCCGCCCATGTTGATCCACTTCAGCTGACCGAAATACGGCTCGATCACGTCGAAGACGCGGTCCCACGTGGCTTTCAGCGGCTCAAAATCCTGTTCGCACAGGTTGTGGAAGTGAATGCCCTCCACGCCCTCCATGTGCTCTTCGGTGAGCTGGTCGAGCGGGAAGCCGAGGCGTGATCCGGGGGCGCTGGGGTCGTACTTCGCAACCTCGCCGGTCGGCACTTGCGGGTTGATGCGCAGGCCCACGCTGACCTTGGCCCCATTCGCCGCCGCATGATCGAGGATCAGCCGCGCCCGTTCATGCTGGAACGGCGAGTTGAAGATCACGTGATCGGAGAGGCGGCAGATTTCCTCCAGCTCCTCCGGCTTGAAGGCGGCGGAATAGGTCGCGATCTCGCCATCGTAGAATTCAGAAGCGAGCCGCGCTTCCCACAGCCCGCTGGTGGAAACGCCGTCGAGATATTCGCCGATGATCGGCGCGGCCGACCACATCGAGAACGCCTTCAGCGCCGCAAACACCTTGATGTCCGCGCCGTCAGCCGCCGCCGCATCGCGCACCCCGGCCAGCACCCGGCAATTGGCGCGCAGCTTGGCCGCGTCCACGACGAAGGCGGGGCTATCCACCCGCGACAGATCGAAATGGGCAAAAGCGCCCGGATCACCGGCCTTGGTTTGCATGGTCAGGGCTTGTCCGAAATGGGAGGGATGGCAAAGCGCACGACGCGCCCCGCCTTGACATCAGTGACATAGGCATGGCCATCGGGCGCAATCGCCAGATCATGGCCAAGGCTCATATTGGTGCCGGGCAGGCCCGCGTCAAGCGAGCGTTCGAGCAGGCCGTTTGTCCCGTACAGCCGCAGGATCGCGCGGGTGCGATCCTGCGCATCGCGCCCCTCGAGCACGACGAGACGGCCATCCGGCAGCGGTCTGACGGCATAGGGGTGATTGCCGCCCCGCATCGCGAGTTTCCGCACCAACTGGCCTTGATGATCGAAGATCTGGATCTGGCTGTTTTCGCGATCGGCAACATAGAGGCGGCGCGCGTCCGCCGCGACAGCGTGGGCAATCCTGAACTCACCCCACTGCCGGATGAAGCGCCCCTCACGGGAGAATTCGGCGATGCGGGTGTTCACATAGCCATCGGCCACCAGCACGCGCAGCTGCGTTCCGGCACCCAGAAAGGCAACATCCGCCGGACGGCCGAAATGGCGGCCATCCGCGCCGCTGACCCCGCGCTCGCCGATGACCAATTCCTCCTCGCCTTCGGGGCTGAAGCGGAAGACCTGTTCGAGCCCGGCATCGGTGATCCAGACCTTGCCTTCAGGGTCGATCGAAAGCCCGTGGGGCATGACAAACCGGCCTGCGCCCCAGCGCTTGATCAGCGTACCATCCGGGGCGAATACGAAAACGGTCGGCTCGGCAATGGGATCGGCAGGAAAGGGTTCCTGCCATTCCCGGCCTGCCCGGTGCAGCACATAGACATTGCCCGCAGCGTCGAGATCCACCGCGCTGACCTGCCCGAACACCGCATCATCGGGGACCACGGGCCAGCCCTTGTCGACGGTGACGACCGGCACGACTTCGGGCGGCAGCGGCGGCGCCAGCGCATCACAAGCGGTGAGTGTCACAGCAAGAAGCGCGACAAGCGGAATCTGCCTGACAAACGCCCGAGCGAAATATGACATTGTGCCCTTTGCCCTTTTTTGTTTCACGCAGAGACGCAGAGAAGGAAGTCGAGACGCAGAGAGGTCATCCCGGTTTGTAATCGTTCACGACCCTGCGGATACCATCCTTCATGGTCGCTTCGGAAAAATTGAGAAGCAGCCCTACGGGCTGTTTGAGTAATCTCAGATAGGTCAGCAATTGCTTGGCGTGGGCCTTGCTAAGCCGTTCGACAGCCTTGATCTCAAGGACAAGCCGGTCATCGACGAGCATGTCGATCTTGAAAGCCGGATCATAGACCTCGCCGTCGAAGACGGCTTTTACCTGAACCTGTCGTTCGACCTTGAGCCCGCGCGAACGGAGCCTTCCGACGAGCACGGACTCATAAACCGATTCAAACAAGCCCGGGCCAAATTCCCGGTGAATGCCGATTGCCTCTTCAATGACGGCAGCACTGAGCTCGTCGATCGGCAACATCACGCCCTCTGCGTCTCCCTTTCTTCTCTGCGTCTCTGCGTGAACAAAAATCCTCAAAAATCAACCGGGCCGGCCATTTCTTCGACCGTCCAGGGCAGGCCATGGGCGTTGAGCATCGCCATGAAGGGATCGGGGTCCATCTGCTCGATGTTGAACACCCCTTCCCCGCGCCAGTCGCCGCGCACCATCATCGCTGCGCCGATCATCGCGGGGACGCCGGTGGTGTAGCTCACCGCCTGATTGCCGGTCTCCTCATAGGCGGCTTCGTGCGAGCAGATGTTCTTGATGTAGAACGTCTTCTCCCCCGAACCATCCAAGGCCTCGCCAGTCGCGATCACGCCGATATTGGTGTTGCCCTTGGTGGTCTCGCCCAGCGTCTCGGGCTTGGGCAGCACGGCGGCGAGGAATTGCAGCGGGATGATGTCCTTGCCCTGATACTTGACCGGCTCGATGCTGGTCATGCCGACATTCTGGAGCACGGTGAGGTGCGTGATGTACTGATCGCCGAAGGTCATCCAGAAGCGCGCGCGCTCGAGCTCGGGGACGAACTTCGCGAGGCTTTCCAGCTCCTCGTGATACATCAGATACATGTTCTTCGGGCCGACGGCTTCGAAGTCGAACGCCACCTTGTTCGACATGGCCGGGGTCTCGACCCACTCACCGTTTTCCCAGTGGCGTGCCGGGGCGGTCACTTCGCGGATGTTGATTTCCGGGTTGAAATTGGTCGCGAAGTGCTGGCCATGATCGCCGCCGTTGCAATCGAGAATGTCGAGCTGGCGGATGGTCTTCAGCTTGTGCTTCTTGAGCCACATGGTGAACACGCTGGTCACGCCCGGATCGAAGCCGCTGCCCAGCAGCGCCATCAGGCCGGCGTCCTTGTAACGCTCGTGATAGGCCCACTGCCACTTGTATTCGAACTTCGCCTCGTCCTTGGGCTCGTAATTGGCGGTGTCGAGGTAGTCGACGCCCGCTTCGAGGCAGGCGTCCATAATCGGCAGGTCCTGATAGGGCAGCGCGAGGTTCACGACGAGGCCCGCGCCGGTCTTGCGGATCAGGTTGACCATCGCCGGGACTTCCTCGGCGTCGATCTCGTAGGTCGCGATATCGCGCCCGCAGCGTTCTTTCACGCTGGCGGCAATCGCGTCGCACTTGGACTTGGTGCGGCTGGCGAGGTGGATTTCGGGGAAGATGTCCGGATTGAACGCCATCTTGTGGACGCAGACCGAGCTGACCCCGCCCGCGCCGATAACAAGGACGGTGCTGGATTTTGCTGCCGACATGATAGGAACCTTTCGTGAAGCGATGCGAATCTTGCGCAGCGCCCTACCCCAACGCAGAACGCGCGACAAATGATCCGCATTTCCTACCGGGATATGATCCGGCAGACTGACCGGAAGATGAGACCTCGCCTCCCCGCCTCGGCCTGCTTGTCACCGCGACCAAAGCTTTGCGCTTGGTCACTTTTCTGCTTCATGACAGTGTCTCAATTGTCTCCAACAGACAGGAACCGACCCACGTGACTGAACAAACCCCTACCCATGAAGGCGTGCTGGCGGCGGCCGAAGCGGTCGCTGCGATCCTGCCGCCCACGCCGCTGCTGCCGGTCGAGATCGGCGGTGTGCAGGCGTGGGTCAAAGCCGAGGTGCTGCAACCGATCGGCGCCTTCAAGATCAGGGGCGCATGGTGGCGGCTGGTGAGCCTCTCGCCGGAGGAACGCGCTGCGGGTGTGGTCGCGGTGTCATCGGGCAATCACGCGCAGGGCGTGGCCTGGGCGGCGCGGCGGCTCGGGATCAGCGCGACCATCGTGATGCCGCACGATGCGCCCGAGGTGAAACTGGCCAACACCCGCGCACTCGGTGCCGAGGTCGTGCTCTATCAACGCCCCGGCGAAGATCGTGACGCGGTGGCGGCCAAGCTGATTGCCGAACAAGGCGGCACGCTGGTTCATGCCTTCGGCGATCCGTGGGTGATCGAGGGGCAAGGCTCGGCCGCGATCGAGATCATCGCGCAACTGGGCCGCGCCCCTTCGCGCATCATTGCCTGCTGCGGCGGCGGTGGACTGTCCGCCGGGCTAGCGCTTGGCGCGCCCCACGCCGCGATTCACCCGGTCGAGCCGGTGGGTTGGGACATGGTCGGCCAGTCGCTCGCCGCAGGGCAGATTGTGCCCGCCGCGCCCAACGCCCCCAAGACGATCTGCGACGCGCTCCAGCCGCTCGCCACCAAGCCGATCAACCTTGGCGTCCTGCGGGGCCGCGCTGAGCCGGGCGTTACGGTCACCGATGACGAGGTGCGTGCGGCCCAGCGCTACGCCTTCGCCCATCTCAGGCTGGTGGTCGAACCGGGCGGTGCCGCAGCGCTGGCGGCGGCTCTGGCGGGCAAGGTGCCGATGGATGAGAGCACGGTGATCATGCTGACCGGCGGCAACGCCGATCCCGCGGCCTATGCGGCCATGCTGGCCGACCCCCACTAGCCTGTGGAAAGCGTCACACTGCCGACACGCTCGCGCCATATGGCTTGCGCCTGACGTTACGAAAGGCCCCCTCCCCATGGCGACACAGGCAAAGCGGATCATCGAGGACGCGGTCGTCCGCAAGGATGCGGGGCTCGGCGACAAGCTGCTCGACAAGGCGTTTGCGCTGGCGTTCAAGGGGCTGGTCTACGCCCAGATCTGGGAAGACCCGGTGGTCGATATGGAGGGTCTCGCCATCCAGCCGGAAAGCCGGGTGATGTGCATCGCCAGCGGCAGTTGCAACGCGCTGTCCTATCTCACCGCGAACCCGGCGCAGGTCACGGCGGTCGATCTCAACCGCGCGCATGTGGCGCTTGGCCGGCTCAAGATCACTGCGATCCGCCACTTGCCCAATTACGAGCGGTTCCACCGCTTCTTCGCCCACGCCGATCACAAGGAAAACGCCGCGGTCTACACCACCATGATCGCACCGCATCTCGATAGCGAGAGCCGCGCCTATTGGGAGGCACGCGATATCCGTGGGCGCAGGCGGATTTCCTATTTCACGCGCGGCATCTATCGCAAGGGATTGCTCGGCAATTTCATCGGCTTGGCGCATGTTTTTGCGAAAGTTTACAAGATCGATCTTGGCAAGCTGCTCGCCGCCCAGACGCTTGAAGAGCAGCGCGCCATCTTCGAGCATGAGCTCGCCCCGGTGTTCGAAAAGAAGTTCATCCGCTGGCTGACCGATCAGCCTGCCTCGCTGTTCGGGCTCGGCATTCCGCCAGCGCAGTTCGAGCATCTGGCGGGTGATGAGCGCATGGCCGAAGTGCTGCGGCGGCGGCTGGAAAAGCTCGCCTGCGACTTTGCCGTGCAGGATAACTACTTCGCCTGGCAGGCCTTCGGACGCGGCTACAGCCGTTCGGAGGATGCTCCGCTGCCGCCCTATCTCCAGCGCGCCCATTGGGACGCGATGAAGGAGCGGGTTGACCGCATCGATGTGGTGCGCGCCAATATGGTCGACTGGATCGGCGCGCGCGAGGAAGCGAGCATGGATCGCTTTGTGTTGCTCGACGCGCAGGACTGGATGAACAACGCCCAGCTTGATGACCTGTGGGCCAGGATCACCCGCGCGAGCCGCCCCGGCGCGCGGGTGCTGTTCCGCACCGCCGCCGAGCCGAGCCTGCTGCCCGGACGTCTGGATGACGCGATCCTGTCGAAGTGGCGTTACCTCGAAGAGACCTCTGCCGATTGCACCCGCCGCGACCGTTCGTCGATCTATGGCGGCGTCCACGTCTACGAGCTGGCGTGATGGCGAGCGCGGGTTCGTCTCACGCCGCCTTGATGGATGAAGTCTATCGGGGGCAGCGGCACATCTATGACCTGACGCGCAAGTACTACCTGTTCGGCCGGGATACCTTGATCGCCGGGCTCGATGCCCAGCCGGGAATGCGGGTGCTGGAGATCGCCTGCGGAACCGGGCGCAATCTCGCCGAGATCTGGCAGAAATGGCCGGGAATCCGGCTGTTTGGCCTCGATATCTCGCAGGAAATGCTCAAAAGCGCGCGCAAGACGCTTGGTGACAAGGCAAGGCTTGGTCAGGGCGATGCCTGCACTTTCGATGCGCCCGGCGTGCTCGGCGAGGCGCAGTTCGATCGTATCGTTCTGTCCTATTCGCTGTCGATGATCCCCGATTGGGAAGGCGCGCTGGATCATGCCGCAAGCCTGCTCGCGCCCGGGGGCAGTTTGCATATTGTCGATTTCGGCGATCTGGCAGGCCTGCCGCGCCCGCTCGCGCGCGGGCTGCTTGCGTGGCTGGCCAAGTTCCATGTCGCCCCGCGCACCGCGCTGCCCGCCGCTGCCGCGCAGATCGCGGCGAATCGCGGCCTGTCGCTCACGAGCACGCGCGGGCCGCTCGGCTATTTCCAACTGCACATCCTCACCGCGCCGTGACCGGTTGCAATTGACAATCTTTTGCCCCGCTCGCAGTCTCGCCCGGCAGAAAGATGTAATCAGGGGATCAATCAATGCAGGCGCAAATTCTCGCGCCCGCCGCCTTGCTGGTGGTGTGGACGCTCATCATGCTGTTCTGGATCATCCCGGCGCGGTTCGGCGCTGTCGCCAAACTGGAGGACAAGTCCGCGCTCGCTGGCAAACAGGGCGTGCGCGGCAATGATCTTGAAGGGGTGATCCCTGACAAGGCCAATTGGCCCGCGCATAATCACACCCACCTGCATGAACAGCCGACGCTGTTCTATGCGACCGTGCTGATCCTTGCACTCACTGGCCCTGGCGCGCTCGATATCATGCTGGCGTGGACCTACTTCGCGCTGCGCGTGGTGCATTCGCTGTGGCAAGTGCTGGTGAACACCATTCCGGTGCGCTTTGCCTTATTCCTTCTCAGCACCATTGCACTGATCGTGCTCGCGGTGCGCGCGGTGATGGCAACCGTGTTCGCTGATCCGTCTGCCCTGCCCGCTTGAGGAGACCACGTGATGATTGGTATGGAAATCCTGCAACCTGTCGTGGTGCTGCTCGCATGGACGATGGTAATGTGGCTGTGGATGTATGCTGTGCGCCTGCCGGCGCTCACTGCATCGGGACTCAAGCCCGATGATGCCCGCAACACCAAGGCGCTCGATGAGATACTGCCGCCCAAAACCCAGTGGCCCGCGCATAATTACAACCACCTGCACGAAGCGCCGACGCTGTTCTACGCGGTCGCCATTGTGCTGGCGCTGATCGGGCAAGGCGACGGGCTCAACAGCCTGATCGCCTGGGCCTATGTCGGCCTGCGGATCGCGCACAGTCTGGTGCAGGCGACGATCAACAAGGTCGCGCTGCGCTTTGCGCTCTATTCGCTATCCAGCCTCGCGCTGATCGCGCTGATCCTGCACGCCGGATTGGCGGTGTTCTGAAGCCCGCCCGGGGCGGCGGATCATTCCGCCGCTTCGACTTCCTTGGTCGCGTGGGCCCGCGCGGCAAGGAACCGCTCGCCATCAAGCGCGGCCATGCAGCCCATGCCTGCTGCGGTCACGGCCTGGCGATAGACGTGATCGGTCACGTCGCCAGCGGCGAAAACACCAGGGATCGCGGTCTTGGGCGTGCCGGGTTCGGTGAGCAGATAACCGCTTTCGTCCACCGGCAGCTTGCCCTTGAACAGCTCGGTCGCAGGGGCGTGGCCGATGGCGACGAAAGCGCCATCCACAGCCACAGTCGAAGCCTCGCCAGTGACAGTATCCTTGAGTGCAAGGTGATCGAGCATGCCATTCTCGCCCGCCTCGAAGCTTTCGACCGCCTTGTTCCACAGCACCGTGATCTTGGGATTGGCGAAGAGACGTTCCTGGAGGATCTTCTCGGCGCGCAAGCCGTCGCGGCGATGGATCAGGGTGACGTCGTCGGAATGGTTGGTAAGGTAGAGCGCCTCTTCGACAGCGGTATTCCCGCCGCCGATCACCGCCACCTTCTTGCCGCGATAGAAGAACCCGTCGCAGGTCGCGCAGGCGGATACGCCCTTGCCGCCGAGCTCCATCTCGCCCGGAACGCCGAGCCACTTGGCCTGCGCGCCGGTGCAGATCACCAGCGTTTCGCCGATATACTCATCACCGCTGTCGCCGATCGCGCGGAACGGCGGCCCCCCTTCGAGATCGACCGAGACGATCGTGTCCCACATCATCCGCGTGCCGACATGTTCGGCCTGCGCCTTCATTTCCTCCATCAGCCACGGACCCTGCACCACGTCGCGAAAACCCGGGTAGTTCTCGACATCGGTGGTGATGGTAAGCTGCCCGCCGGGCTGGAGCCCCTGCACCACAATCGGTTCGAGCATCGCGCGCGCCGCATAGATCGCAGCGGAATAGCCTGCCGGGCCGGAGCCGATGATAAGCATCTTGGTGTGGTGAGTGGCCATGGTGATCTCTTCAATGCGTGATGGGGTCAAGCGGCGATATGGGAAGGACGCGGCGCAATGTCACGCCACAAAACGCGCCTGCAACCGCGCCTTGCGCGAGCTATCCACACCCAAAACCTCCGCCATGTAGGCATCCAGCGATCCGGCAATGCGCGTCGCCTCGGTGATGTAGGTATCGAGATATTCGGGCAGCACCCCCATCAGGTTGCGACGGGCCTCGGGCGCGATCTCGCCATAATGGGCCTGCATCCGGGGGAGCGACTGGCGTTCGAGGATATGCACGGTCGGCGCATCATTGGTACGCAGGAATTCGCCCATCACATCATCAGGGTGCACGCCGAGCGCGTGGAGCAGCAGGCTCGCAGCCACCCCGGTGCGATCCTTGCCGGCAAAGCAATGGACAAGGCTTGCCCCGTCGCGGGTGTCGAGCGCGGCGAAATAGCGACTGAACATGTCGCGCATCGCCGGGTTGTTGGGCATCCGGGTATAGACGGCGAGCATGCGCTCACGCGCCTTGGCAGGGGTCATCTCGATCTGCCCACCGCCGCCTTCGTGCGGCGGGGAACTGGTGGTCTCGCCATCAAAGGCGATCACATGAGCGTCGAATTCGGGATGACGGCGACAGGGAAAGGCCTCGCGTTCGCTGCTGCCGCGCAGATCGATGATCGTGCGAATATCCAGCCGGGCCAGCAAGGCAAGATCATCCTCGCTCGCTTCCATGTGCTGGCCCGAACGCCACAACAGGCCGGTTTTGATCCGCGCGCCGCCCGCCACGGCATAGCCGCCATAATCGCGCAGATTATGGATGCCCTCGGTCAGGAGGAAGGGGCCAGCAGTGGCGGCGGCAGCGGTGTCAGGTTCGCGAATCATCGGGCGCGACACTGGCAGGGCGGCGTGCCGCGGGCAACCGGACGCAGGCGTGACCGATGCCGCGCCTTTGTCCTAGGCCGCCTGCGCGGTGAGCAGCCCCCGCCCGATCACCTGCGCCTGAATCTCTGCCGCGCCTTCAAAGATGTTGAGAATGCGCGCATCGCACAGCACCCGGCTGATCGGGTATTCGAGCGCATAGCCATTGCCGCCATGCACCTGCACCGCGTTGTCGGCTGCGATCCACGCCGTGCGTGCAGCCAGCAGCTTGGCCATGCCCGCCTCGATATCGCAGCGGGTGCCGCGATCCTTGGCGCGCGCGGCATAATAGGTCAGCTCGCGGCTCATCACGATTTCCGCCGCCATCAGCGCCAGCTTGTCCGCAATGCGGGGAAAGGCCGTCAACGGCTCGCCGAATTGCTTGCGGCTTTGCGCATAGTCGAGCGCGAGATCAAAGGCGTTCCATGCCACCCCGATCGCGCGGGCAGCGGTCTGGATGCGCGCGCCTTCGAAGGTGCGCATCAATTGCTTGAAGCCCTGCCCCTCAACCCCGCCGAGCAGCGCATCACCGGCCACCGCAAAGCCATCAAAACCAAGCGCATATTCCTTCATTCCGCGGTAGCCGAGAACGGGAATTTCGCTGCCCGCGATACCAGCATCGGGGAAGGGGTCAGCGTCGCTGCCGCGGGTCTTTTCGGCAAGCAGCATGGAGAGCCCCGGATAGCCCGGCGCGTTCGCATCAGTGCGCACCAGCAGCGTCATCAGATCGGCACGCGCGGCATGGGTGATCCACGTCTTGGCCCCGGTCACCCGCCAGGAACCATCGGCCTGGCGCTCGGCGCGGGTTCTGACCGAGGCAAGATCGCTGCCGGTATCCGGCTCGGTGAAGACAGCGGTGGGCAGGCATGAACCATCGGCGATGCGCGGCAGGAAATGCGCCTTTTGCGCAGGCGTGCCGTTCTCGCTGATGAGCTCGCCGGCGATCTCGGCGCGGGTGCCGAGCGAGCCGGCACAGATCCACCCGCGCGACAGCTCCTCCGACACCACGGCCATCGCGAGCTTGCCGAGGCCAAGCCCACCATGCACTTCGGGAATGCACACGCCGAACACGCCAAGCGCGGCCATTTCGGCGATGATCTCCGCCGGGATCAGCGCATCATCAAGATGCCACTGATGGGCGCGGGGCGTGATGGTCTCGGCGGTGAAGGCGCGGAATTGGGCGCGCACCAGATCCAGCGTATCATCCCCCAGCGCTTCGTCGGGCCGTGCCCCTTGCGCCAGCAGCACCGCAAGCCGCGCGCGGGTTTCAGCGGTGTTGCCATCAGCAAGAAAGCGCGCGACCGCCTGATCCGCTGCCAGCGCGCGGGCTGCGTCATCAGTTCCGAAGGCAGCGGGGCGCACGATCTCATTCGCGCTCATCGCGACCCCGCTGGTGAGCTGTGCGCAATATTCGCCGAACCCGATCCTGAGAGTGAGCTCTTCAATCTCGCCAAATTGCCCGGCGGCAGCGGCGCGCGCGGCCCAATCGCAAGTCGCCTCAAGCGCTGCGAGCGTTGCGGCCAGCCAGCCGAAACCGTGCACCGCGTGCTGCTCCTGTGCGAGCAAGCGGGCATCGGGCTTGCCGTCCGGCGCAACCTGCGCCGCGACCTGTGCCCGCACCGTTTCGCCATATGCCTGTGCGGCGCGCACGGCGCTGCGCGCCTCATCAATCCACGTGTTCATGGAACGGGCCGCTAACACGAATTGGCGCGGGCTTGCACCACTTCAATTGACGCACCGCGCAGGGCGCTTAGTCTGGCGGGTAATGAGCCTTCACGTCCCCCCTGCCATCGTCATTGCTGCCGGCGGCGATGGGCGGCGCATGGGCGGGGCAAAGCCGCTGCGCAGACTTGGCGGCGCGACGCTGCTTGATCACGCCTGCCAATGGGCGATGCGGCAATCGGGCACTTGCGCGATTGCCGTACGCGCGCAGGATCAAATCCCGCCCGCACGCCTGCCCCTGCTCATCGACGAACAGCCCGGGCTTGGCCCGGTGAGCGCCCTTGTCAGCGCGATGCGCTTTGCCCGCGACAATTCGTGCGAGGCGGTCATGCTGATCGGCTGCGATCAGCCCTTTCTGCCCGATGATCTGCTGGCCCGGTTGGCGGCTCGGATCGGCGATCACGCGGTTGCCATGCCGGTGAGCGCGGGCAAGGATCAGCCGCTTGCCAGCCTGTGGCGCATCCGAGAGAGCGAGGCGGCTGCGTTCATCGCCGAAGGCGGCCGTTCGCTGTGGCGGTTGGCCGACCGGCTTGGCGCGGTGCGGATCGCGTGGGACAGCGAGACCTCGTCCCGCGATCCTTTTGCCAATATCAATGATCCCGAAACCCTCGCGCGGCTTGCTGCTGCGCCCCATGACACAGGACACTCTTCATGCGCTTGACTGGCCTTGCCCAACGGATCGGATGGCTCGGGAGCGTCGCGGCGATGGCGCTGGCAGCACCGCTCGCTGCTGCCCCCGCCCTGCCGCTCAGCGACACGGAAGAAGCCGCGCCTGCCCTCCCCGCCATTCTCCCGGCACGCGAACAGGCCGAACTGATCAACCGCATCCTGGCCGAACGGCTCGACACCATCATCCCGCGCATCATGCGCGAGGAAGGCGTTGATCTCTGGCTGTTGATGGCGCGCGAATACTTCGAAGAACCGGTCGTCGCCACCATGCTCGATGCCGAAAACATGCATGCACGCCGGCGGACGATCCTGATTTTCCACGACCCCGGCGAAGGCAAGCCGATCGAGCGGCTGACGGTCAGCCGCTACGGGCTTGGCGGCCTGTTCGCACCCGTATGGAAGCCCGAAGAACAGCCCGATCAATGGGCCGCGGTCGCCGACATCATCGCGGCGAGGAACCCGCGAAAGATCGCCGTCAACGTCTCCGATCTCAGCGCCTTTGGCGACGGGATGACAGTGAGCCAGTACAATCTGCTGCGCGCCGCGCTGCCACCGGAATATCACCCGCGCATTGTCACCGGCGAACGGCTCGCGACTCGCTGGCTCGAAACCCGCACGCCAGCGGAAATGGCGATCTATCCCGGCATTGTCCGCATCGCCCATGCGATCATCGCCGAAGCCTTTTCGCGCAAGGTGATCACCCCAGGCGTGACCACCACGCAAGACGTGCAGTGGTGGTATCGCGACCGGCTGCGCACGCTGGGGCTGACCCCATGGTTCCATCCTTCAGTGACAATCCAGCGCGCAGGCGCCAAGGGCATTCTTGATGGCGCAACGGTGATCCAGCCGGGCGATCTGCTGTGGACGGATTTCGGGATCACCTATCTCCGGCTCAGCACCGATACCCAGCATCTCGCCTATGTACTGAAGCCCGGCGAAACGGCAGCGCCCGCAGGCTTGCAGCGCGGGCTCGCCAACAGCAACCGGGTGCAGGATATCATGCGCGGCCACTTTGCCGTTGGGCGCAGCGGCAACGACGTCCTGGCACTGTCGCGCCGCGATGCGGTGGCGGCGGGGATTGATCCGTCGATCTACAGCCACCCGATTGGCACGCATGGCCACGGCGCCGGACCTTCAATCGGGTTCTGGGACAATCAGAACCCCGAACCACGCGGCGCGGGGGCGATCTATCCCGATACGGCCTGGTCGATTGAGCTCACGACCTACAGCGCCGTGCCCGAATGGAACGGGCAGAAGGTCGATTTCCGCACCGAGGAAGACGCCTTTTTTGACGGGACAAGCGTGCGGTTCATTGATGGGCGGCAGACGGCGATCACCCTGATCCCGTCGGATTGATCGCGGGCGCGCGCTGCGCCAGTCAGACGCTGACCCCGAACAGCCGCCCCACCGCCGCAGTGGTCGCCATAGCAAAGACACCCCAGCCGACCACGCGCATGACGGCCGGGGTGAGCGGAGCCTCTCCCGCCTTGGCGCCCAGCGCGCCGAGGATGGCGAGCGCAAGCACCGACACGCCCACCACCGTGGCGATGATCGCGCTCGGCGGGGCCAGCCATGCAGCCACCAGCGGCACGGCGGCGGCGGCACTGAACGTCGCCCCCGATGCCAGCGCGGCTTGCAGCGGGCGGGCGGCGAGATGCTCGGACAGGCCCAATTCGTCGCGGACATGGGCAGCGAGGGGATCTTTTGCGCTCAATTCGCGGGCGACCAGCGCCGCGGTTTCTTCACTCAGCCCGCGCGCGCGGTAGATCGCCGCCAGTTCGGCTTGCTCTTCCTCGGGCGTGTGCGCCAGCGCCTCCTGCTCGCGGCGGATATCGGCCTGCTCGGAATCGGACTGGCTGGAGACCGAGATATACTCACCCGCCGCCATCGACATCGCGCCCGCCATCAAGGCCGCCACCCCGGCAATCAGGATAGCGCCCGGCTCCGGCGTTGCCGCAGCCACGCCGATGATAAGCGAGGAGACCGAGATGATCCCGTCATTGGCGCCCAGCACCGACGCGCGCAGCCAGCCGGTGCGGTGGACATAATGCGGATCATCGGGATGCGCGCTGGCCTGTGTCATGCTGGTGCCCTCCTGCCCCGGTTGATCGGCTTATGGCACAGCCGCTTGGCGCTGCCAAAGGCCCTGTCGATCACGCGTGTCCCGGCCCTTTCGACGAGCGCCCAACCCGCTCCGACACGCCGGCAAAACACCAAAGCCATAGTTGTTCTATTTTTGTATTAAGACTTTTTTAGGTAGCCTAATGGCATAAGATATATAGCATTTCTGCTACATAATGAGGGTCGCAATGTCTCATGAATCGGGTCGCTTCACGTTTACAGGTCTTGCCTTGTCCAGCCTCGCGCTTGTCTCCTGCGGGGGCGGAGGCGGCGACAATTCGCAGACGGTGACCGCGCCAAGCACGTCCACCTCGCAGGTCAATGCCGGGCCTGACATTGCGATCACGCTCCCCGATACCCGCGCGCGGCTTGCCGGTTCAGCGAGCGGTGACAAGCTGGTGTGGGAGCAGGTGAGCGGGCCCACCGCTGTCACCTTCCAATCGGCTGACCGGGCGGTGACCCAGGTGGCCGCGCGTACGCCCGGCACCTATGTGCTGCGCCTCTCGCGCGAAAGCTCTGCAAGCGGCGGTGCGGCCAGCGATACGATGACACTCACCGTCAATCCCAATCCGGTGACCATTGGCGCGACCTCGACCCCGCTCGATCATCTGCGCAGCGAGATCAGACCGGTCTTCAAGACCGGGCATACCTTGTTGCCGCTGACCTATTCGAGCTGCGCGGTATCCGGTAACGTTCAGGTCGAGATGATGCAGAACTGGGGTTACGCCGGCCAGTTCACCGAGGGCGTGAACCTCACCAACAGCCCCGTTTTGCAGGAAATCCGCAACCGGCCCGGCACCTATCCGGTGGCCTACTCACAGGCGAGCCTGTGGCCCATTTTCAACAACTATCGCGGGACGAATGCGCAGCGTTTCCAGCCACCACCCGAAACCTACATCCGCGACGCGGCAGGCAACATCGTAATAGAGAACGGCCGCCCGATTGTCTCGCCTATCGCGCCCGATAGCGTGTTCACCCAGATTGGACAGCAGATCGGCGACAAGGCGCGCGCGGTCGAGGAGGCAACAGGTCAGCCCATTCGCATTGTCGTCAATGAAGGCGAATACGGCTTGTGGCTTGCCGGGGAGGAAAACCCGTCACGGCTCTGGGGACAGGATCCCGCTGTGATGGCAGCCTATAATGCGTCGGGGCAGTCAAGCTGGTTCGCTTTCGTCTCCATTGCCAAAGCGCGGCAGGAACGATTGATCAAGGAAGGCATCTTCTCTCGTCTCGCGCGTGGGCGCCCCACCTATTCCTGGTATCTTGAAGCCTTCGGACCGGAACGGGGCCGCTGGTTTGGATGGCAGCGCTACATGTTCATCTGGGAGCATTTCCTGTCACCGGATCGCGTGCCGCAGGTCTCGGATTACAGTTCGCCCCAAATGTATTTCAACGACTTCAATACGGGCTGGACCGGCATTCAGAGTCAACAAGGGATACCCTATGATGCGCTGACTCAAGCCTTGCGTGATGTCGGGGGCGCTATTTCACTAGGACAAAGATTTGTCTATCCTTGGGTAAGCCTCGGTTGGGAACGTGGAAGCGCAACCCGCATTTCCGACGACGATCTCTTCCTCGGCATGATGAAGGCCTATTTCACCGCTGGCGCGATCGGGGCGGTCTCGGGCTATTTCACCTGCGAAGGCGCCCCGTTCGAAGCGATGCGATCCAACCTCGCTGTCGGCACCACGCGGCCTGTGCAGATCCGCAATGTGATCCAGCTCAGCAAGGCCTATGCCCTTTTCACGCACCTTGAGCCCTTCCTGCGTGACGGCGATCTGCTGCCGGGGCCGAATGATCACCCCTATAGCGCCGCGGGCTCGGGGGTGACCAAGGCGATGGAATTCCCCGCTGTGGGTGAAACCGCGCAGGTCCCGTGGGGCACGCGGACAGCCACCGTGCCGACCGCCCGCGTGCTGGCGCGCAAGATGCGCAATGCCGATCGCTGGCTCGTCACAGCCTGGGCCAACACGGGTTCGGATCGCAATATCCGGGTGACAATTGATCCGCGGCTCGGCGAACTCACCCTGAACGCACGCCGCGCAGGCTCGGTCTATATCGTCGAACTGGTGAACGGCACGGTGCGCACCACCCAGATGGATCCCAATCCCGACGATCCGACGGCGACCCTGTTCTCCTGACACGCAGTGCCGGGGCTGCGCACGGCCCCGCGCCAGCGTGGCGGGCCTTCGCCGAGGTTTCCCTTCCCCGCGAAGGCCCGCACTGGGCACTGCGCGGCGCCGCAACAGTCCCGCAACATGTTGCTGCGGATGCTCAACATTTGCGCGATATCGTCTCATCCGTCCGCAGGTCTCATCCCGCAATCCATCGCAAAGGCTGGTCGCATTGATGGGGAACGCAGCAAGCCCCTCGCTGTCCGGATATCGGATCCTGATTGTCGAGGACGAACCGGAAATTGCCGAGATCCTGTTTTCGTTTCTCACCCGGGAAGAGGCGCGCTGCATGGTGGTGCGCGATGGCGGTGCGGTGCGCGAAACGCTGTGGCGCTGGCATCCGCAGCTGGTGCTGCTGGACATGAAACTGCCCAAGCGCAACGGCTGGTCAGTTCTGGCAGATTTACGCGAAACCCATCCCGATTTGCCGGTCATGGTGATCAGCGCGCTTGGCGATGATGTCGACAAGCTTTCCGGCTTCCGGCTGGGCTGCGACGATTATGTCGTCAAACCCTTCAACCCGCTCGAAATCGTGGCGCGGGCCAGTGTCCTGCTGCGGCGTGGGCGCATGGCCGCGCCGATCATTGCGACAAGCCATGGCGCGCTGCGGATCGACCGGGGCGGCTTCCGCGCCTTCTATGGCGATCATCTGCTTGATCTGACGCGGGTCGAATTCCTGTTGCTGGATGCGCTGGTCAATGTGCAGGGGCGCGTGGTGAGCCGCGGCTTCTTGATCGAGACTGCGCTTGATGGCGATGCCTTTGATCGCTCGGTCGATCCGCATATCAGCCGGCTGCGTCAGAAACTGGCGAGCGTGGCCGGCGCGCAGGTCACGATTGCTGCCGTGCGCGGCGAGGGATACCGGCTCGATGTGGTCGGCTAGGCGGATCAGCACCCGGATCACGCTGGGCGCCGTCGCCCTGAGCCTTGCCGCGGCAGTGATCGCCGCCTTCGCGCCGCATCTGGTCTATGCCGTGCGCGATGCCTTGTTCGTCGCCAGTCTTGCCCCGCAAGACCAGACAAGCCTCGACACCCTGATCCGCACCGCTGGCCAATGCGCGCCGGTGGTGCGCGATTTCAAGCTGGCGCACGGCTTTGCTGCTTGGGAGATCAATTACCATGTCGCGCTCGCGGTGCTGATCGCCATCACCGCCGCAACCGGCGGGTGGTTCGCGCACCGGCTTGGCATGGCGATCGGGCAACCGATCGAGCAACTCGCGGCCTTTGCGCGCAAAACCGGATCGGGTGAACGCCAGCTCCCCGCGCCGCTCCGCCTGCATGCCGCCGACGAAGTGACAGCGCTGCACCGGGAACTGAGCCGGATGACCGAAGCCTTGCGCGCCGCCGATGCGGATCTCAAGTTCCGCTCCTCGGCCATTGCCCATGATCTGCGCACCCCGCTCACGATCATGCGCGGCCGGCTCGTGGGCCTGCAATCGGGCGTGTTCCAGCCCGATGCGCAGATCATTGCCGCGCTGTTGCGGCAGGTCGGGATGGTTGAGGAGCTGGTGGGTGATCTCGATCTGCTGACCAGTTCCAAGACCATGATCCTGCAACCCGAAAGCACCCGGATCGATCAGCTTGTCCACCATGTCATCGAAGGCCAGCGCGAAGAGCTGCACAATGCCGGGATCGCGGTCGAGGTGGATACGCCGCCGCTGACTGCGAAGGTGGATGGCAACAAGCTTGCGCGGGCCATCAGCAATCTGCTCGATAATGCGGTGCGCTATGCTCCCGGATCGCGGCTGCGTATTGTCGCTTCGGCTGATGCCGACAGCATGCGCCTGTGCATTGCCGATGATGGTCCCGGCTGGCCGGAGGACGACCCCGCCGCCTTGCTCGATCCGTTTACGCGGGGGGAGACATCGCGTTCGCGCGCGACGGGCGGAGCTGGTCTGGGCTTGGCGATCGTCCACGCGATTGTCACCGCGCATCAGGGCGAAGTGACCCTGCTGCGCAACGACAAGGGCGGCGCGGTGGTGGAAATCCGGATTCCCGCAAATATCTGATTACAAATCGCTTCGCGGCAACCGATCCGCAATATTGTGGCACAAGATCGCAGCACTGACCCGCTTGTATCGCGCTCAAGGAGAGTGCGATGAAATTCTATTCTTTTGCGATGCGCGTCATGCACTGGAGCGCGGCCGTCATCATTATCGTCGCCCTGACACTTGGGGCGTTGCTGGGCTATGGCGTGATCGACGGGCGTTCCGATCTCGGCGGCGTGCTTTACGGCCTGCATATCTCGCTTGGCGTGATCGCAATCGTGATCATGGCCGTACGCCTGGTTGTCAGGCAGGCCTCTGAGCGGCCCGCGGTCAAAGGCACGGTGGCGGCACGGCGCATTGCGGGCTCGGTCCATGGGGTGCTCTATGCGCTTGCGTTTGCCGTGCCTGTCCTCGGCTACGCGATGGACCTCGCCTATGGCGGGGTGCCGAGCGTGTTCGGGATCGCCATGCCTGATTTTGGCTGGCTTGCGCCGGCAGGAACGCAGCATCCGGCGGCGGAAACGCTCTACACCCTGCACAGCTATGGCGGGCATGTGCTGGCGTTCCTGATCCTCGCGCATATCGCCGCAGCGCTCTGGCGCACGGTGCGCGCCGCGCCCGGGGAGGTTGACGGGCTGCGCCGGATGATCGGCCCCGCCTCCAAGACCACTGGCACCGCGCAGAGCCAGCCGTGAGTCTTGTGCTGATGCTCGGCATGGCAGCCGCGCAGCCCGCTCCGCCGTCGCAGCCATCCGGGGAAGAACCCGTTGCCGCGACCAATGCGCCGGTGGCCCGCGCTTTCGCAGCCGATTTCTTCGCGGCTTTTGCACCGCGCACCGCATTTGACATGATCGCGCGCTTGCCGGGCTTCACCTTGCAGGAAGGCGCATCGGTGCGCGGGCTTTCCGGCGGCGGCGGCAATGTCTTCGTCAATGGCGCGCGCATCCCCACCAAGGATATCAGCCTTGAAGATTACCTGCGGCGGATCCCCGCAGCGGCCGTGCTGCGGATCGAGATTGTCGATGCCAGCACCATGGGGCTCGATGCCGCCGCTTTCCGGCAGGTCGCCAACGTGGTGTTGCAAGCCAAGGACGAGAGTTCAGGGGTGGCGACCTTGCGGATGCTGGCGACCCGGCCAGAGGACGTCGCCGCTCTCGGGCAGATTTCGTGGCAGGGCAGTCTTGCCGGGTTGCGGCTGACCGCAGGCGGCGAATATGGCACCAACAACATCAGCCGGATGGAGGGGACGCAGTCCCTATCCGGTGCGCGCGCCAATGCCGATGGCCCGCTGCGCGAAAACCGCGTGAGCCGGATCGCAGCGGGCAATGTCTCGCTCGGCGGCACCCTCGGGCCGGTGACCGCAACCGCCAGCTATTCGCACCGCGAGAACCCGTTTCGCCGCAACGCCGATTTCTTTGCGCGCCCGCGCGATACGGCCCAGCCCGATTTTCTCTACGTCGAGAAATACCATTACCGCGATGAAAGCGATGAATTCTCGCTGATGGCAGATGCCACCTTCGGCCGACACAAGCTGAAGCTGGTCGGCCTGCGCTCGCGTGTGCGGCTCGACACTGTGTCGCTCGCCTCCACTGCGGTGCCCGATCGCCCGCTGGAAGGCAGCAGCTTCACACTGGCGCAGGTGCAGGACGAGACCATCGGCCGCCTCAACTGGAGCGCAGGCTTCACCTCTTTCGAGCCCAGTCTTGCCGTCGAAATCGCCAATAACACGCTGCGCGCTGACACGATCGCGGTGTCGCTGCGGCCGGGCGCCAACCCATCACAGCAGGACACCAATGTGGCCGAGCGCCGCGTCACGGTGGAAGCCGGGGCCGTGTGGAAGGCAAGCAGCCGGGTGAATTTCAACGCTGTTGTGGCGCGGGAAACGTCGCGCATCACGGTGACCCAGCCGACATCAGCGCGCAATAGTTATGCTTTCACGCGCGGGCGGTTCGTTGCCAATTTCGACCCGTCACCGATCCTGACCACCGCGCTGCAGTTTGAACGCACCGTGGGTCAGCTGAACTTCAATGATTTCGTGGGGGCGCAGCAGGTGTTCGACGGCACGGCCACGATCAGCAATGATCGGCTGCGGCCATCGAGCACGAACAGTCTTGCCGTCAACATTGATTGGCGGCCGCGCTTTGGCGGCGGTCTCAATTTGCGGGTGTCGCACAATTGGCTGAGCAATGTGGTCGACACCATTCCTCTCGGACAGAACCGGCAAGGCGTGGGCAATATTGATCAGGCCACCGAATGGTTGATCGATCTGGGGCTGACGCTGCCCTTGAACGCGCTGTGGCGGGGCACCGAGCTCGCGATCAATGGCAATTGGCGCGAGACCCGCGTGACCGATCCCTTCAATGGCCAGAAGCGCGCGCTTCAGGGCGGAACCGGCGAGCCGCTGCGGGTGGAGCTGCGCCGCGCGGCCAACAGCACAACCAATTACGGCATCACCTATACCGGCCAGTTCCGATCCTTTGCTTTTCGGCGCGAAGTGTTTCTCGACTACGCCGAGACCGACTCCTTCGGTTTCTATTTCGAGCGAACACTGGGCCAACACCTCAAGCTGCGGCTGTCGGGGGAGCGGATTGGCGGGCGCAGCATCGACCGCGACTTGTTCACCTCGGGCGGGGTGCGCGGGGTCGATCCCGTGGTGCAGACCGAACGGCGGCGACGCCCGGATTCGCCCTTGTTCCAGCTACAGATCGAACGCACGTTCTGAGGAGCTCCGCGCTACGGCCGGGTCAGCGCGGGCGTTCCCTTTCAGTAGCGGCATGGCACGCGGCGTTTTGCAACGCATCGCCCGCCCTGTGGGCCAAAAGTCCTTGGGGCGCTCTTGATCAGGACGGAAAAGCAGGCCCAAAGTCTACAGTTCGAATAGCATGGCAAATGAGCTTTGGGGGATGGTTGCACTGCCAATCGACAATAAATTAGCAATCCATAACTTTAACCAATTTGCCACAATTGATTGCATAGCGTGAACCGTGTGCCCGTTGCTGAACTGACTCGCGCTGACTGCACTTGTCTGCTAGCGTTAGGCCCATACGCCGAGACTTCCTTGCTTGTTTTGAGCGATCTGGAGCGAGCGCTCCAGCTACAAAGGGAACACTCATTTCCAATGACCCAGCCCCTCCCCGTCCCCTCGCACGAACCCGTACATACCAAGGACGTTTTTCTGCGAACCGTTCTGCGCGAACTCACCGGCATTCTTGAACAGACTGTCGGTGAGCGCGAGGCGGAGGCTTACATCAATTACGTCGGGCTCGCCCTTGGTCGCGTAATCAACGCGACCTATCGCGAAGCCTTTTCAGTGCTCCACCTCGATCCGATGCAAGTGGCCGCGACACTGGTTGATCTCAAGGCGCGCATTGATGGCAAATTCACCATCGAGCACATGGACAGCGAGCGTATCGTGCTCGTCAACCAGGCCTGTCCGTTCGGCGAAAAGGTCATCGGGCGCCCGTCGCTTTGCCGCATGACGGCCAATGTCTTCGGCTACGTGACGGCCGAAAACCTCGGCTATGCGCGGGTTGAAATACCGGAGGCCATCGCCCGCGGCGATGCAGGTTGCCGGGTCGTGATCAACCTGACCAAACGCCAAACGCCCCCTGCCGCTTCGGAAACCGAATTCTTCGGCGCCGTTTCCTGAGCAGGCCGGTCTGATGTTCACGACCGGAGATAATGCCCCCCACGGCGAGGACCTGTCATTCCATGTCCCGCTGGCGGTCTTTGCCGATCTTGCGGCACAGGCCATGCTCCTCGTCGATCCCGTCAGCCAGAAGGCGATGTTCGCCAGCGCCCGCGCGCAAACCCTGTTGCTGCCCAATGGCATAAAGCCACACTTGCCCGCACCCCTGTCCGAGTTGCTGGTGATGGAAGAGCAACTTAGCGATCAGATGCGTCTCGCGCTGATGACCAGCAGCCCTCTCAGCTTCGGGATCACCAGCCTGGTTGGGGGTGACCGCATCCTCGCCAAAGTCCAACGTTTCAGCTTCCACGGCGGTCCGCCGCTCCTGCTGATGTCGCTTCAGGACGAGCCTGAACTGGCACAGCGTTTCAAAAGCCTCAGCAACGAGATCCTTGCGCTCAATCAGGCAATTGCAAGACGCCTTGAAGTCGAACGCTCACTGTCGCGCACGACCGCAGCACTGCGCCGGTCGCTTGCCATCGTGCGCGAACTGGCCGCAATCACCACCACGGATGGACAGCACCTTGCGTTGGCCAGTCAAGTCATCACTGACGCGCTCGGGGGATCGGGCGCCGTCCTGCTGACCCAATCAGGTACCCATTTCCTATGTAGCGCAACAGCCGGGCGCGGGCTTGGCAATCTGCAACCAGGGGCGCATCTTGAAGCGTTTTCGGAAGCCGATGTGCTCGCCTGGGATGAAGCACCGGCGGATGCCGAACAGGCGTTGATCGCGGCGCTGGAAGCAACCATCGGCGAACCGCTCGAACCCGCCCGCACCTGCGTGATCTCCTACGCCAGCAGCAGCAAACCAAAGGGTGCTGTGGTTATTGTGGCCGATGATGTCGAGGCGTTCGAAGAAATCACCACCTTTGAGATCGGCATTATTGGTGAAGCGCTCGGCAGCCTGCTGGCCCGCGGTGAAATGGAAGCGCAACTCAACCAGATTTCCAAGATGGAAGCCATCGGCCAGCTTACAGGCGGAATTGCGCATGATTTCAATAATCTGCTGACAGTTGTGCTTGGCAATGCCGAGGCCTTGACGGATGAGCTTGGTGTGGACCGGCGTGCAAAAGGGACCCCGTTAGCGGGGTGATCGGCGTCTAAAAGGGACCCCTCATTCTGATGGTGTAGCAGGCTGCCTGGTTTTCCAGGTGGTGAGATCGGGATGTTGGTGGTGGA
>Ga0308017_1000021_pt1 | contig 49979 bp, 47 predicted proteins | sample Neamet280_FD_203145 | JGI IMG/M metagenome (GOLD analysis project Ga0308017, IMG submission 203145) | Marine microbial communities from water near the shore, Antarctic Ocean - #280 | ecosystem: Environmental > Aquatic > Marine > Unclassified | place: Southern Ocean | collected 2014-10-01
GGAGTAACCATCGCCTTAAGCCGCATGGACGTTTCTGCTGATGCTTGTCTCGGGCCCGACGATCAGCGCGGGCAGGTTGAGCAGCAGGGCAGGGCCGATTCCCGTTTCAATCATGCCATGGGCCGCGCGTGACCATTGCGCGCCGAAGCCGCCGGGGATCTGCCCCGGTTCGCTCAAGCCGGTGGTGATGTCCTCGATGGCATCGACCATCAGCGCATAGGAATGGCCTTCCACCGCAACGACAGCGGCGCGGCTGTCGCAGGGCCAGACCTCGTCCGACAGGCCCATTGCAAGCCGGCAATCGATCACTGTCAGGGCTTGGCTGCGCAGCGCGGTGATCCCGGCGATAAATGCCGGTGCGCGCGGGACCGGCGCAATCACGCCCAGATCGATCACGGATTTGACATCCTGCGCCTCGATCGCGCAGCGCCGTCCGCCAATCTGGACCATCAGCACAAGCGCGCTCATGCCACGGCTCCCATGGCAGCGGCGCGCGCCAGCGGTGCGCTGTCGCGGACTTCGCGCAGCGCCTTGATCAGGGCTTCGCGGTCATAGCGGTAAATGCTTGGCGAATCGGGCGCAGCATCAGGATGATCGCGCAGCCGGATGATCGGCCCTGCGGGCAATTGGCCGACATGGCTTGCCGCCTCGTACACGTCTTCCATCAGGATGGTCACCGCCTCGCTGGCATCGCTTTCGGCAGGGTCGGCCACCTGGTAGCCCGCCGCTTCCACCAGCGGACCAAGGATGCTGCGCGCCCATTCGGTGTCGGGCAGCAGGCACTGCGGCCGTGTCGCCGGACGGGGCGCATCGCCGAACCGGGCAAACAGGCCATGGCCATCTAGCACCGCCACGGGCCGCCCCCCGATCAGTGCAAGCCCTTCGACCAGCGGATCGTCTTCCGCCGCCCCGAGGCTGGCGGGCAGTTCGGTCGCATCCTCGACATCGCGCACGGCATACAGCAGCTCGGTCAGCCCGTCAGACAGCCGCAGCAGGCGCAGCTTGGCCCGCACAAGCGGCTCGTCACCCAGCCCGGTCAGCGGCAAGATGACCCCGTCGATCACCGCGCGTGGGCGCGCGCCCGAGCGGTCGATCGCGCTCGCGGGAATGGTTTCGATCCGCTGCACCAGTTCGAGCCTGATCGCCGCCCGCCGCCCATCAAGCCCGGTAAAGAGCATCACCCGCCCCGCGCTTTGTGCCATATCGCCCGCGATCTCGGCCTTGCGCGGCGCGGTGCGCGCGCGGGTATCCGACAGGAGATGGTGTTCAGCGGCAATCCGCGTCACATCAAGCAGCAGCACCGGCTGGCCATCGTCAAGCAGCGCCGATCCGGCATAGAGTCCGCATTTCATGACGGCAGGCGCAAGCGGCTTGACCACCAGATCGCCGTGGCTGTGGATGCGCTCGATCGCGAGCGCGAAGAGATCGCCGCTCGCCAGCCGCAGCAGCGCGAGCGTGTGGGTGCCCTGCGTCATCTCCGGCGCGGGCAGGCCCAGCACATCGGCGAGCAGCAGGCAGGGCACGCGTTCGCCCCGGAAGGTGACCAGCGCGGTTTCGCCCATGCGGGCATAATCGAGCGCTTCTGCCGAAGCCTCGATGATTTCCTCGATATAGCCTTGCGGAATGGCGAGGCGCTGGCCCGCAACCTCCACGGTCAGACCGGCAATGATGCTGAGCGTGAGCGGGATCTGCAAGGTGAACAGTGTGCCCACTCCGGGCTGGCTCGACACGGCAATGCTGCCACCGACCTTTTCGAGGTTCTGCCGCACCACATCAAGGCCAACCCCGCGGCCCGAAATGTTGCTGACAGCCTCCGCGGTCGAAAAGCCGGGCTCGAAGATCAGTTGCAGCACCTTCTCGCGCGACAGGGTGGCGCGCTCGGCAGCCGTGATCAGGCCCGAGCTCACCGCCTTGGCGGCAATCTTTTCGGCATCGAGCCCGCGCCCGTCATCGCTCACCACGATGGCGATGGTGTTGCCCGATTGGTGCGCCGACAGCGTCAGCAGCCCCATCTCGCGCTTGCCCGCTGCGAGGCGGGCAGCAGGGGTTTCAATCCCGTGGTCGATCGCGTTGCGGATGATGTGGGTGAGCGGATCGCGGATGGTCTCGATCATCTCGCGATCAAGCTCGACATTGCCGCCTTCCAGATCGATCAGCACCTGCTTGCCGAGTTCGGCGGACAGATCGCGCACCAAGCGCGGCAGCGCGCCAAACAATGTTTCGATGCGCTGCATCCGCATTCGGGTGATGGCATCGCGCACATCCGAGAGGATCGCTGTCAGGCGTTCAAACGGACCGTCGATGGTGGGCTGGGTGCCGGCAATCCGCAGGCGGTGCGCCAGATCATTGCGCGCCAGCACCATATCGGAGACGCCGATCATCACCCGGTCCAGCAGCTCGACCGGCAAGCGGATCGTGCGCGGCGCGATCAGGTTCGCCGCCGGATCGCTGCGCCGCATCATCAATTGTTCGGGCAGCAGCGGGGCAGGCGCTTCGGGCGCATCCGCGCTGCTATCCGGCGCATGGTCCGCCGCCAGAGCCGCGATCAGCGCGGCATCATCCCCGCTATCCAACTCCTCGCCCGCCTCGATCGCATCAACCATCGCGGCGATGCGATCGATGATCGCGAGCACGGCGGAAACCAGCGGAGCCGAAGCCTCGCGCCGCCCGGCGCGCAGATCGGCCAGGGCATCCTCGGCTGCATGGCTGAGCGCGGCCAGCCGCGGGAAATCGAAGAAGCCGCAATTGCCTTTGACGGTGTGCACGAAGCGGAACACGCTATCGAGCCGCGAGCGGTCTGCCGGATCGGCTTCCCACGCGACAAGCTCGCCCCCGGTTGCTTCGAGCATCTCGCGCGTTTCCGCGATGAATTCTGCCAGCAGGTCATCCATAGGGCCTGCTATGCCGCGAGATGGTTAAATTTGGCCTAGCGCAAGTGGCCTTTTCAGGTCTTTACCCAAGGCCGGTAGCCGCGGGCCAGCACATGGCGCACCAGCAGGATCGCGGTGACAGCGCCAAACAGATTGGCGGCGAGTTCTGCGGTGAAGATCGCTGCACTGCCCCAGGCCGGGCGCAGCACCAGCGCGGTCGGCAGCATGATCAGGAACACCCGGCCAACCGATTGCATCAGCGCAAGGCTCGCCCGGTCAACCGCGTTCATGATGCCATTGCCGACAATCAGCAGGCCAAACCCGGCATAGCCCCATGCCGCGATTTTGAGGTAGAGTGCAAACTCGGCAATCACCGCCGGGTCGCGGGTGAACAGATAGGCAAACCATTCACCGAAGCTGATCATGGCGAGCGCAACCACCAGCCCATAAACGAGGCAGAAACCGCCTGCATAGAGGGCCGCCTCGCGGGCGCGGCCGTATTGCTGCGCGCCCCAGTTCTGTCCGATGATCGCGCCGATCGCGCCCGACAGGCCAAGCAGCGGCACGATCACGAAGCTTTGCAGCCGGCCCGCCGCGCCGAAGCCGGCGACAGCCGCGTCCCCTTCGAGCGCGACCAGCGCGGTCAGGATCGCAAGCCCCATCGGATTGATCGCGTTGGAGAACGCCGCGGGCAGGCCGATGCGCATGATCGCGCGGGCCTGTTCGGCCATGTTGCAATCCTTGAGCAGCGACAGATCAAGCGGCAATTGCGTGGTGCGGGTCAGCCACAGGCACATGGCCACGCCCGCGCCCCAGCCGATCACCGTGGCATAGGCAGCGCCCGCCATGCCAAAGCCCTCGATCCCGAAAGCACCGGTGATGAGCAGCGGATCAAGCACCCAGTTCGCGGCAGCATAGGTGATGCTGATCACACTGGTGCGGCGGGCTTCGCCTTGCCCGCGCAGCACGCCGTTGAAGCCCATGATCAACAGGATCAGCGGAAAGCCGAGCGCCAGCGGCTCCATGTAGAGCCGGATCAGCGGCATCAGGGCGGGCGGCGCATTCATCGCGCCGAACAGCGGGTCGATCAGCAGGTAAAGCGCCCCGCCCATCACCGCCCCGCAGGCAAGCGCGAAAACGATCCCGAAATTGGCCCGCCGGGCGGCACGGGCACCCTCGCCTTCGCCCAGCGCGCGGGCGACCACGGCGTTGATTCCCACCATCACGCCCACGCCAAGCGAAGTCAGCGCGACCGAGACCGGGAAAATGAACGAAATCGCCGCCAGCGCATCGCGGCCCAATTGTCCGATGAAATAGGCATCCACCAGCCCGATCGACATCACCGCCGCCACGCCGATGATCATCGGCAGGGTCTGCCCGATCAGGTGGCGCGGGATGCTGCCCGTGACCAGGCGCGCCTGCGCGCTCGCACCGGCGGCAGGCAAAGGCGGAACTGGTGGAGAGGCAGTGGCGGACATGCAGTGACAGGGCTAGCGAGCAGAGCGGTCCTTGGCAAAGCAATATCTTGCAAGCGCGGGCTTGCGGGCGTGATCCAAGCGGGGTTTAAGGGGGCAAAGCAGCTTTTGCGGAGAGGACATACCATGGCAACGCAGCTTCACGGCGGCACCAGCGTGCAGGACCAATGCAGCAAGGAAGAATGGCAGGCGCGGCTTGATTTGGCGGCGTGCTACCGCATCTTCGATCATCTCGGCTGGTCGGAATCGATCTACAACCACATTTCGGTGAAAGTGCCGGGGGAAGAGAACACCTTCCTTATCAATCCCTTCGGCCTGCTTTATGACGAGGTGACTGCGAGCAATCTCGTCAAGATCGATGTCGAGGGCAACAATGTCGGCCCCTCGCAATATATGGTTAACAAGGCTGGCTTCACCCAGCACGCCTATTTCCACAAGCATCTGGGGGATAAGGCTGCGGCGATCTGTCACGTCCACACCACCGCGACGATGGCCGTGGCGAGTCACAAGGATGGCCTCGTCCCGTGCAATTTCTACGCCTGCAATTTTCAGGGCCAGATCGGCTATCACGACTTCGAAGGCGTCACCGTGCGCGCAGAGGAGGGTGAGCGGCTCGTCCAGAACCTCGGCGACAAGTCGATCCTGATGCTGCGCAACCATGGCCCGGTGGTGATGGACCGCACCATCCCCGGCATGTTCGTGAAGATGTGGGCGCTCCAGCGGGCCTGCGAAATCCAGGTCGCGACGCTCGGCATGGGCAATCCCACGCTGGTGCCGCAAGAAGTGGTCAACGTCCACCAGCGCGATCTCGCCGTGATGGCGGGGCAGGGCGGCGCTGGCCTGTTCGATTTCGAGGCGTGGAAGCGCCGGATCGATCGCATCGACAACAGCTGGCGCAGCTAGGGCAGTCTGCCTGCATGCCCCGCATGATTGTCAACGAGCGGCCGGTCGAGTTCGATCTCGATCCGCGCACCCCGCTGCTGTTTGCGCTGCGGGAGGCGGCGAACCTCACCGGCACCAAAAGCTGCGGCAGCGGGAATGATTGCATCGGTGCGGCCTGCACCGTGATCATCGACGGGGCGGCGCTGCGTTCCTGCCGGGTGTCCTTGGCCGAGGCCGAGGGGCGCTATGTCACCACCATCGAAGGGCTGTCGCGGGATCGCGCGCATCCGGTGCAGCAGGCGATGGTGGCCGAACAGGCGATCCAATGCGGCTTCTGCACGCCGGGTATGGTGATGGCCGCCGCGGCACTGATCGCGCGCAATCCCGCCCCGACCCGTGAAGAGATCGAGGCCGCCGTGCCCAACCTCTGCCGCTGCGGGGTCTATCCCCGGCTGGTGCGCGCGATCGAGCTGGCAGGCCGGGTGGCGCAGCGCCGCGAAGCGCTGAGCGCAGCGCCGGCGCCGGGTATCAGCGCCGAAGATGCCGCGCAGGCGGTTCCGGCGCTTTCGGCGCCTGCCGCCCGGACAGATCAATAACGCACGGTCAATCCGGCCTGGATGGTGAAGGGCTGGCCCGGCAGAATGCCGCGCGCGCGATCAATGATGAAGGTGCGATCGAACAGGTTGCGGGCAGTGGTGAAAACCTCCCACTTGCCGTTGGGCGGGCCATAGGACAGCGCGACGTTGACTTGGGTCCAGCCTTCGATCAGGCCGCGCTGGCCATCCGGGGTGACCGGGATCAGGTTCACATCATCGGCGAACATCTCGGACTGGCTGACGAGTTCGAGCTGGCCGGTAAAGCCCTTGTGCTCGACCCCGAGAGCCGCCGAGAGCAGCCATTCTGGTGAATAAGGTAGGCGGTTTCCATTGACATCGCGCGCCACGCCGCAGGGCACGGCGCCCGCGCCGGTGGCAACCAGCGAACCGGGAGCGGCTCCATCGAAACAGGGCGCGCTGGCAATCCGGGTGCTGTTGTAACGCGCCTCGGCGACCCATGTGGTCGCCAGCCGAGCGAAGACATCCGTATCGGGCGCGGTCCAGCCGGCATCGCGCGATGATGCTGTCAGCGACAATTCACCACCCTTGTGCAGGGTGCGCCCGGCCGAGGTTAGCTGGGTGCCAATGCCGCCGGCAACCGATTGGGCCACGATCTGGTTGTCGAAATCCATCACGAAGAATGTCGCATCGCCGCGCAGACCGGGCGTGATCGTTCCCCGCACCCCAAGCTCCCAGTTGGTGCTGAGTTCAGGATCAAGATCAACCGATCCGCCCGTTGCGGTGATGATATCCTCAACGCGAGGCGGGGCAAAGCCGCGGTGCACGCCGCCGTAGAGGGTCACGTCCGGCGTGATGTTCCAGGTCGCACCCAGACCGGGCAGCACCTTGTTCAGACGCTCGCTCCCGCTCACCGCTGCGGTGAGCGAACCGGTCGGGCGTCCCCCGGCGATCACATCGACAGGCAGACTGCGGCGCTCATACTTGATGAATTCACCGCGCACACCCGGCGTAAGGGCAAAATCGCCGAATTCGAGGCGCGATTGGACGAAGGCGGAAAAGGCGAACGCATCGCGCTCGCTGTTCTCGCGCACTCCCGCATTGACGCCCGTGCCGGGCGTGCGTGCGGTGGGCGTATCGCCATTCCACTGGCGGCGGCGTTGATATTCCTGATGGGCGCGCACGCCGATCTCGGTCGCACCGCTGATGCCCAGCAGGGCGTGATCGATGGTCAGCCGCGATTCGATCCCGAAGGTGTCGTAATCGCGCAAGCGGCCTTCGTTGCCACAGGTGGTCGAGAGATTGGCAAGGCCGCCGCAAGCCGGGTCGCTCGCATCATTGGGGCGCTGGCCGGAATTGGAGGATTGCCGCCACCAATCGCGGGCAAAGTGGTGGTAATAGGCCGTGGTGCGCAGCGTCAGGTCGCCGGTCAGATCCCAGCGATGGGCAAGGGTCGCATTGAGCCGCTCGGTCTGGAAATCATCATTGATGAAGACATTGCCGCGCGGATTGATGGCAAATTCGGCGCGGGTCAGGCCAGAGTAAGTGAGCTGGCTATCTTCGCGGAAGCGCGAAAGCTTGATGGTGAGGCCGTGATCGGGGCCGAGCTCCCAGGCGCCTTTAAGGAAGATATCCGTGAATTTGATCGCCTGATTGTCACGATTGCCGTCAGTCTGGTTGTGATTGACATGGAGCATCACGCCCCCGCCGAGCAGACGTCCGCCAAGCTGCCCATCCAACATCAACTGATCGCGGTTGCCGCCAGCGACAGTGCCCTGCGCCATCAGCTCTGTGGGCACATCGGGGGTGATGTAATTGACAACGCCGCCGATGGTCTGCGGGCCAAAGCGGATCTGTCCGGCGCCTTTCAGCACCTCGACACCCGAAAAACGCTGGATCGGGGGGTGATAATAGGCGGCATTATCGCCATAGGGCGCAAAGCCGAGTGGAATACCATCCTCGAGCAGCAGCACCTTGGTCGAACGGATGGGGTTGAGACCGCGAATCCCGATATTGGGACGCGCGCCCGCGCCTTCCTCGTCGCGCGGAAAAACCCCGGCAACCTGCCGCAGCGCGTCGTTGACATTGAGCACGCGGCTGCGCTTCAGATCCTGCGCCGATACGGTGCTGAAGGACCCGCTGATGGTGTTCGCCGTTTCGTTATCGCCAACCACGACGATCTCGGTGCCGACCGGGGTTTCGTCCGCCACGTTTTCCGCGTCCGCGCTGGTATCGGCGGCATGGGCGGGTAGGCACAGGCTTGCGCAACCAAGCAGAAGAGCGGTGCGGAAGGCCGGGTTGATCATGAGAATCCTTTGCAGCGTCAGATATTCGGGAGCGCGTTATTGCAACTCACTCGCAGGTGCAAAGGAAAAAATCTCATGGTCGAGGATCGCGGCTGATCTGTGGCATTTTTGCGCGCCTTTGCCTAAAGCGCGCCGCAGCACACCGGCAGGAGACCCCGCATGAAAGCAACGATCTGGCACAATCCCAATTGCGGGACATCGCGCAAGACGCTGGCGATTCTGGAAAGCCTCTCGCGGGTCGAATTGACGGTGATCGAGTATCTCAACACGCCGCCAACCGCCGAAAAGCTTGCCCAGCTCTATCGTGATGCCGGAATCACGCCGCAGCAGGGCTTGCGGCTGCGCGGCACCGATGCGGCCGAGCGCGGCCTGCCCGATGCTGATGCGGCTACGGTGCTCGCTGCCATGGTGGCCGATCCCATCCTGATCGAGCGCCCGCTGGTCGAAACCGACAAGGGCGTGCGGCTGTGCCGGCCGCAGGATGTGGTGCTGGAGATTGTTTGATGAGTGTGTCCGCATCCACGGGCACATCCTCGGTGCGCTTCAAACCCTGCGGGTTTGAGCACCTGCGGGCGCGCGATCGCGCTTGCGGCGGCTTTATCGCCGATCATCGCGTGCGATCTAGGCCCGCTCGCGCGTGAGCACCTCATCTGCCTGCAAACCGCGCCAGCCGAGGATCAGCACAATCGTGCACAGCGCGATCATCAGCCCGAAGCCAAGCCAGTCCGACACGCCATAGAGCCACACGCCCAGTGCGGGCGCATAGATATAGCTCGCGCCGGCGAGCGAGGCGACAATGCCGCTGGCCTGTCCCTGTTCAGCGCGGCTCACCGCGAGCGAGGTGCCCGCTGTGGTGCCGGGCCGGAACAGGCCAAAGCCCAATGAGGCAATCGCATAGCCGAGCGCGATCGTGTGCAGGCTCTCGCCAAGGCCAAGCACCAGCGTGCCAAAGGCAGCCGTTACGATTCCCCACAAGGTCGCCGCGCGCGGACCGAGATCGAAGCGCGGGATCAGGCCCCATTGCGCGAGCAGCGTCGCAATCGCGCCGCTCATCAACACGAGGCCGACGGGCCCGGCCCCTTCAGTGGGCGTATCGCGCAGCCCCAGCCGGTCAAGCACCAGAAAACCCGAAACCCCGAGCACCATCGCCTGGGCATGGCCGCCGAAAAAGCCTGCGATGATCCATGGGCGCAAGCGCGGATCGAGCCAGGAAAGGCGCGGCGGCTCTTCCCCGTTTTCGGGATCTGCCCCTTCACCCGGATCGCTCGGCGCGCCCGATCCGCTCGAATAGGGGGTGGGGCCGGCCTTGGCGGCAAATTGCGGCTCGTCATTGGGCAGGCGCAGGCGCAGCAGCACCAGCGCGGCGAGCCCGATCAAGGCAAAGCAGATGAACGGTCCGGTCAGCCCGAAGCCAAGCAGCGGCAGCACCATCAGCGGTGCGAGCGCGGGGCCGATCACCGTGCCAAGGCCGAAGCTGGACGCAATCAGCGAGAGCGCCTGCGTGCGTTCCGCGCGCGGTGTGCGGGCCGCGACATAGGCCTGCACCGCAGGCGGGGCGGCGCTGCCGAACCCGCCATAAAGGCTGCGCGCGGCGGCAAAGGCCACCAGCGTCCAAAGCGCCGAAAGCCAGCCGTTGAGACCTGCATACAGCGAAAGCCCGCACAGCAGCATCGAAACCACAAAGCCGATCAAGCCCAGCGCCATCATCGCCTTGCGGCCGCGCCTGTCGGATCGCCGCGCCCAGATCGGCGCGCATACCACCCACAACAGCGCTGACCATGAATAGGCAAGGCTGATCCACACATCATCAACCTGCAAGGCGGTGCCGATCGAGGGCATCACCGATTGCATCGCGGTGTTGCCCGCTGCCGTCACCAGCATGACGGTGAACAGCAACGCCATGCGCGAGGGCGGGATCGCGCCGGTTGTGGCGCGCCCGCGCGCAGCGGTCGTCAACGCAGGGTCAGTCTCGGCCATGGCGGCGTGCTATCATCAGCCCTATTCGAAGGTCGCGGCGAGTTGATCGCCGCTCGGCCCGGCCAACTGCTGATGCACCGCGGCGAGCACCAGCACGAAAATCACGCCCAGCGCGGTGTTGACGAGACCCGCTGCGACGGCATTGCCGATTTGCGCAACCGCGGGGCTGAACAGCGCGAACACCAGTCCCAGCACCAGCGTGACCAGCAACGAGATGATCCCAACTGTCAGGATCAGCAACGCCATGAAGATCGCAATGCGCACCGAATTGCCCTTGGTCAGCTGCCATGATCGCGAAAGCGCCGTGATCGGGTTGCGGAAACCCTCGATGGCGATGACGGGGGCGAGCAGCGAAAACTTCACAAACAGATAGATCGCGGCCACCATCGCCACCAGCACGGCAACCGCCACAGCCACGCCGGGCGCTGCCGCCATCACCAATCCGAGCGGCACCCCCACCACCACCGCGACAAACAGGGCTGAGAGTATCTGCGCCACGAAATAGGACGGCGCTGCACCAAGGCCGCGCTTCAGCGATTGCCCCACGGTCGGGCTGTCGGGATTGCCGAGCAACGCCAGCAGGCTCAGCGAGCCGACGAATTGGGCCACCGTCACGCCCAGCAGCACGGGCCAGTTCTCGGAATAGGCTGCCGTGAGCTGTTCCATCGCAGCTTTGGCTGCTGCATCCGGGCTCGCACCGGGCGCCACCTCGGCGGGCTGCGGATTGGCTGCCTCGGGCACGAGCAGCGCCACGGCAAGATAGGGCAGGAAGAAAAACAGGCCGACAATCGCGCCCACCGTATCCTTGTTCTGCGCGATCAGGCTCATGGCGCTGCTCCATGCTGCGCCCATATCGAGTTTCTTGCCAGCCATGATGGTTTGTCCTTTGCGTTGACCCTGCAAGCGGGCTTGCAACGGGCAGGGCCCACAATCCCTCTTGCACTCCGTGCTGAATGCCTGCACCGCCGCACCATGGCAAGCGTTGCAGAGCATCCTTCCGCGCCCGCTCCGATCGAATGGCGGCGTGAAATGGCGCAGGTTCCCTATGCGCAGGCCCTGGCCGAGATGGACGCCCGCAATGCCGCGGTCCATGCGGGCACGGCAGCGGAACTGATTTGGCTGCTCGAACATCCCCCGGTCTACACCGCTGGCACCAGCGCCGATCCGGCCGAACTGGTCGATCCGCGGTTCGAGGTGATCGAAGCCGGGCGCGGCGGGCGCTACACCTATCACGGGCCGGGTCAGCGGGTCGGCTATCTCGTGCTGGATCTTGCCCGGCGCGGCAAGGATGTGCGCTGCTTTGTCCATGCCATCGAAGGCTGGGTGATCGCGACCTTGCGCGATTTCGGAGTGGAAAGCTGGCGCGCCGAAGGGCGGGTCGGCATCTGGACCCGCGACATTGACGGCTCCGAGGCCAAGATCGGCGCGATCGGGGTGCGGGTGCGGCGCTGGGTGACGATGCACGGCTTCTCGGTGAACCTTGCGCCCGATCTTGCGCATTTTGGCGGGATCGTGCCGTGCGGGATCGCCGAGTATGGCGTCACCAGTCTGGCGAAGCTCGGTCTCGCGGTCAGCAATGAGGCGTGGGATACAGCGCTGATGGCGCGCAGCGATGATTTTCTTGACGCGCTTGATCGCGCCGCGCGAAAGACATGCTCATGAAACGCCTCGTCCTTGCTTTCAGCCTGCTGCTTCCGCTTGCCGCCTGCGATAGCGGGCCCGGCGGCACGTCAGGGGAAAAGGGCGGACGGGCCGAAGGCGAAGTGCTTGGCGGTGCGATCAGCGATGACATGATCCCGCTTGAACAATTGCGCAGCGAAGCGCCGCTCGCCCCGCGCGAGGGGCCGTTGCCGAGCGAGGTTGACGCCCAGCAGCCTGATGTCACCCCGATGGAAGGGGTGGAAGGTGCCGCGCCGGGTACGGCTGCCGATGCAGCGCCCGCCGCTCCGGCTCCTGCACCTTCACAATAGTCTGACGCGAGCATCATCCCAGAGCAAACTGGGACCTAGAGCGGCAAGCGCTGCACCATGTAGCCCTAGGCCCCAGCTTTCGCTGGGGTGACGATAAGGGTAGATGGCGAACATCCGAGATGCGCTGATGTCCGCAATTGGGGCTTCCAGCCCCACAGGCTTGCTCCCGGCAGCGCCCAAAATCGGACGCTGCCGGGCACCGGTTTACTCCGCCGCTTCGGCCTGTTCTTCCGCGAGCGTCGGATAATCGACATAGCCCTCGGGAATCGGGAAGTACCAGCTCTTGGGCACGTCCTTGTTGGGGTTCCAGTGCGCGCCGACCGCGATCCGCTTTTCGAGATCGGGGTTGGAGATATAGGGCCGCCCAAAGCTGACCGCGTCGCACTTGCCGCTGACCACATCGGCTTCGGCCTGTTCGGCGGTGTAATCGGAATTGAGGATCAGCTTGCCGGTGTAGATCTGGCGGATCAGCGGGCTCTGCTTGGGCACGTCGGTCTGGCCGAAGGTGCCGTCCGGCCCAGGCTCGCGCAGTTCGACGAAGGCAAGGCCCAGCTCCTCGCACACCTTGGCCGCCGCACCGAAAGTTGCGGGCGGGTTGCTGTCATCGGCGCCCTGCGTCTCGCCATTGGGCGAGAGGCGGATACCGACACGATCCGCGCCCCATACGTCGATCAGCGCTTCGAGCACTTCGCGCATGAAGCGGGTGCGATTTTCGGGCGAGCCGCCATATTCATCGGTGCGCAGATTGGTGCTGTCGCGCAGGAACTGGTCGACCAGATAGCCATTCGCGCCGTGGAGCTGCACGCCATCGAAGCCCGCCTTTTTGGCGTTTTCGGCAGCGCGGCGATAATCGGCGATGGTGCGCTTGATATCCTCATGCGTCATTTCGCGCGCCTGCGCATAGGGCTGCTTGCCTTGCGGGGTGTGGGCCTCGCCCGGCGCGGTGGTGGCGCTGGCCGAGACGGGCGGCTGGCCATCGAGGAATACCGGGTGGACGATCCGCCCCATGTGCCACAGCTGCATGACGATGAGGCCGCCCTCTTCGTGGACCGCTGTGGTGGTGGCCTTCCACGCTTCGGTCTGCTCGTCGCTCCAGATGCCGGGCGCGCTCGGCCAGCCGAGGCCTTCGCGGCTGATCCCGGTCGCTTCAGTGAGGATCATCCCCGCGCCCGCGCGCTGGCGGTAATAGGTCGCCATTAATGCGTTGGGGGTGAACATCGGCTCGGCCGCGCGCCCACGGGTGAGCGGGGCCATGTGGATGCGGTTCTTGGCATGGAGCGCGCCCATCTGGAGCGGCTGGAACAGGGCGTCGTGCATGGGGGAGATCTCCTTCGATTGCTCTTTGCAACTTGCACTAGGGCGCGATGCGGCTAGGGCGCAAGCATGGAAAATGACGGGTCGGCCCAAGCAAAAGTTTTGAGCGTCCCGCACGGTTGGCGGGCGGCGCTGCTGCTGGCTGCGCTGCTGGCGGGCAATATCGCGCTGGCGCTGGGGCCGTGGTTCGTGCGCCTGGCCGATACCGGGCCGGTCTCGGCCGGGTTCTGGCGGTTATTCCTCGCGTTGCCCTTCCTCGTGCTGCTGGCGCGGACCAATCGCCAGCCGATTACAGGGATGGGCGCGAAAACGCTGGCGCTGGTGGCGCTCGGCGCGGTGACCTTCGCGCTCGATCTAGCGAGTTGGCACATCGGGATCGAGATGACCCGGATCGGCAATGCGACCTTGTTCGGCAATGCCGGTTCGATCGTGCTGCTGTTCTGGGTGTTCCTTTCGCGCGGGGTCTTGCCCAAGCCGCTTGAAGGGCTGGCGATCCTGTTCGCGCTGGCGGGCGCGGCGATCCTGATGGGCCGCAGTCTGGAAATCTCGACCAGCACCTTGATCGGGGATCTGTTCTGTCTGGCTGCCGGGCTGCTTTATGCGGTCTATCTGCTGACCTTGCAGGATGCGCGCAAGGCGTTCGGCTCGTGGAGCCTGCTTGTCTGGGTGAGCATCTTCGGCTGCCCGGTGCTGCTGGCAGTGGCGCTGATGCTGGGTGAGCCAGTCTGGCCGACCGACTGGACGCCCATCCTCATCCTGTTCATTTCGAGCCAGCTCGTGGGGCAGGGGCTGATGGTCTATGCGCTGGGGCATTTCCCGCCGCTGATCATCGGGCTGGCCTTGCTGACCCAGCCTGCAGTGGCGGCGCTCTATGGCTACTTCGCGTTCGGCGAAGTGCTCTCGCCGCTGGATATCACCGGGATGGTGCTGGTGGGCGCAGCGCTGGCGGTAGCGCGGGCGAAGGCCTGATTTCGTCACCCCAGCGCAAACCGGGGGGGACGAAATCGCTCAATCCCCGCTGAACGCCACCTTCCCCAGATCGCCCAGCCCGACGGTCCCGCTCGCCATGTCAAGCATCCGGTCAAGGCTGCGCTTGGCCTTCACCCGAACGCCTTCCTCGATGTGGATCTGCGGTGCAAGGTCGCGCAGCGCCACGTAGAGCTTCTCCATCGTGTTGAGCGCCATGTAGGGGCAGATGTTGCACGAGCAGTTCCCGTCCGCCCCCGGCGCGCCGATGAAGGTTTTCTCGGGCAGCGCCTTTTCCATCTGGTGCATGATGTGGGGTTCGGTCGCCACGATCAGCGTGTCGCCGGGGAAGGTCTTGGCGAACTGGAGAATGCCGCTGGTCGAGCCGACATAATCGGCGTGATCAATGATCGAGGGCGGGCATTCGGGGTGCGCCGCGACCGGGGCACCGGGATATTGCTCCTTGAGCTTGAGCAATTCGGTTTCGCTGAACGCCTCGTGCACGATGCACACGCCCGGCCACAGCAGCATCTCGCGGTTGAACTTGCGCGCAAGGTAGCCGCCAAGGTGGCGGTCCGGCCCGAAGATGATCTTCTGTTCCGGCGGGATCTGGGCAAGAATCGTCTCGGCAGAGGACGAGGTGACGATGATGTCGGAGAGTGCTTTCACCTCGGTCGAACAATTGATGTAGGTGAGCGCGATGTGATCGGGGTGCGCTTCGCGGAAGGCGCGGAACTTGTTGGGCGGGCAGGAATCCTCAAGCGAGCAGCCGGCGTCCATGTCGGGCAGGATCACGGTCTTTTCCGGCGAGAGGATCTTGGCGGTTTCGGCCATGAACTTGACCCCGCAAAACGCGATGACATCGGCATCGGTTGCCGCTGCCTTGCGCGACAATTCGAGGCTGTCGCCCACGAAGTCGGCAATGTCCTGAATATCGGGCGTCTGGTAATAATGCGCGAGGATCACGGCATTGCGCTCTTTGCGCAGGCGATCGATTTCGGCCAGCAGATCGGCGCCGGTCGGGTTCTTGGTCAGGATGCTCATGCGTCGGTCCCCGTGATCACGTGTTGCCCGCGATATAGGGAACGGCCCGCGATTTTCGAGCGAAAAGCGGCAAACCCGCATTACATCGCAAAGCCGGGCGGGAGAAAGGCCTCCATCGGTCGGCCTGCGCCGGGCGTTCCGGCAAGCACGCTTTCGGTGATGGCATAGCCCAGCTGTGAATAGGCCAGCGCCATCGAGCCGAGGAACGCGCCGACATTGATCCCCATGCCCCACCAATAGGCGGGGTGCACCCGCCCGTCGCGCTGCCAATCAATCAGCATCGCGGCGATGCCGAACACAAAGCTCGCCGATACCGCAATGGTCCAGGCATAGGGCATGAGCAGCGGCATCGGCAGCAGCCGCCCGAGGCCGGGGCCGGTCAGCACGCTCATCGCCACCAGCATCAGGCGGCGGGGCCACCCGCTGTAGCGGCGCACGCGCAGCGCCCACAGGGCAAGCCCGCCAAAGGCCAGCAGACCTGCCAGATTGCTGATCAGGAATTCGTTCTGCGCAAAGAAGAACGGCCCACCGGCAGTGCGCAGCGATATCAGGATGATCATGATGCCGGCCGCCACCATCGCCGGGATCCAGAGATAGGCCAGCTGCCCGAGCCGGACATGCAGCGCCACATGGCCTCTGGCGATGCTGATATTCTGCACGAGGTAAAGCCCCAGCCAGCCCATGAAGATCATGCCGTGGACATGATAGGGCCACGGCGCGCCAAAACTGGATCGCCCCATCGCTAGATTGAATGAAAAGCCTGCCACGATCACCAGCGCCATCGCCAGAGCCATGATCAGGAACCGGCGCGTCCCCTTCATGGGTGCGCGCTGCGTTTGTCCCAAAGTCGCCATGCCACTTCCCCCCGAAAGTGTCTGAGAGCGCCGAGTTGATCATGTCCCGCCGCTTATCGCAAGCGGTTTGGCTGCGGCGCGATCAGGCGGCCCGCCAGATGTCCCCTGCACAAAGCGCCATCCCGCGCTTCTCCAGATCGAGCAGATGGGCCGTCACGCTCATCTCCGCAGCGGGGATCAGGCGCGAGTCGAGCCCCTTGTACATCGCCGGAATGAAAGCGCTGACAGGGCGGGCTTCCTCGGCGAGCAGCCGCATGATCTGGTTTTCGCGCTGGCGGCGGTGGCCGATCATCCCGCGCACCAATTGGCGCGGCTTCTCGATCGCGGCGCCATGGGCGGCATGATAGCGCACGTCCTCGCGCGCGAGCAGCTTTTCGAGGCTCGCCATGTAATCGCCCATGTCACCATCAGGCGGGATCACGACGCTGGTTGACCAGCCCATCACGTGATCGCCGGTGAACAGCGCACCGCTTTCTTCGAGCGCAAAGCACAGGTGGTTCGAAGTGTGCCCCGGGGTTGCGACGGCGGTGAGCGTCCAGCCGGTGCCGCGCATCCCTTCGCCATCGGCCAGCACCCGGTCGGGCGCATAGGTCGGATCGAAAGCCTCGTCCGAACGCGGCCCGGCGACTTGCAGCATCAGCGGCGCGCAGCCGACAACAGGCGCGCCCGTCTTGGCGGCGAGCGGCGCGGCGGCGGGGGAGTGATCGCGGTGGGTATGGGTGCACATGATCGCCACCACCTTGCGCCCGCCAATCGCCGCGATGATCGCATCAATATGCGCGGCGTCGTTGGGGCCGGGATCGATCACCGCGCAATCCGGCCCATCCACCGGGCCGACCACATAGGTCTGTGTGCCGGTGTAGGTGTAGGGCGAAGGATTGGGCGCCAGCACGCGCAGAACCAGCGGTTCAACCTGTTCGGCAAGGCCTGTCGGCCAGGGCTTGGGAGGAATATCGGCCATGCCCTTGCATATGGCGGGCAGCGTGGCAGAAGTCACGTGCGAGAGAGGGAGATCCCATGTCACAGAATATTCTGGTGCTCGATGAAGGCACCACGTCCACGCGCGCGATGCTGTTTACGCCCGAAGGGGCTTGTGTCGGCACCAGCCAGCGCGAGTTGACCCAGCATTATCCGCAAAGCGGCTGGGTGGAGCATTGTCCGCACGAAATCTGGGAGCGCACCCGCGATTGCGCGGCCGAGATGATCGCGCGCGCCGGCGGGCCGGAACGGATCGCCGCCATCGGTATCACCAACCAGCGCGAGACGGTGGTGGCATGGGACAAGGCGAGCGGCGAGCCGCTGACCCGCGCCATTGTCTGGCAGGATCGCCGCACCGAGCCCTTCTGCATGGCGCTGCGCGAGGCCGGGCATGAGGCCGAGGTACAGGCGCGCACCGGCTTGCTGCTCGATCCCTATTTCTCGGGCACCAAGATGCGCTGGATGCTGGATAATGTGCCCGAAGTCCGTGCGGCGGCCGAGCGCGGCACGCTCGCCTTCGGGACAGTGGAAAGCTGGCTCACCTTCAAGCTTTCGGGCGGGGCGCATATCACCGACGCGAGCAATGCCAGCCGCACGCTGCTGATGGATCTTGCCGCGCCCGGCTTTGATGCGGGGCTGTGCGATCTGATCGGTGTGCCGATGAACGCGCTGCCGCAGGTTACCGATATGGCAGGCGCACTGGCCGCAACCGAAAGCGCGCTGTTCGGGCGCGCTATCCCGATCACCGGCCTTGTCGGCGATCAGCAGGCGGCCACGATCGGGCAGGCCTGCCTTGCCCCGGGCGAGACCAAGGCGACGTATGGCACGGGCGCTTTCGTGCTGGCGAACCGTGGCAGCGCGATCCCCCGTTCGACCAATCGCTTGCTCGGCACTGTGCTGACCCAGCTTGGCGGCGAGCGCATTTACGCCATTGAAGGTTCGGTTTTCGTCGCGGGCAGCCTTGTCCAGTGGCTGCGGGATTCGCTCGGCATTGTCGAAGTCGCCAGCCAGACCGAGGAACTCGCCCGCTCGATCCCCGATAGCGGCGGGGTGGTGATTGTCCCTGCCCTGTCCGGGCTTGGCGCGCCGCATTGGCGGGCCGAGGCGCGCGGGGTGATTGCCGGGCTCAGCTTCTCCAGCGGCAAGGCGCAGCTCGCACGTGCCGCGCTCGAGGCCATGGCGCATCAGACCTATGATCTCGCGCGGGCCTTTGCGGCGGACGGGGCCGAATGGCAGACGCTCAGGATCGATGGCGGGATGTCAGCCAATAACTGGATGGCGCAGGATCTTGCCGATGTGCTCGGCGTGCCGGTCGAACGGCCAGCCTTTGTCGAGACCACCGCGCTCGGCGCGGCAATGCTGGCGGCGACCGGGGCAGGGCTCTATCCCGCGCTTGGCAGTGCGGCCGCAGCGATGCGCGGACAGGCGATGCGGTTCGAGCCTGCCATGGCCGATGCGGTGCGTGACGAGCGGCTCGCCCGCTGGCAACACGCCTTGCGCGCGGCCTAGCCGGTGCGGTCGCTCAACCGGCCAAGTTCGCGGCCAATCCGTTCCTGAAAGGCGCGCGCCGGCGAATCCATCGTGAAGCGCTGGCGCCACGCCTCATCCAGCCGGGCAATCCGGCGATGCAGGTGTTCGGTCTCGGCAATCAGCGCGCGGGTTTCCGGCTCGAGCATCGCCAGATGCTCGGGATCGGAACCGCGATCGGGTGGCAGCGCGCCGTGGCGCCGCATCTGGGTTTCGTTGAGTTCCCCGGCGAACAGCGCGCGCTGGTTGAGCAGCCATGCCAGCACATGCATCATGCGGGTGGTGGTTTTCAGCCCCTCGGTCGAGAGCGCGAGCCGCATCATCGTATCCTCGGGCCCGACAGGCTCCCGGATGCCGAGCGCAAACACCGCGCGCACATCATCCGTCAGCAACAGTGCTTCGGTGTAAAGCGCCTCGATGATCGGGCGGGAAAGATTGCTGGTGCGCGCTGTCATGGTGGCCCAGAATACCCGCTCGCAGGCCACCACGCCACCAGTGCATGGTTAATTTCCCGCCCCTATTTGGATCCGTCCCGCTGCGGTACGTTTTTGCGCGTATTGCACATATCCGCTTCGCTTCACGCGATGATGTCGGGCAGCAGCGTATCCTCGATGATCGCGATCTGATCCTTCAGGCGCAGCTTGCGCTTCTTGAGGCGAGCGATCTGGAGTTGATCGGCAAAGGCATTCTGCCGGGCGGCTTCGGTGAGCGCGGCAATCGCCGCATCAAGATCACGGTGCTCGGTGCGCAGCAATTCAAGCCGTTTGCGCAGTTCCTGCTCGTTCATCTGTTGTGAAACCCGTGTCCCAAAGCCGTGCCCGAGGCGCTATGCGATGAAGCGCGCCAATGAGCAAGCGTGCAACCCGTTCGCGCCGCATTCGCGCTGCGCAAAAGATGCGCCATGCTCGTTTGGCCGCAAGCCAACCGCAAGACATCTGTTCATCATCCGGAAGTGCTTTCAAAGCTAGCCTGAATATGGTTCAACTTGGACCTGCGGCTCGGCCGCGTTGTGCGCCGAGTCGCTTTCCCGGGGGCAGACCCCCGAACTGGAAGGAGTATGCGATTATGGCATCACAAGCCCTGTCTTCCCACCTCGAGGCTCTCACCGCCAAGCACGCCGGGCTCGAAGCCCGCTTGCGAGAGGAAATGGCACGGCCCATCCCTGATGCCGGAACACTCCAGACTCTGAAAAAGCAGAAGCTCCGGCTCAAGGAGGAAATTGCCCGCGCCTGACGGGCAGGCGGATGGCAGCGCGGCGGCAAAACCCCCTTTTGCTTTTCGCGCCCACTGGCCTTAAGCCTTGGGGCCTATGACCGCTGCTGCTGCCGCCCGCCAGATTCTTACCCGCCTCACGGAAGTCATGGCCTCGCGCCTCCATGCGCAGGGCAAACTCGATCAGGTCGTCGAAATCATCGGCGAATGCCTTTCGAGCGAGGTGTGCTCGATCTACCTCCTGCGCGAAGGCATGCTCGAACTGTTCGCGACCCGCGGCCTCAACCAGAGCGCGGTGCACGTCACCCGCATGGCGATCGGCGAGGGGCTGACCGGCGCGATTGCGCAGAAGGTCGAGACGCTCAATCTTGCTGAGGCCAAGGCCCATCCCGATTTCCAGTATCGCCCCGAAACGGGCGAGGAAAAGTTCCATTCCTTTGCCGGGGTGCCGATTGTCTATCGCGAACGCGCGGTGGGCGTGCTGTGCGTCCAGCATGTCGAGCCGCGCCGCTACGAAGAGGTCGAGATCGAGGCGCTCCAGACCACCGCAATGGTGCTGAGCGAGCTGATCGCCAATGCCGAACTGGTCGACGAGGAAGAAGCCCGCGGGCTCACCGCCGAGCAGACCGGACCGCAGACCATCTCCGGCCTGACACTGGTGAAAGGGCTGGGTTCGGGCTTTGCCGTCTATCACCAGCCGCGCGTCGAAATCACGCAGGTGATGGCCGAGGACACCGAGGCCGAGCGCCAGCGGGTCTATCGCGCCTTTGCCCGGATGCGCGAGCAGATTGATGGTCTTGCCGGGCAAGCCGAATTCGGCGTCGGGGGCGAGCATGAAGAGGTGCTCGAAACCTACAAGATGTTCGCTTACGACGAAGGCTGGTCGCGCCGTATCAACGAGGCGATCGACAGTGGCCTTACCGCCGAAGCAGCAATCGAGCGGGTGCAGCAGCACACCCGGATGCGGATGCGCGAGATCGATGATCCGCTGCTCGCCGAACGGATGCACGATCTCGAAGATCTCTCCAATCGCCTGCTGCGGATCGTGTCGGGCCAGCTGGGCACAGCCGCATCGCAGGGCCTGCGGCGCGATACCATCCTGATCGCGCGCAATCTCGGGCCTGCCGAATTGCTCGAATATGATCGCCGACGGCTCAAGGGCGTGATCCTCGAGGAAGGCTCGCTCACGGCGCATGTGGTGATTGTGGCGCGGGCGATGAATGTGCCGGTGCTGGGCCGCGCCAAGAGCCTGCGCGGTGTGATCCGCGAAGGCGATGAAGTGCTGCTTGATGCCAATGCGGGCCACGCGATCATTCGCCCCTTGCCGCAGGTGGCCGAGGCGTTTCAGACCCGCTTTGCCAAATCGCGCGAAAAGCAGGCGGCCTATGCATCGCTGCGGGATGTGGAGCCGTTCACGCGTTGCGGCACGCGCATCCAGGTGATGATGAATGCGGGTCTGCGCGATGATATGAGCGCGCTGGCGATGACAGGCGCGGACGGCGTCGGCCTGTTCCGCACCGAATTCCAGTTTCTCGTTTCGGCCACCTTGCCGCAGCGCGAGCGCCAGACGCGGCTTTACCGCGACGTGCTCGATGCTGCGGGCGACAAGCCGGTGATCTTCCGCACCGTCGATATCGGCGGCGACAAATCGGTGCCCTATCTGGCCGCGGGCAGCGGCGAACATGATGAAAACCCGGCAATGGGCTGGCGCGCGCTGCGGCTTGCGCTCGAACGCGAAGGCCTGATGAAGGCGCAGGCGCGCTCGCTGCTCGAGGCTGCTGCCGGACGCTCGCTCTATGTGATGTTCCCGATGGTCTCCGAACCGTGGGAGTTTGACGATGCCAAGGCGGTGTTCGATGAACAGCTTGCCTTCCTGCGCGCGAAGAAGCGGCTGCTGCCCGAACGCATTCATTTCGGCGCGATGCTCGAAGTGCCGGCCTTGGCAGAAGTGCTCGATCATCTCCTGCCGCGCCTGTCGTTCCTTTCGATCGGCACCAATGATCTGACCCAGTTCCTGTTCGCGGCTGACCGCGCCAATCCCAAGCTGGCGGAACGTTATGACTGGCTCAGCCCGTCGATCATGCGGTTCCTCAAGCGGGTGATGCAGACGAGCATTGGTTCGGGCGTCGATGTCGGCGTCTGCGGCGAGATGGGCGGGCGCCGGCTCGAAGCGCTGGCCTTGCTCGGGATCGGGTATCGCCGCCTGTCGATCACGCCCGCCGCCGTGGGCCCGATCAAGGAGCTGATCCGCAAGGTCGATCTCGACGAGATCACCACCGCGATGAATGGCTGGCTTTCCGATCCGGGGCGAAACCTGCGTTATGAACTGGCACTGTGGGCCGATGAACGCGACATTGAATATGATTGATCGGGGTTGCTGCACGGCTTGGCGAAAGCGGGCACAGCGCCCTTGACTTGGCAAGCTCTCATCGGCTGTGTGCACAGCTTCCATGGATGGGCAACGGCGGCCCAGCAAAGCGGATCGGGTCATGAACAGCGAACAGGATAACAGCGCGGGCACAGAGCCCGAACAAACCCACTCAGGTGCCGGCGGGATGTTGCGCCGCGCCCGCGAGGAACAATCGCTTTCGCTGGCCGATATTGCGACCCGCACCCGTATTCCCATCCGTCAGCTTGAGGTGATCGAAGCGGGCGCGTTCGATTCCCTACCCTCGCGCACCTATGCGATCGGCTTTGCCCGCACCTATGCGCGCGCCATGGGCCTCAACGAGGCGGAGGTCACCAAGGCGGTGCGCGCCGAGCTGGGCGACAGCAGCGAACCGCGCGGTGCCATGGCTGGCGGCATGGAGCCGGGCGATCCCGCCAAGCTGCCGTCGCAAGGGCTCGCCTGGGCAGGCGCTTTGGCGGCCGTGCTGCTTGCCGCCGGGCTGTTTGCGTGGTTTTCGGACTATTTCCGCGCTGGCGAGGGTGCACCGCCCGTTGTTGCCGAAACGGATGAGCCGGTGGTGACGGAGCCGGCGCCTGCCGCGCTCCCTGCGCCGACCGGCGGCGGCACGGTGGTGTTCACCGCGCTGGAAGATGGCGTCTGGGTGCGCCTGTTCGAGGAAGGCGGCGCGCGTTATCTCGAAAAGACCCTCACCAAGGGCGAAAGCTTCACCGTGCCCACCATGGCGCGAGATCCGCGGCTCAACACCGCGCGGCCCGATGCGCTGGCGCTGACCATCGATGGCCAGCCCGCCGCCCGCCTGGCCGAGCGCCCGGTGGTGCTGGCGAGCGAGCCGGTTGCAGCCGGCGTTCTGCTGGCCCGTGCGGGCACAGTGCCGGCACCGGTGACCCCTGCGAATTCAGCCCCGGTGACGCGCCAACGCACCGCCGCGGCGCGCGGTCCGGTCGTCACCAATTCGGCCCCTGCTCCCGAAGCGGAGAAGGTAACCGCGCCGGTGGCCACTTCGGAACCGATCGCGTCGGCGGAAAGTGGCGAATAAGCCGCAAGATAACGCCAATTTTGCGGTGAATAGCGCAAGGGCGAGGCTCGACTTGGCGGGCGCAAGGCGGCAGGAGTTTCGCTGTCATTCATCCGGGGCTTGGCATTACCCAGGGCAGCCAAAGGGAGCTTGAGACGCCATGACAATCACCTTGCAGACTCTCGTGCAGCGGACGGCCGGAGCGCTGCTTGCCGGTGCTGTGCTTGCCGCTGCGCCGCTGCCGGTTGCCGCGCAGGACAGCGCCGATGAAACCCGCATCCGCAAGCTCGAAGCCGAAGTCCGCGCGCTCCAGCGCAAGGTCTTTCCGGGCGGCGATGCCCGTTTCTTCGAACCGCAGATCCAGCCGGGCAGCCAGACAGCGCCGACCATGCCCGCCACGACCGCGCCAACGGCGAGCGCGCTGACCGATGTGTTGGCACGGCTCGATGCGCTCGAATTGCAGATGCAGCGCCTTACCGCGCGTTCGGAAGAACAGGCCAACACCCTGTCCGAAATGGAGCGGCGGCTCGCCGCGCTTGAAGCAGGCGGGCCAAGTAATCCGGCTGGCATGCCGGGTGTTACGCCCACCGCGGGTGCGCCAGCGACGGCCTTGCCGGCTGCTCCCAACGCGACCGCGGGCAATCTCGCCGCCATGTCGGGCACTGCGCCCGCCACCCGTCCGGCAACCTCGGCAGCGGCGCCCGCGCCCAATGCTGCCCGACTGGCCGCGGTGCAGGCGATTGCCAAGCCGCAGACCGAAGACCCCGGCGATGATGAATATTCCTATGGTTTCCGCCTGTGGAATGCCGGTTTCTACCCCGAAGCCCGCCAGCAGCTGACGCTGTTTGTCGAACAATACCCGCGTCATCGCCGGATCAGCTTTGGCCGCAACCTGCTCGGACGTGCCTTCCTCGATGATGGCATGCCCGAAGAAGCGGCGCGCTGGTTCCTGCGCAATTATCAGGCCGACAAGAACGGCGATCGCGCCGCCGACAGCCTGCTGTATCTCGGGGTCTCGATGATCGCGATGAAGGACACCAAGCGTGCCTGCATCGCGCTTGCCGAGTTTGGCGAGACCTATCCGGCGGTTGCAACCGGGCGGCTGGCCGGTGAGTATCAGGCCAATCGCGCCAAGGTGAAGTGCAGCTGATCGATCCCGATCTGGTCGAGCGCTTTGCCGCTGATCTCGAAGCGCTCTGGCCGCGCGATGTGCGCGATGGGGCCGCGCTAGGGCTAGCAGTATCAGGCGGGCCGGATAGCCTCGCCTTGCTGCTGCTGGCCCATGCCGCCTTGCCGGGGCGCATCGCGGTGGCGAGTGTCGATCACGGGCTGCGACCCGAGGCTGCGGGCGAAGTGGCACTGGTCGAGCAGGTCTGTGCCGAACGCAAGATCCCCTTTGCCGCGCTCCAAGCCGATGTCCCGCCCGGCAATCTGCAAGCGCAGGCGCGCCGCGCCCGCTATGCCGTGCTGAGCGAATGGGCGCAGGCGCGCGGGCTGGGGGCGCTTGCCACGGCGCATCATGCCGATGATCAGGCCGAAACCCTGTTGCTGCGGCTCAACCGGGGCAGCGGGCTGTCAGGCTTGGCGGCGGTCCGCTCGGTCAGCGTGCTCGATGATTATGAATTGCTGCTGCTGCGTCCGCTGCTGGGTTGGCGCAAGGCCGAACTGGCCGGGGTGACCGCGCGCGCCGGGATCATCGCGGCGCAAGACCCTTCGAACGCCAACCGCGATTTCGACCGGGTGCAGATGCGCGCGCATCTCGCGAACAGCGATTGGCTTGATGTGCGCGCGCTGGCGACCAGTGCGGCGCATCTTGCCGAAGGCTGGCGCGCAATCGAATGGTATGCCGGGCTCGATTGGGACGAAATGGTGCACCCCGATGAAGATCGGCCCGATGCCAGCCCTGGCCTCGTCTATTACGCCAATGTGCCGCGGGTGGTGGCGATCGAAACGATCTGCCGCATCATCCGCGAGCTGGGCGGGCATTGCACCCGCAGCGAGGCCGCGCGCGCATTTGATCGGTTGTGGCGCGGGGAGAATGCCTCGCTCGGTGGGGTGCTGGCCGTGCCGGGGATCGAGCGGATGCAGGGCGTCGGCGTGGAACTGCGCTGCTGGCGCTTTGCGCCCGAGCCGCCGCGCCGCTTGCATTGACGGCGCAGCAGATCAGCCAATCACGCCGAACAGATCATGCGCATCGGCATCTTCGATGGTGGCCTGCACGATGTCACCCGGTGCAAGGGTCGCGGGCACGTTGCGCAGATACACCGCCCCGTCGATCTGCGGCGCATCGGCCTGTGAACGGCCGGTCGCGCCGATATCGCCATCTTCGTCCGGCTCGCCCACCTCGTCAATAATGACAGGCAGCGTGCGCCCTATTTTGGCGGCAAGCTTGGCGGCCGAGATACGCTCGGTCACTTCCATGATCCGCGCGTAGCGTTCTTCCTTGATCGCTTCGGGCACCTGATCGGGCAGGGCATTCGCGGCAGCACCCTCGACCGGTTCGAAGCGGAAGGCGCCGACGCGGTCGAGCTGGGCTTCTTCCAGCCAGTCGAGCAGGTATTGGAAATCCTCCTCGGTCTCGCCGGGGAAGCCCACCACGAAGGACGAGCGGATCGCCATATCGGGGCAGATGGCGCGCCACGATTTGAGCCGTTCGAGCACCTTGGCCTCGTTCGCGGGGCGGCGCATCAGCTTGAGCACTTTGGGGCTCGCGTGCTGGAACGGAATGTCGAGATAGGGCGTCAGCAGCCCTTCTGCCATCAGCGGGATGACCTGATCGACATGTGGGTAGGGATAGACATAGTGCAGCCGCACCCACGGGGTATGGCCATCGGGCGTACGCAGGCTGCCCAGTTCGCGGGCGAGATCGGTCATGTGGGCGCGCACCTCGCGCCCCTTCCAGGTGCGGGTCTCGTGGCGGGTATCGACCCCGTAGGCGCTGGTATCCTGCGAGATGATCAGCAATTCGCGCGTCCCCGCTGCCACCAGCTTTTCCGCCTCGCGCAGCACGGCATCGATCCGGCGGCTGGCGAGTTTCCCGCGCAGCGCCGGGATGATGCAGAAGGCACAGGCGTGGTTGCAGCCTTCGGAAATCTTGAGATAGCTGTAGTGCCGCGGCGTCAGCTTGATATCCGTATCGGACGGCTGCGGGATCAGGTCGATGAACGGGCCTTGCGCGGGCGGAGCGTGGGTGTGCACCGCCTCGACCACCTGTTCATATTGATGCGCCCCGGTGATCGCGAGCACTTGCGGATGGGCGGCGCGGATCGCGTCCGCTTCCTCGCCCATGCAGCCCGTCACGATCACGCGGCCGTTTTCGGCAATCGCCTCGCCAATGGCGGCAAGGCTTTCTTCCTTGGCGCTGTCGAGGAACCCGCAAGTGTTGACCAGCACCACATCGGCCCCAGCGTAATCCTCGGCGAAGGCATAGCCATCGGCGCGCAGCCGGGTGAGGATGCGCTCGGAATCGACCAGAGCCTTGGGACAGCCAAGGCTGACCATGCCGATCTTCTTGGGCTCGGGAAGTGTGGTGGCAGGGGCGTTCATAGCGGCGCGCCTCTACACTGTGCGCGGCCCCAGCGCTAGAGGCCGCGCCGTGCACTGTCTCGCCGGGCTTGACCTCGGGCTGGCCTAAGAGGCAATGTCGCGCGCATGATCGCAAAGCTTTTCACCGAACACCCGCGCGCCATTGGCGAAACCTACACTCAGCACGCCCGCACTGCGTGGCGCTTTGGCTGGCGCATGGTTACAGGCGGACTTGCCTGCATGGTGCACGCCATCGTGCCCGGGCTGTTCGTCAAAACCGCCAGCCGCACGGTGGTGCAGCTCGATGCCGAGATGCGCGGCCGCAAGGCAACGCCCGCCGAGGAAGAATTCGCCTACGTGATCTAGCGCGCTGTGCGCCCCTGCCATGCCCACATAAGGAGCCGCGCCGATGAGTGACTTTGCCCTATGGCCCGTGCTGGCCGGAGCCGCGGCGTTCTTTGTGGTCGGGGCGCTGTGGTATGGCGTGCTGTTCGCCAAGCCGTGGCAGCGCGCGGCGGGGCTTTCCGACCGCGATCTGCAATCGGGCAATATGGCCGTGATTTTCGGCCTGACCTTTGCCTTTGAAGTGCTGGTCGCGATGGTGCTGTGGCACCTCATCGCTCGCACCGACCCTGCGCCCCATGTGGTGATGATGATGGCGGTGGGCTTTGCCGTGGGGGTTATGATCCCGGCCATCGGGATCAATTACCTGTTCCTGCGAAAGCGCTTTGCCTTGTTCCTGATCGATGCCGGGCACTTCATCATCGGGATGGCGGCGATGGGCGGCGTATTTGTGCTGTTTCGTTAAATCCCACGGCTTCGCGACTTGAGGATCGGGTTCTCAGGCGGGGCTTAGCCTAACTCTCGCTCCCTGCGGTCGGCACGATCTCGACGATCACATCACCCGCCTGCAAGGTCTGGCATTCGTCTTCCCAGAAGCCGATAGCGCGGCCATTGCGATAGACGCGCAGGCCCCGTCCGCCGCTTTTGAGCGTTTCGAGCGAGCAGCCACATTCCGCATCGCTGACCACGCGCTGCACCAATTGCACCCGCCCGCTGACACTGGCGAGATCGGCGAGATAATCCGCGATATAGGTTCCGCTGGCACTGCCCGCCAGCAACAGCCCGGTGAAGCGCACCGGGTTGATCACATTATTCGCCCCCGCCTGCCGGGCGAGCACTTCGTTGTCCTCGTTGCGCACCACCACGCTGATCGGGACATCGGGCGCAAGGTGCCGCACTGTCAGCACGATCAGGATCGACGTGTCATCGCGCCCGGCGGAGACGAGCACGCTTTGCGCATTGGTGATCCGCACCGCGCGCAGCGTATCATCGCGCGTCGCATCGGCGCACAGCACATTGACGCCGAGCTTTTCCGCTTCGGCGAGGCGATCCTCGCCCGGATCCACCACCACGACGTTTTCCGGCTCAATCCCGCGATCGATCAGCTCGCGCACGCTTTGCGAGCCGGACACGCCGTAGCCCAGCACCACGACATGGCCGCTCAATTTCTTCTGAATGCGCGCCATGCGCCAATTCTCCCAACTGCGGCGGATCACGAAAGTATAGGCCGTGCCGACAAAGATGAATATCACGGCGAGCCGGATCGGTGTCACCACCAGCGTTTCGATCAGACGGGCGTGTTCGGAAATCGGCGTGATATCGCCAAAGCCGGTGGTGGTGATCGAAACCACGGTGAAATAGGCCACATCAAGGAAAGTGATGGTGCCATCATGGCTGTCTTTCAGCCCGTCGCGGCCGAGCCAGTGGATCAGGATCAGGAACAGGATCAGCCCGAGCGCAATGCTCATGCGCACGCCGATATCGGCCCACACCGGCACCTTGACCTGCCGCCGCAGTGGCCCGCCCAAGCGCGTGGGCCTTGGCATCAGTCCCCGAACCGCTCGGCCAGCACGCCGATGGTGGAATAGTGAGTCAGATCAAGCTGCAACGGGGTCACCGACACAAAGCCTTCCTCGATGGCTTCCAGATCGGTGCCATGATCAAGCGTGTGTTCGATCGGATCAAGCCCGAACCAGTAATATTTGTAGCCGCGCGGATCGCGCCCTTCGATCACCGTGCCGCGCGCATAATCGTGGAACCCCTGCCGGGTGACGCGGATGCCTTTGACCGCCGCGGCGGCAACGGGCGGGAAATTCACATTGATCAGCGTGCGTGCAGCGAGCGGCGCATCGAGCAGTGGCGCAAGCACCTTGGCGCCCCACTGGCTCGCCGCTTCGAACAGATTGCCCGAGGCGATGCTCGCTGCCGTGTGCACCTGACTGAACGCGACCGAGCGGATGCCGGCGAGCGCGCCCTCGATCGCGGCGGAGACCGTGCCCGAATAGGTGATGTCGTCGGCGAGGTTCGCCCCGCGGTTGACGCCGGAGAGGATCAGATCGGGCGGATTGTCGAGCACCTGCCGCAGTGCCATCACGACGCTGTCCGTCGGCGTGCCGGTGACGGCAAAGCGCCGCTCGGCAAACTTCACCAGCCGCACCGGGCGATTAAGCGTCAGCGCGTGCCCTGCGCCCGATTGTTCTTCCGAAGGAGCACAGATCCAGATGTCATCGGAAAACTGCCGCGCGATCGCTTCGAGCACTTCAAGACCCGGCGCGTGGTAGCCATCATCATTGGTGAGGAGGATACGCATCAGTAATTCCCCTCCCCTTGGGGAGGGGTTGGGGGTGGGGGGGCTGCGCTGATGTCTTGCGCCGAACACCCCCTCCCGACCTCCCCCTCAAGGGGGAGGAGATTGTGTTGGCGCTTATCCATTGTGCGGCTCCAGCTTGGTGACCCCGCCCATATAGGGCAGCAAGGCGTCCGGCACTGTGACAGAACCATCGGCGTTCTGGTAATTCTCGATCACCGCCACCAGCGTGCGGCCCACCGCAAGGCCCGAACCGTTGAGGGTATGGACGAATTCCGTCTTCTTCTCACCCGCCACGCGGTAGCGGGTGCCCATGCGGCGGGCCTGGAAATCGCCGGTGTTCGAACACGAGGAAATCTCGCGGAAGGCGCCTTGGCCGGGCAGCCAGACTTCGAGATCATAGGTCTTGCGCGCGCCGAAGCCCATGTCGCCGGTGCACAGCAGCAGCTTGCGATAGGGCAAGGCGAGGCGTTCGAGGATGGTCTCCGCCGCGCGGACCATGCGCTGGTGTTCCGCCTCGGAATCCTGGGGGCGCACGATGCTGACGAGCTCGCATTTCTCGAACTGGTGCTGGCGGATGAAGCCGCGCGTGTCGCGCCCCGCCGCGCCTGCTTCGGAACGGAAGCACAGCGTGAGCGCGGTGAGGCGCATGGGCAGGGCAGCCTCGTCGAGCAGCTCGCCCATGACGCTGGCGGTGAGGGAGACTTCCGATGTGGGGATCAGCCAGCGATCATCCGTCGTCTGGAACCCGTTGTCGAACTTCGGCAGCTTGTCGGTGCCATACATGGCATCGTCGCCCACCAGCACCGGCGGGTTGCATTCCTCATAGCCATGCTCGCGGGTCTGCACATCGAGCATGAACTGCCCCAAAGCGCGATGGAGCCGCGCCATGTCCCCGCGCAGGAAGGTGAAGCGCGCGCCTGACAGCCGCGCCCCGGTTTCGAAATCCATACCCAGCGCCGGCGCAAGGTCGGCGTGTTCCTTGGGCGTGAAGTCAAAGGAGCGCGGCGTGCCCCAGCGGCTCACCTCGACATTGGCTTCCTCGTTCGCGCCATCGGGCACATCCGCGGCAGGCAGGTTGGGGATCACGTCGAGCGCGGCCTTGAGCTTCGCTGCTGCCTCATCCGCCTTGGCCTCAAGCGCGGGCATCATGTCCTTCAAGGTCGCGACTTCGGCCTTCAGCGCCTCGGCCGCGTCCTTGTCGCCCTTGGCCATGGCCGCGCCGATCAGCTTGCTCGCCTCGTTGCGGCGGCTCTGCGCCACCTGCACTTCGGTGGTGAGCGCGCGGCGTTCCTCGTCGATCGCGATCAGATGCGCGGCCAGCGGCTCCAGCCCCCGGCGCGCGAGCGCTGCGTCAAAGGTTTCCGGGTTTTCGCGGATAAAGCGGATATCATGCATGGCCAGCGCCTATGCCCGCTCGTGCTGCCCATGAAAAGAGTTGATCGGCAGGCGCACCAAGACCCCCCAGCCATTGTGCGCGCCTGCCGATCATGAGCGATTATGCTTTTCCGGGGAGAGACCTCAGAAGCGCACTTCGCCCGTGACAAAGATCCGGCGCGGATCGCCGTAGAACCCGGTCAGCGTGCCTTCGCGGCCCAGTGTCGGGATGATCGGCGTGCCCGGCGGGAAACCGCCCACGGTGAAGTTGTACCCGGCGACGAGATATTCCTTGTCGAACAGGTTCTTGCCATGCACCCCGATGGTGAAACGGCTGTTGTTCGGGGTGTAGACGATGCTGGCATCAGCCAGCACGAAGCCATCCTGATCGAGGAAGGGGCTCGGCACTTCGAACTGGCTCGCATCCGAGCGCAGCGACAGGGTGCCAATGAAATCAAGCATCCCCTTGGCCACCGGCACACCGAAGTTGAAGCCCATGTGCGCAGTCAGATCAGGGGTGTTCTGGAACACCCGCTGGCTCGCCACATCGCGGCCGAAATTGTCGATGAAGGTGTTGAACTTGGCATCGATGTAACCCAGCGACCAGTTGATCGACAAGCGGCTGCCTGCCCCGGCAAAATCCTTGCCGACCAGCGCCGAGCCTTCGAACTCAACCCCGTTGATATCGGCGCTCGCCGCGTTCGAGGTGATCCCGATAAAGCTGTCGTTGATCCCGTCGCCATTGCTGTCGAACCCGACCGAGCCGGGGATCTGGACGTTCTTGTACTGCCCGAGGAAGCCTGCGAGGCGGATATTCACGCGGTTATCGAGCAAGGAGGCCTTCCACCCCGCTTCGTAGCTGTCGACCGTTTCCGGCTCGAAGCTCATGAAGTCGAAGATCTGATCCGGGGTGCACAGCCCGCCGGTCGGGTTGCGGCAGGCGGTCGTCTGGCCGCGCGGGTCAAACCCGCCGCCCTTGAAGCCCTGTGAATAGGTCAGGTAGAAATTGTGATTGCGGTTCGGCTGGTAGCTGATCGAGGCGCGCGGATTGAAATCCTCGAAGGTGGCGCTGCCGTTGAAATTGCTGGTGACAGCAAAGGGCACGCCCGCGCCATTGAACAGGTTGGAGAAGCCGCCTGCGAAACTGGTGCGCAGCACCTGGCTGGTGCGCTTGTCGCGGGTGTAGCGGCCGCCTGCCGAAATGCTGAGCTGATCGGTCAGCTTGTAGGTGAAGTCGCCGAAGACCGACCAGGTATCGGTGTTGACATCGCCCAGCGTCTGCGCGGTCAGCCCCGGCACCCCGATCAGCGCGCCGGTGGTGAACAGGCCCACATCAAACGCGGTGAAAGCATTGGCATTGAGGTAATAGAACCCGAGCACCCCCGAAAGCCGCTCGCCTTCATAAAGCAGCTGCAATTCCTGGCTGAACTGATCGTTGTTGTAGACTGCCGGCACATCGACATCCACGGCAGGCAAGCTGTCGAAATCGATCGGCGTGGTCGACTTGTCCTCGCGATAGGCGGTGATCGACTTGAAAGTGAGCGTGTCGGTCAGATTGATCGCGATATTGAGCGCGCCGCCATAGGCTTCGACTTGCTGGTCGGTAATGTTGAGCCCGGCGCGGGTGTCGAACACATTGCGCAGGACGGGCGCACCGCTGACAAGCCCGGGAATCAGGCGATGGCCCTGACGCGGCTCGCTGGTGTCCTTGAGATAATCACCCGTGAGCCGCACGGCCACGGGGCCGCTGTTGAATTCGATCGTGCCGCGCCCGGCCCAGATATCCTTGTTGTAATTCTCGGTGCCGAGATTGAGATTGCGCCCGAACCCGCCGCGCGACAGGCGTGCACCGGTAGCCCCGATCTTGAGGCCATCAGTGATCGGGGTCGATGCGGTCACGATCAGATCGGCTTGATCGAACGAACCATAGGTGCCGCGCACCTTGAGCCGGGTTTCATCCGGCAGGGCCGCCGTCACATACTTGATCGCGCCGCCGATAGTGTTGCGTCCGTACAGCGTGCCTTGCGGGCCGCGCAGCACTTCGACGCGGTCAACCTCGTAGATATCGAGCACCGCAGCCTGCGGGCGGTTGAGATAAACATCGTCGATATAGAGGCCCACGCCCGCTTCGAAACCGGCGACCGGATCTTGCTGACCCACGCCGCGGATAAAGGCGGTGAGCGTGGTGTTGGTGCCGCGGCTCACTTCGAGCGTGATGTTGGGCACCTGCTGGCCGATCTGGGTGAGATCCTGAATGCCCTGCTGGAGCAGCGCTTCGCCGGTGAAGGCCGTGATCGACAGCGGCACATCAAGCAGGCGTTCCTCGCGGCGGCGTGCCGTGACGACAATCTCGCCATCATTGACAGCGACAGCGGCCTCGGCGCTTTCCTCCGCCACGTCCTGCGCGGCGGCAGGGGCGGCAAAAGCGGCCATGCCGGCGCATCCGGCAAGCAAGGCTGCCCGGCGGCAGCTACGAAACGTGGTAGCCCGATAATTCATGGATTGGTTCCTCTCCTACCCTTATGTCCGCGGTGATATTGAAAGTTGAACCATCTTTCAAGTTAATCATTGCGCCGCTCCCGAAGGCGGGCTAGCGAAAGGGGGAGGGAGATGCCGATGAGCAACAGTCCCATGGCTGCCAGCGACAAGCACGGTCCCTTGTCGGGCCCGGGCAAAGGGCCGCATCCGCGTGCGGGGAGCGCGGCCAAGACCCCGCGCACCGAGCGTGGCCGCCGGACCTTGCGCAAGCTGCTTGATGCCTCGGCCATCGAATTCGGCGAGAAAGGCTTTCACGAAGCCTCGGTCAGCTCGATCACCCGCCGCGCCGGTGTTGCGCTCGGCAGCTTCTACACCTATTTCGATAGCAAGGAGGCGCTGTTCCGCGCGCTCGTGCAGGATATGAGCGAGAACGTGCGCGCCAGCGCGCGCGCCGCGATTGCTCCCGATATGCCCGCGATCGCGATTGAACGCGCAGCGCTTGCCGCCTTCCTGCGCTTCGCCCGCGAGCACAAGGAAATCTACCGCATCATCGACGAAGCCGAATTCGTCGATCCCGCCAGCTACCGCGCGCATTACGAAACCGTCGCCGAGCGCATCACCGCTCGCCTGGCGGCGGGCAGCGCGCGCGGCGAATTTCGCGAGGGGCTGGGCGAGATCGAGGCCTGGGCGCTCATGGGCATGAACGTGTTTGTCGGCCTGCGCTTTGCGGTGTGGGATGATCGCGATGAGGCGGGTGCGGGGCGTCGTTCGCTTGAGGATGTGGCGGCGACGGTCAATGCCTTGATCGCGCGCGGCGTGATGCGCGACTAGCCCTGCTGCGCTTGCATGGGTGCGGGTTTCGTTTGGGCGCAAGGCGCGCTAGAGCCACCCCATCATGATCCTCCTCATCTCCGCTATGCCTGATCCTGCTGCCGCGGCGGCCTTGGCCGTGCGGGCCGGGCAGCTCGATTGGCAGGATGGCGCGGCGACAGCCGGGCCGGTGGCGCGCGCCGTCAAGCACAACCTGCAAGCGGTGATGCGCACCCCGGCGGCCAAGGCGCTCGCCGATGATGTGCAGGCGATCCTCTCCGCGCACCCGGTGCTGCGGGCCGCGGCCCAGCCGCGTCGCTTTTCAAACCTCATCATCAGCAAGACGGAAGGCGGCGGGCATTATGGCCTGCATGTCGATAATGCCGTGATGAAGGCCACCAGCGGCGCGGCGATGCGCACCGATCTCTCTTTCACGCTCTTCCTCACCCCGCCGGACGACTATGACGGGGGCGAGTTGGTGATCCATTCCGCCAGCGGCACCGAAGCGGTGAAAGGCGCACCGGGCGAGCTGGTGCTCTATCCGTCCACTGCGCTGCACGAAGTGCGCCCTGTCACACGCGGGGCGCGGGTCGTCTGCGTTGGCTGGATCGAAAGTATGGTGGCCGATGCGGCCGCGCGCGAGATTCTGTTCGATCTGGAAAACCTGCGCGTGGCGCTGCGCGCCCGGCTGCCTGCTCAGGCTGCCGAATCACTCACTCTGGACAAGACCATCGCCAATCTCCTGCGGCGCTGGGCGCAGCCGTGATGGCGCGCGGCGGCGTGAGGCCTTGTCCTTGATCGTGTAGTAGATGATCAGGCCGACCCCGATCGTGCTCGGCCCGGCCCAGATCAGCGGGTTGAAGACATGCTCGGGAAAGGCGCGCACCAGCCCGACCGAAAGGAACGCGGTGTAGGCCGAAATCCCCATCCCGATGAGCGCGCGGAAATGCTCGCCCACATACATGCTGCGCGGCGGGGCTGCGCTCCAGATGAAGCGCTGCTGCATCGCCATGGCGACAAGGCCGATCCCTGCGACAATCATCATCAGCGGATGGCCAACCTTCCAGCCGAACCAGCCGCACCACGCCCCCGAAATCACCACGGCTGCGATCACGCCCTGATAGCGCAGCCGCCGCAAGGCGCTGTGATCGCGCGCGTGGCGCACGACGGCGAGGCCATAATCGACAAAGCCGATCGTCAGGCAGCCGAGGTACAGCATCATCCAGCCGAACAGGCCGGCGAACAGCTCACGGTCGGTGATCGAAGGGATGCGCTTGTCCGGGCCGAAGAGCGAAAGCAGCGCCATCGCGATGGCGAGCACCCCTGCGCCCAGAAAGCCATAGCAGGCGACCTTGCCCCAGCTGCGGTGATTGGCGGCACCCTTGCGGGTGGCAATCGGGCCCCAGAAGGCAATCAGGCCGGTGGTGCCGGTGATGATGTGGACAACAACAAGGGCTTCGAACAGCGCCATGATGCGAAAATTGCACAGATCGCGCGGCGATCCTAGCCCCGCAATGGGGATGGCGGCAGGCCGTGGCCACCGCGCCATCTTTTTCCGTCAGGTGCTGAAAAGATGGTGGGCGCGACAGGGATTGAACCTGTGACCCCACCCGTGTGAAGGGTGTGCTCTACCGCTGAGCTACGCGCCCGTCCGAAAAGGCCGATACGGCCCGGACAGGGGGGCGCCTTTAATCAGGCCGCGCGCGCTTGGCAAGCGTCAAGCGCGCGCAGGGCGCCATTTCCTGATCGGGGCTACAAGGCCAGCCAGCGCAGCGCGGTGATCAGCCACGGGCCCGATGTCTGAAGCTGCGTATCCGCAGTGACCTGTGCCGGGCGACGCTCCGGGCATTCAAGGCACAGCGCCTGCACCCCGCCGCCATTCATCAGCCGCGCAAGATCGGCGCTGAGCTGGCGCGCCAGCATCGTCTGCTGGCGTGCGGCTAGGCCAAAAAGGTCGGCGCGCTGCGCGGCGGGCGCAGCCCGCGCCTCGCCGATCACGAGCTGGCGGAGCAGCGAATCATACCGCCCGCTTTCGCTGCCGAGATAGCGCGCATGCCATTCGCCATCCTTGAGCCCCGCCTTGCTGGCTGACCACGCGAGCGCATCCTCAAGTCCGCCGAACTGATCCACCAGACCAAGCTGGCGCGCAGTCCCGCCGTCCCACACCCGGCCCTGCGCAATGGCATCAAGCTTGGCGACCTCGATCCCGCGGCCCTTGCTGACAAGGCCAAGGAATTCGCGATAGGTCGCGCTGATCGAAGCCTGCACCATCGCATCGGCTTCCGGTGTCAGGCCCGCGAGCAGATCTGGCTGGCCCGAAAGCGCCGTGGTGCGATAGCCATCGGCGCTGACCCCGATCTTGCCGATCGCCTTCTCCAGCGTCGGCAGCACGGCGAAGACGCCGATCGAGCCGGTGATGGTTTCGGGCTGGGCAAAGATCCGGTCGGCCGACATGGATACCCAATACCCCCCGCTTGCCGCGACATTGGCGAAGGAGACCGCGACTGGGATTTTCTTGTCACGGTGACGCTGGATCGCGCGGCGGATCTCTTCCGAGGCGATCACCGAGCCACCCGGCGAATCGACCCGCACCACCAGCGCGGCGAAATCTTCCTGAAGCGCTTCATCCAGCAAGGTCGCGATCCGCGTGCCGCCAGCGGTGCCAGGGCCGGCCTCGCCATCGACGATCTCACCCGCGATGGTGACAACGCCGATCGCCTTGCCCTTGCTCGGCGCCGGATGGGCCGCCAGGAAGGCGCTATAGTCGCTGCTGGCATAGGCGCCGGGAAGCTTGCTCGACCGGCTCTCGCCCACGATCTTGGCCACACGCTGGCCAAAGGCAACCCGATCCCCCAGCTTGTCGACCAGCCCCGCCGCCAGCGAGGCATTGGCGAGGTCGCCGCCCGAAGCGTTGACCCAACCCACCGGATCGCTGGTCACAAGGTCAAGCTTGAGCTTGGGGCGGGCCTTTTTGACATGGGCCTGCCACTCGCTCCACAGCGCGTCATAGACCCCGGCGAGGTTCTGGCGCGCTTCATCCGACATCGAATTGCGCGCATAGGGTTCAACCGCCGATTTGAACTCGCCCACACGATAGATGCGTGCGTTGATCCCCAGCCGATCGAGCAGATCCGCGTAATAAAGCCTGCTGCCGCCCGGCCCGTTGATGACCGCGCCGCCCTGCGGATCGAGCCAGACTTCGCTGGCATGGGCCGCAAGCTGAAGGTGATCATCACCATAGGCGAGGCCATAGGTCAGCACCGGCTTGTTGGCCTTGCGCACCCGATCAAGCGCATCGCCGACTTCCTGCATGTTGACTTGCCCGCCGCCGAGAAAGCGCGAGAGATCAAGCACCACTGCCTTGATCCGCTTGTCTTCCGCAGCGGCATCAAGCGCGCGCACCAGATCGCGCGCCTGGAATTCTTCGATCGGCGCTTCGCCGCTCAACAAGGCAGAAAAGGGATCAACCGGCGAGGCTTCCTCGACGATGAAGCCCGCCAGATCGATCTCGAGCGCGCCTTCGCGCACCTGACCGGGGCTCGGCCGGGACGCCAGCGCGCCGAACAGCACCACGAAAAACAGCAGCATGAACAGGAGCACCAACCCGTCCTTGATCGCCACCAGTACTTTCCAGATCGTGCGGACAAAATTCATCAATGGGCCCCTTTTGCGCGCAACGGCGTCGCTTTTTGCGCATTCTGCGTCTTTTCAGCGTTGTGACGCGCCCAGAGCAAACTTCCAAGCAAAAGCGAGGTTCCTATGGGTTGAGCAGTCGATGGCGCTCGACTAAGGGCGTTGACGCGATGGGTGAACAGGGCACTTTTCAGGCGACAGGCCGCTTTCCGGAAGGGCGGCTGGCATTTCCCCATCGCGATCTCACCGGGATCGGCCAATTGGCCCGCCATGAAATCCTCTATCTGCTGGCCGAGGCCGAGCAGTGGGTCGAACTGAACCGCCAGCGGTCCAAGCATTCCGATCTGCTCGCCGGGCTGACGATCATCAACGCCTTCTTCGAGAATTCGACCCGCACGCTTCTCAGCTTCGAGATCGCCGGCAAGCGGCTTGGCGCGGATGTCGTCAACATGCATGCCGCCACCTCGAGCGTCAAAAAGGGCGAGACGCTGATCGATACGGCGATCACGCTCAACGCGATGCGCGCCGATGCGATCGTGATCCGCCATGGTTCGTCAGGGGCAACCCGGCTGATTGCCGACAAGGTCGATTGTCCGGTGCTGAATGCGGGCGATGGCAGCCACGAACACCCGACGCAGGCCTTGCTTGATGCGCTGGCGCTGCGGCGCAAGCTGGCAGAGCTGGGGCAGGCGAGCGAGGATTTTACCGGGCTCAAAGTCGTGATCTGCGGCGATATCCTGCACAGCCGCGTCGCGCGTTCGAACATCCTCAGTCTGACCGCGCTGGGGGCCTGCGTGCGGGTCTGCGCGCCGCCCGCGCTGATGCCTGCCGGGATTGCGGCGATGGGTGTTGCGGTCTTCCATGATTTCGATGCCGCGCTGGAAGGGGTGGATGTGGTGATGATGCTGCGCTTGCAGCAAGAACGTATGGCCGGGCAGTTCATCCCTTCGGCGCGCGAATATCACCACCTCTATGGTCTGACCCGGCAGCGCCTCGCGCGGGCTGCGTCGCACGCGCTGGTGATGCATCCCGGCCCGATGAACCGCGGGGTCGAGATCGATAGCGAGGTGGCCGATATGCTTGATCGCGCGATCATCACCCAGCAGGTCGAAATGGGTGTGGCGATCCGCATGGCCTGCCTCGATATCCTGACCCGCGCGGCGCGCGGTGTCGAAGGCTGGACAGCATGAAACAGCTGCAGCCCTTCACCATCACCGGCGGGCAGGTGGTGACGCCCGCAGGCGTGATCGCAGGCGCGGTGCGCTGCGCGGGCGGGATGATTGTTGCGGCCGGCGCCGATGTTGCGCCCGAGGCAGACGATGCGGTCATCGCGGCCAAGGGGCAACTTGTCGCTCCCGGCCTTGTCGATCTTGGCGTCTTCGCCATCGACAAGCCCGCGTTCCATTTCGGCGGGATCACGCGCGCCGCGCTGATGCCCGATCAATCGCCGCCGCTGGATTATCCTAGCCGGATCAATTTCATCGCCAAAAGCGGCAAGCCCGATTTGTGGGTGCACCCGCTGGCTGCGGCGACCCGCGCGCTCGAAGGTCAGCAGCTTGCGGAAATCGCGTTGATGAAAGAAGCGGGTGCCCGCGGGATCGCCACCGGGCGGCGCTGGATTGCTGATTCGGGGGTCATGCTGCGGCTGCTGCAATATGCCGCGATGCTTGATCTGGTGGTCGTAACCCATGCCGAGGATGCCGCCCTCGTCGGTGAAGCAGCGGCCACTGCGGGCGAAATCGCGACCCGGCTCGGCCTCCCAGCCGCGCCTGCCGAGGCCGAAGCGCTCGCGATTGCGCGCGATATCACGCTCGCCGAACTGGCCGGCGCGCGGCTTCATATCCGTCAGGTGACAACCGCCAAGGGCTTTGCACTGGTGCGCGAGGCCAAGGCGCGCGGGCTTCCCGTCACGTGCGGGATCACGCCGGCCCATTTCATGCTGTCCGATCTGGCGACAGCCGATTTCCGCACTTTCATGCGGCTTTCGCCGCCCTTGCGCACTGAAGCGGATCGTCAGGCCGCGCGCGCTGCCCTTGCCGAAGGCGTCGTCGATGTGATCGCGAGCGGGCATGATCCCCAAGGGCCGGAAGACAAGCGCTTGCCCTTTGCCGATGCCGCACCGGGGATGGCGGGGGCGGAAACGCTGCTGGCGATGGTGCTCGGGCTGGTGCGGGACGGCGTGCTTGATCTGCCGCGCGCCTTTGATCTGATGGCGCGCAACCCCGCGCATCTGCTGGGCGTTGCTGCTGGCGCGCTCGTGCCGGGGCTGGAAGCCGATATCGCCATCATCGACCCGGAAGCGCCGTGGATCATCGATCGCCGCAAGATGGCGTCGACAGCCGACAACACGCCGTTTGACCGGCAGGGGACGCAGGGCCGCGTCACCGCTCTGTTCAAGGGCGGAGTCGCGATTTCGCGCTAATCAGGAATCGGTTCAGCGTGCGCGCGCGGCCAGCCGCACGCCCTTGTCGACGGCACCCGCCGGCGGGCTCGACGCGGCGTAGGTGAAGCAGCCGCGCCCGGCGGACTTCACCGTGCCGCACAGGCTCTTGGCGCTCTGCGCGCCGAAACCAGCGGCAGCGACGCGGAAGAAGGTGCGCCCGTTCACCACCGCTTCGGTGATCACAACATCATGCGCGGCAAGCTGCGGGAAGCGCGACTTGAGCACGGCCCAGCCGCGTTCGGCCTCGACCCGGCTGCTGTAGCTGCCGAGCTGCACCAGATGGCTGTCCTGCGACGTCTCGCTCGCGGCGGCGCGCGGTGCCGGTTCGGCACTGGCGACGGTGGTGGCGGCCATGCGGCGCTGCGGTGCCGGGGCAGGGCGGCTGCCCGCGCGCGGCAAGGCTTGCACCACCGGGTTCGAAACAAACCGCACCGCATTGCTGCGCGCAGCAGGGGCTGCGACCGGCGCCTGCGACGGGGTCGGATCAATCCGCTCGATCGGCTGCGGGGCGGGTGCGGTATCAGCCATGCCGAAGGCGAGCGCCTCGCTCTGGCGCGGAGCTTCGGGCTGGCCACTGACGCCCGGCTCCGCCGCTGCGAACGCGGCATTGCTGCGGAAGTTGGCAAGCGCGAGGTGGGCCGGCTGACCTATGTCATAGGACGGCTTGACCTTGAGCAGGCTGGCGACGCGCTGCTGGGTCTGATCGGCCCCGGCGGTTGCCGCCCATTCGACCATGCGATCATCAATCTGGCCAGCAGGCACGTCTTCTGCCGCCATCACCCGCGCCGCGCGCCAATTGCCCGACAGCGCATAGGCATAGGCAAGGTTCTGGCGCAGCTTGGGGGTGACCTCTTCCTCGAATCGCACGGCATGGATCAGCATTTGCACGCCGCGCTGGGCATCACCCGCGAGCGCCAGTGCGAGGCCATAATCGGCAGCGCTCAGACGGTCGCGCGCGTCATCAAGCGTGGCAATCGCCACCCGCGAATCGCCCACGGCGATCTTGGCGAGGGCATAGCTCAGCACCGTGCGCGCATCGTCGTTGCCAAGATCAAGCGCATCTTCAAAACTGGTGGCCGCCGCCATGAAGCGGCCTGCGCCCATATAGGCAGCGCCGAGCAAGGCGCGGTATTGCGCGTTGAGCGGATCGGCGGCCACCGCTGCTTCGGCGTGGGGAATGGCCTTGCTCGCCTGCCCGTTCTTGAGCGCGGCTTCGGCCTTGGCAATCTGCGCAGCGCCATCCTGCTGCGGGGCGGCCGCTGCCACTTCATAGGTTGCAAGGGCCGCGCCGGCGAGCGCCGCAGGAGCCACCAGCGCGAGCATCGGCGCTACCCGCTTGCCAAGGCTGCGTTGCGCGTTCTGGCGATTCGATGTGCGATCCATGGTGTCTTTCCTCGTTAATCGAGCGGCGTAGGCTTTGGCTCAGTGGCGCTGCAAATGGGCTGCGATGGTGTCGAGTTCTTCGTACTCGGCGAGCATGGCGTCGAGCGCGACGGTCACCAGCGCCTGCGCGCTGACCCCGCGCATCGTGGCGGCAAGGCGCAGCTTCAGGTGGCGTTCCGGATCAAGCCGCAGCGTAAAGGCGGCACGACGGCTGATGGCCTGCGCAGCCGGCTTGCGTGCCGGTCGCGCCGCGAAGGGCACAACAGGCGCGGGGGCCAGCTTGGGCGCGTCATCATGCAGCGGTGCGTAGGCCGTCTCGTTCTCGGCCCAGCCGGCTTCGTCTTCCTCATCGCGCTCATCCGAGGCTGATTCGGCATCTTCCGGCCCGGTCATCACCGCATCGGCGAGCAGGCGTTCCTCCAGATCGCGTTGCTGGCGCCGCACGATCGGGCTGGCGGCAGCTGCGACCGCATTGAACGGGATATCGGGATCGATCGATACGACCACCTGCGCGATGGTATCATCGTCCTCACCCATGTCGTTCCAGCCAAGATCCTCAAGCTGTTCTCCCGCGAGGCCCGGCGTATCGGCAAGATGGCCCAACACCGGGAGCTGGGGGCGCATGGCGGGCTTGGCCCCACCCTTGCGCGCCAGCAAGGAAGGGCCGAGCGAGGCGTATCCGTTGTCGGACATCGCTTGCATCACCCCGCTATTGAGCCACACGGCGGCCAAAGCCACCAGCCGGGCGGGGTACACCGCCCATCATGGGCTGACCTGCCGGGGCGGGCGCGAAGACGGTGCGGCGGAAGTTCTTCTCCAGCCGGTCGGAGACATAGCGCCACAGCGCCGTGATCTCGGCCGCGCTGCGGCCTTCGGGATCGATTTCCATGACGGTGCGCCCGTCGATCATCGAGGCCGCGAAATCGGTGCGGTGATGCAGTGTGATCGGAGCAACCGTGCCGTGCTGCGAGAGCGCAACCGCTGCTTCCGAGGTGATCTTGGCCTTGGGGGTCGCGGCGTTGACGACAAAGACCAGCGGCTTGCCCGCGCGCTCGCACAGGTCAACCGTTGCGCCCACGGCGCGCAGATCGTGCGGGCTGGGACGAGTCGGCACCACGATCAGCTCTGCCACCGAAATCACCGACTGGATCGCCATGGTGATCGCAGGCGGGGTGTCGATAACCGCCAGTTTGAAGCCCTGTTGCCGCAGGATCTGCAAATCATTGGCGAGTCGCGCCACCGTGGTCTGGGCAAAGGCAGGATATTCCGCCTCGCGCTCGTTCCACCAGTCCGCCAGCGAGCCCTGCGGGTCGATATCGATCAGCACGACCGGGCCAGCGCCTGCGCGCTGGGCCTGAACGGCGAGATGCCCGGACAGGGTCGTTTTGCCCGATCCGCCTTTTTGCGATGCCAAAGCGAGTACACGCAACGCCTGGGTCCCCCTGCTCTCTCAATCAAGTAAGCCGCTGGATTGCGGCGAATTGAGCATGGGATCGCAGGATACCCCTAATTTAAGGTTAACATCCTCGCCTTGAAGGGTTTTTCGAAAGTTTTGCTGGCGTTCCCGTGGGTTGCTTGGCATGCAGCGCATGGCTTGTAACCGATTGATAAGGCGTGATGAGTTGGTGCGGATGGGACTTTGCGAGCAGATCCGGAAAGATAGTGCGGCGTGTGGCCGTGGCCGGTTGTTATTGTGTCTGCGCGCCGCTGCCGCGGTTGGCGCGCTGGGGCTCGTCGTGGGCCCTGCTCGGGCCGATGTCCCGACCGGGATCGAAGCCTGGGAGGCGGGCGATCATGCGCGCGCGGTCGCCGCATGGGAAGCGCCGGCGGCGGCGGGTGATGCCGACGCGCTGTTCCTTCTCGCGCAGGCCTACCGGCTCGGGCGCGGGGTTGCGGCAGACGGCGCCAAGGCGCGCGCCTATTACGCCGCAGCCAGCGCCAAAGGGCATCGGGATGCCTCGGATCATTACGGGCTGATCCTGTTCCATGAAGGGCAGAAAAAGCAGGCCATGCCGCTGCTGATGGCCGCCGCTGATCGCGGTGATCCGCCTGCGCAATATCTGGTGGCGCTCGCCCATTACAACGGGGACTTCGCGACCCGCGATTGGGTGCGCGCCTACGCGCTGATGACGCTGGCACATCAGGCGGGGTTGCCGCAGGCGGCCGCGCCGCTCGTCGAGATGGACAAGCATATCCCGAAGTCACAGCGCGAGCAGGCCACGCGGCTTGCGGCGCGGCTCGCGGCTTCTGTCGAGGAGAGCGGCGTGATTCCGCCGAATGCTGCTGGATCATCCGATGATGCGGCCGACAAAGGCCGCTTTGTCGGCCCTGTCCCGGATGAGGCAATCGCGGGGCGCTGGCGGGTGCAACTGGGTGCCTTTGCCGTGGTGGCCAATGCCGAAAAGCTCTGGCGGACGCTGGCCGATCACCCCGCTTTGGTGGGCACCCGCAAAGCCCTTGTGCCCGGCAAGCGGCTGACCCGCCTGCATGCCGTGGGCTTTACCAGCGCGGCGGCGGCGCAAGCGGCGTGTGACGCGCTCTTGCAGGAAGGGCAGGCCTGTCTGGTGGTCGAGCCATAGCAAGCAACAAGGGCATGACTGCGTTCGACCAGACGACAAACCGCTTCGATCAAGGTGTTGAATTGCCACTATCCTTGCGGCTTCAAGCTGCTAGGTTTGGGCGCTTTCCAACAGGGGATGTGGGTGCGTGGAAAAGACTGCTGATGAATGGCGCGCGGGCGCAGTGATCGCTCCGGTCGCGCCGGGCGAACGGATCGCCACACTCGATTTCATTCGTGGCCTTGCTGTGATGGGGATTCTGGCGGCCAATATTGTCGCCTTCGGCCAGCCATTCGATGCCTATATGTATCCGGCTGCCTTCCTGACCGAGGCGGGTGATCCGGGCGGGTGGCTGTGGATCGCGCAATTCGTGCTGATCGATGGCAAGATGCGCGGGCTGTTCACCCTGCTGTTTGGCGCAGGCATGTATCTCTTCATGGAGCGGGCCTGGGCAAGCGGGGCGACCCGCAAGCTTCAGGCGTGGCGCCTGATCCTGCTGATGCTGTTCGGGATGGTGCATTTCTTCTTCATCTGGGCGGGTGACATCCTGTTCTACTACGGGCTGTTCGGCCTGATTGCGCTTGCCTGCATCACCTGGTCGGTAAAGCGGCAATTTGCCGTCGGGCTGACAGGCTATCTGCTCGGCGCGGTGCTGTATGCGGTCAGCCTTTCGATGCCCTATCTGATGGTCGACACCAGCCTCGGTGATGATCCAGCGATGGCTGAGACCCGCGAAGAGATGGTCAAGGCCATCGACGAGACGCTAGCGCGCGGCGATGTGCCCAATGCGGCGATTGCCGGGGGCGACTACGGCACCTTGGTGGCGCACCGCATTTCCGAGCAATGGTATGAGCCGATCACCAATGCCATGCTGTTCGGGTTCGAGACCTTGCCCCTGATGCTGATTGGCATGGCGCTTTATCGGATGGGCTTTTTCAGCGGCGGATTCGATCCGCGGGCCATGCGCCTATGGGGGTGGCTGGGGTTGATCGGCGGCGCGCTGATGCATCTCGCGCTCGGGCTGGTGGTGAAGGCGAGCGGGTTTTCCTACTATGGCACGCTCGCGGGCTTTGTCGCCTGGACGCCGCTGCCGCGCCTGGCGATGGTGTTGGGCATGGCGGCGCTGCTTGTGATCTATGCGCCGTTGGCCACGGGGTGGCTGGGCGATCGGGTGCGCGCTGCCGGCCGCGCGGCGTTTTCCAATTATCTCGGCACCTCGGTGGTGATGATGGTGGTGTTCCACGGCTGGGGGCTGGGCCTGTTCGGGGAGTTGAACCGCCCGCAGCTCTATATCGTGGTGGTGCTGGCCTGTGTGCTGATGCTGGCGTGGTCGAAGCCGTGGCTGGATCGCTTCCGCTATGGCCCGCTCGAATGGCTGTGGCGCTGCCTGACCTATCGGCGGGTGTTTGCCTTGCGGAAATAGCGGCCGCGCGCAGCATTCCCGATCAGGCAAGGCGCACACCATCTGGCACCGGATGGCGTGCGGGCTTCAAAACACCTCTTGTTATTGCGAATAACTCGCATATATTGCTCCTGCAAACGCTTCGCAGGAGTGATTCGGCGGCCATGTATATCTGCATCTGCAACGCAATCCGCGAGACTGACTTCCGCCATGCCGCCATGCGTTGCAAGGGCGACGCGGAAGCGACCTATGCCGCGCTCGGCAAGCGTCCGAATTGCGGCCAGTGCCTTGAAGACGCGCAGGAAATTATTGAAGAGCAGCGCGCCGCCCAATCCTGCGAAGTATTAGCAGTATAAATTTCTGCGAGCGCGATTGCGAATAGATCGCAAATAACTGATTCACAAAGAAAAACTTCCTAATACCCCTTGCGAATACAGCCCGGCAGGCGCTATCTAGAGCGCCAAGCCGCGAGGCACTTTGATTTACCGCAAGGAGCGTGTCCCATGAAGGGCGACCCCAAAGTCGTTGACTATCTCAATCAGGCGCTCACCAACGAGCTGACCGCGATCAACCAGTATTGGCTGCATTATCGCGTGCTCGACAATTGGGGCCTGAAGAAGCTCGCCGAGTATGAGCGCCACGAATCGATCGAGGAAATGCAGCACGCCGATCAACTGGCCGAACGCATCCTGTTTCTCGAAGCGCTCCCCAACTTCCAGGCGATCCACCGGCTGAAAGTGGGCGAAACGGTCGAGGAAATCCTCAAGGCCGATCTCGCGCTGGAACACGAAGCCATCCCGCTGCTCAAGGAAGCTTCGGCCTATTGTCAGGAAGTCAAAGACTTTACTTCAGGCCAGATTTTCGAAAGCATCCTCAAGAACGAGGAAGAGCATGTCGATTTTCTTGAAAAGCAGTTCGAGATGATCAAGCTGATGGGCCTGCCCAACTACGTCCAGTTGCAGAGCGCGCCTGCAGGCGAAGGCTGAAGCTGAAAGAACCGTGATCATGTGAAGGGGCGGTGCAGCCATGCGCCGCCCTTTTGCTATCCGGTGCGCCGCCTAGAAGGAGTCAATCTCGTCTGCGCCGCGCGCCGCCAGCCGCGTTTCCATCAGGAAGAAACCGAGCCCCGTCACCAGCAGTGCCATGGTCAGCACCCACAGCATCGCAATCAGCGTGCCGATCTGCGCGGTGATATAGGCCGAGATGAACAGCAGGCCGATTACCAGGCTGATCATCACCGCCGCTGCGGTTGAAAACAGGATCGCGCCCTGCGCCAGCTTGCGGCGCCGCATCAGCCAGCCATGTTCGCGCATCTGCTTGGGCGTGCGTTCGTCTTCGAGCTTGTCCTCGATCTTGTCGACGCGCTGGGCAATCCAGATCATCCGGCTCATGATCACATTCATGATCGCCCCGATCCCGGAAAGCAGGAAGGCTGGCGCAAGGCTGAGCTGCACCACCTGCTGCACCCGCGGGGTCGAGGCCGTGCGCTCCAGGATTTCCAGCGCCAGCAGCGGGTTTGCCCCCGCCGAAAGCAGATCGAGCAGCAGCATCAGCTCTCCTTCGAAAAGGGGTTCTTCGGCTGGCGGAAGGTCACGCGCACGGGCACGGCATCAAAGCCGAGCTTTGCGCGGATGCCGTTGATCAGATAGCGTTCGTAGCTTTTGGGCAGGGCATCAAGCCGCGTGCCGAAAATCACAAAGCGCGGCGGGCGTGTGCCGACCTGCGTAATGTAGCGCAGCTTGATCCGCTTACCGCCGGGCGCAGGCGGCGGATTGGCATCGAGCGCATCATCGAACCAGCGATTCAGCGCAGCGGTGGGCACGCGGCGTGACCATGTTTCGCGCAGTTCAAAGGCCGCGCCGAGCATCTGATCCAGCCCCTTGCCGGTCTTGGCGCTGACGGCGAGCAGCGGCAGCCCGCGCACCTGCGCCAGCCCATCGTCAAGCGCGGCGCGGATGCCATTGAACAGCTTGCTCGCGTCCTCGGCGACATCCCACTTGTTGATCGCCACCATCAGCGCGCGGCCTTCTTCGAGCACGAGGCTGGCGATCTTGAGGTCCTGGTGCTCAAGGCCCTGGGTGGCATCCAGCAGCAGCACCACCACCTCGGCAAAATCGACCGCGCGGCGCGCATCGGCGACCGAAAGCTTTTCCAGCTTCTCGGTGACATTGCGCTTCTTGCGCATCCCGGCGGTGTCGATCAGGCGGATTTCGCGCACGTCGCCAGTTTTCGGATCGGTCCACTGCCAGTCGACTGCAATCGAATCGCGGGTGATGCCCGCTTCCGGGCCAGTCAGCAGGCGATCCTCGCCAAGCAGCCGGTTGATCAGCGTCGATTTGCCCGCATTCGGTCGCCCGACAATCGCGAGTTTCAAGGGGCCGCGCGGGCGCTCCTCGTCGTCATCAAAGGCCGCATTGGCAGCTTCCTGAGCTTCCTCGAAGGCTTCGGCCTGTGCGCCGATGATCGGCCACAGCGCGCCGAACAGATCGGCAATGCCTTCGCCATGTTCGGCGGAAAGCGCGATCGGATCGCCGAGCCCGAGCGCATAGGCTTCGAGCACCCCGCCTTCGCCAGCCGCGCCTTCGGCCTTGTTGGCGACGAGCACCACCGGCACGGATTGTTCGCGCAGATAGCGGGCGATTTCTTCATCGAGCGGGGTGAGCCCGGCACGCGCGTCAATCACGAACAGCGCGGCATCAGCACCTTCAAGGCTCGCCTCGGTCTGGGCGCGCATCCGGCCGGGCAGGGTGTAAGGGTCTTCATCCTCCCACCCGGCAGTATCGACAATCGTGAAGTGCAGCCCGGCGATCACCGCATCGCCCATGCGGCGATCACGCGTGACCCCCGGCTGATCATCGACCAGCGCGAGTTTCTTGCCCACCAGCCGGTTGAACAGCGTGGACTTGCCGACATTGGGCCGACCGATGATGATGACTTGCGGTTTGCTGGGAACGCTCATGATTGCGGCCCAAGTGGGCGCAAACAGACGGTTTGGCAAGTTTGTTGCGGCTCAGACCGCACGCCCCGCGCTTCGCGTTAGCGAAACTTCGGGCTACCCCTTGCGGGCGACCGGAGCATCCTCGCCAAGGTCTTCAAACCACGCTTCGACCTCGCCGGTCAGCTTGATCAGCAGCGGCTGGCCGCGGCGATCCACGGTCTTGCCTGCCTGCACCCGCACCCAGCCTTCCGAGATCGAATATTCCTCGACATCGGTGCGTTGCTTGCCCTTGAAGCGGATGCCGATCCCGCGCTGAAGCAGTTCGGCGTTGAAATAGGGGCTCGCCGGGTTCACCGAAAGGTGATCGGGCGGCAGGTCGGTTGCGGTGCTGTCTGTCATGGTGCGGGCCTCTAATCCGCCTTTGGCCTGCCTTCAAGCGTGTTGCGCTTGCCCTTTTGATCCAAGCGGGATAGAGGCGCACGCAAGAACGCGCGGGGGGCCTTGCTTCCCGCGCGGCTTCGTTCGGGCAATGCGGGCGTGGCGAAATTGGTAGACGCGCCAGATTTAGGTTCTGGTATCGCAAGATGTGGGGGTTCGAGTCCCTTCGCCCGCACCAACTTCGCCTGATCCCGCGCCGCCTGGCTTATTCGGATTTCACTTCAAGAAGGCTTTGCCCAATCCCATGCAAACCAAGCAGACTGTCAATGAAGGTTTGAAGCGCAGCTACGCCGTCACGATTTCGGCGGGCGATATCACCGCGCGTGTCGATGCCGAGCTGAAGAAGATCGCGCCGCAAGTGCGGATGCCGGGCTTCCGGCCGGGCAAGGTGCCGGTCAACCTCCTCAAGAAGATGCATGGGGAAAGCGTCCACGCCCAGGTGGTGAATGATGCGATTCGCGATTCGCTCGACAAGCTGATCCGTGATGAACAGCTGCGTCCGGCGATGCAGCCGCAAGTCGAACTCGGCGCCGGTTACGAGCAGGGCAAGGATGCCGAGCTGACGATCAGCCTCGAAGTGCTGCCCGTGATCGAAGCGCCGAGCACCGATGGCCTTAAGATCGAGCGTCTCGTGGTGCCGGTCACCGACGCGCAGATCGACGAAGCGCTCGCCGGGATTGCTGGCAACAACAAGAGCTACAAGGACGCGCCCAAGACCAAGAAGGCAGCCGAAGGCGATCAGTTGATCATTGATTTCGTCGGCAAGCTCGATGGTGAGCCGTTCGAAGGTGGCGCCGCGGAAGACACCGCGCTGGTGCTCGGCTCGAACATGTTCATCCCCGGCTTTGAAGATCAGTTGGTGGGTGTGAAGGCCGGTCAGGAAAAGACCATCACCGTCACCTTCCCGGCGGATTATCAGGCCGATCACCTCGCGGGCAAGGAAGCGACCTTTGATGTCACGGTGAAGGCCGTGAAGACCGAGACCGAGAC
>Ga0308017_1000025_pt1 | contig 47129 bp, 61 predicted proteins | sample Neamet280_FD_203145 | JGI IMG/M metagenome (GOLD analysis project Ga0308017, IMG submission 203145) | Marine microbial communities from water near the shore, Antarctic Ocean - #280 | ecosystem: Environmental > Aquatic > Marine > Unclassified | place: Southern Ocean | collected 2014-10-01
TGTTAGGTGACAGGAGTGTTTAGACTGGCGCCGAGCGGGATTTTCCGGGCTTCTGCGGGGATGTGCGGACCAGAAGTGGCGGAAATCCTTGTGTTTGCGGATGAGTGCCCAAAAATTGGCGCTCGGCTTCTGTGTCTAGACTCATGGTTGATTTAGACGCTGGAATGCCATGAGCGGCTGGACTGGCGGCTGTGCCTTCTTAGGGCACCTTAACCGCGGATTTCCGCCAAAAATCGGGCGCTGATGAGCCTCTTAGAGCCGCATAAGAGGCATCTGAAGGGCCTCGAACCGGGACAGAACCGGGGCATTTGCCAGGACGCCGACTGATCGGCGGCAAAACCGCAGAAATCGGCCACTTTCGAGCCTCACTACATCTTACTGACATTGGTGAAAGTGGGCGCGAATTTCAGTCTAGCCCGAATGACCAAGTCCAGTGGCAAGGGCACCACTCCTGACCGCAACCGGCCAGCGGAAGGGGCCATTTGTCTGACAATGGAACCTCGGTTTGATCCAACTGCCGCGCTTCGTCGCAGAGCCACTTCGCTCTTGCCCAAAAGGTCAGGCCTTTCACATCTTCTGGCTGGTTGCTGTCGAACCGTTCGCGCCGGAGGTTGAAGTCGGCGCGGAGGAAGGTGGCCTTCTGGGCGTGGTAGGGATCGGGCTGCCCCTTCGCGCTTAAGAGCAGCTCGATGTCGCCTTTGGAAAGCATGGTCGGAGATGTGCCTTTAGGCCATCGAGCCCGATACATGGCGAGCAGCTGATTAAGCGCATCGATCCGGTAGTATCCCAGCGCCTCAATCGCTTCATGAAGATGGAACTGAAACCGCGCAGGCATCGGCCCGGAGATGATAAAGCTTGCCATCGCACCCCCTGACGAAGAAGACTGCAAGCCGCCGCGAAATTTGGCGGGTCAGATCGCTGATGAAGCCATCTCATCTCGCAGATCAAGCGCACGCTGCATAGCAGATTTCGCGGCCTCCTCACCGCACCGATCGAGAATGGTGAAATACGTCCTGTTGGCCGGTTCCAGGAGCTGCATACTGCGAAGCTCAAGTGCCGCTCTGGCATCAACGGCATCAGCCACCTTCGACGATTGAAGGTTGGTAAGTACAGCGGCCGTTTCGGTGATAAAGGTCCGCTCCAAGTTGCTGCAGACGCGCCATTCATTGGCGAAGTAGCTGCCGGTTCCTAGCGCGATGGTTGCTGCGATGCCTGCTGCGATCAGGGCTGTTTTACCAGACAATTCAGAGCCTCCTCACGACTGCGATCACGCGACCAAAGATGTGTAGCTCACCATCGTGCGCCACCTCGGGCGGGACGTTGGGGTTGTCGCTCAATATCTTAACGCTGCCGTCAGGCATAGGGCGAAGGCGCTTGATCATCCCGGTCTGGCCGTAAGCTATGGCCCAATAGAGATCGCTGAAGTTGGAGCCAATTGCTGAGCGGTCGATCAGGATGACATCACCATCGCCGATCGTGGGCTCCATGGAATTGCCCAAGCCCTTGGCCCAGTAAAGCCGATCAGGCGGGCTGCGGGTGATGGAGCGGAGCCAATCGCGCGGAAACAGCATGGTATCGACTTCATGCTCGACAATCTCGCTGTCCATGAAGGCTGCGCCAAGGCCGAAGTTGAGATCAATCGCGGCAATTTCGACCATCTCGGGCGCAGGTTGTTCGAAGCTGGCGAGCGCGGCGGCCCCGGCGCGGGTCCAACCCGGGAACTTGGGAAAGGCACCCTGCAGCTTCTCAATGGTGCGCTGGCTTAGACGAGTATCCACGATGCCCTTCACGGGCTTCCGCAGGGTCTCAGGGTCTACTTTTGCGCGCTTGGCGACTTCGGTCAGGCTTACCCCGGCGTATTGGACCAGCGCTGTTATCAGCGCGGCGTCTTTCTCTACCCCTGACATGGTGTGGCGCTAGCAAATAAAATTCCGAACACGTATCCGAGATTTCTCCGTTTACAGCACGAGATTTCTCCGATATTCGTTCGGACATGGACCAGCAAACAATCGTTCAGGACATTGCCCGGCGCGCCAAGGCGTCTCGCGTGTCCATCGCCGGGCTCTGCCGCCGTGCAGGTATCCACCCAGACACCTTCCACAACTGGAAGAAGACGGCGCGGAACCCCAATCCGCCGGGAGCGAACCTGCATTCGGTCGGGGCGCTCTATCGCGAGCTCGACAAGATCGACGCCGAGGATGCCAAGCGGCTGGCCCGGCGCGGTGGCAAGGCGGTGGCGGCATGAGCGCGCGCGGTTCATTGCCCCTTCCTCCCGAAGGCAAGGGTCTCGGGCGCTTCGCCAGCGCGGCGCATGCTGCATGGCTGAAGGCAGAAAGTCTGCGCCTCGCCGCGCTGTTCGGCATCGAGCATAGCGACGCGGTGACGATTGCGCGGCACTTCCGCGCGTATCCCGATCAGCGGCGGTCGGACGACCTCACCAAGCACTGTGCGCTGACCTTGCGCGCTCGCAAGCGGTTCATGTCGCCCAGCAGCGGCAAGGCGGTGGCGGTATGAGCGGCGGCGGCTTCTTCGATAGGGCGCGGGCCAAGGCTGCGGCGTCTGGTGCAAGGGGTGGCTCCGAGCGTTTGCGACTGGCGCGGCTGAACGCTGCCGACCGTCCTGCGGACGCCGGTTTCGCGTCGATAGCGGCAGCGCAGTTGGTGATCCGCAGGCTGAAGCTGCGGGCGGCATTGAACGATGCGCGCAAGTCAATCGAAGCACTGCTCGACAGCCTCGACCAGCAGACGCAGGCGGATCGCGACGCGGTCTCTGCGTTGTTTGATCAAGCTGGGAATCTGATCCCGGACGCCGCTGAGTGTGTGCAGGGTAACCGCTCGGTCAATCCCATCGGTGGCGATGATGTGCGAGAGAAGGAGTTGCTGGAGGGCGTAAACCTGATCCTGCAGCTCCTCGATACGCTCGGCGTCGGTCTTCGGCATGGGCTGTTCTCCTCCAGTGAGAGGGCAAGGTCTAACCGGCCCGAAAGTGCCGCGCATCGTCTAAGTGGGGGTGTGGAATGAACGCTCGTTCCAAGGGGCGCGCGGTGCGCGCCGACGCCCGCGTGATCAGCATCGATCCTGCCGACATCTTCATCCCCGAGCGCATCGGGTTTCTGCATCAGGACAAGGCTGCGGCGCTTGGCCGGTTGATGGCGGTGGATGGCCAGCGCGATCCGATCAAGGTGGTGCGGGTATTTCCGAGCAAGACGGTGGAGCAGTGCAAGGCCGAAGGCAACCGCCCTTGGCGTCTGGTGGTGGGTATGCACCGGCTGCAAGGTTGCATCCTCGAAGGGATCGAGGTGCTGGCCATTGAGGTCAAGGGCAAGCCCGAGGAGCTGGCCGAGCTTGAAGCTTCGGAAAACATTGACCGGCGCGATATTGGGCCGCTGGAAAAGGCCAAGTTCGTGGCTGCGATTGCCGATGCAGCGCGGGCGCGGGTGGCGGCGGAGCATGGCGAAGACCTGAGCAACCAGCAGCTGGCCATCAGGGCGCGCTGGGCGCGGGCAAATGACCCTTCGGCAGGCCTTCAGGGGCTGGAAAGGGCCATCGAAGAGGAGACCGATGATACGTGTTCACAAAGTGAACGCGTATATGGGTGGCAGCAATCGGTTCGAGATGCATTCGGGCTTGGCCGCACTCAGACATGGCAGTTCATTAAGCTCTACCGGATGCTGGTTCAGCCGTTCCCGGCGCTTGCCGAGCCGCTGGCCAAGCACCCGGTGGTGGGCGCAAACCTGACCCAGTTACTCAAGATCGCCAGCCAACAGGATGAAGGCATTCGCGGCCGGGTGATTGAGGCGCTGATCGGCGACAACACGCTCACCGCTGACGCTGCGATCCTGCAATTCGGCCAAACTGCACGAAGCGCGCCGCAGCGCGAAATGTACGCGCACGAGAAGCAATGGAGCGCGGTCCACAACAACTGGAAGAACATGGGCCTCACCCACAAGCGCCAGTATCTGCCGAAACTTCTTTCGATGCTGACGCCCGATCTTAAGCGCGAGGCGCGCGATCTCCTTAACGAGGAGCTGGGCGATGCGTGAAAGCAGAACGCAGCGTGCCGCCATAGTCATTGGTCGGGCCTCGGAGGAGCACAAAGAAAAGGCGCTGCGCCGGTGGCTAGCAGTCATCGAGACACAGATGCTTCAGGCCATGGGCCATACCGCCTGTTCCGCTGTGGTCGAAGTCGCTGTCCGACATGGAGTGTCTTCCAGTGCGATCTGGAGATGGCGCAGATTGGTTTACGGCGAATACGAGCCGGTCCCCCAGCTTCGTTGCCTGCTCGACCAACGCGCAATCCGCAATTCCGAAATCCTGTCGCTTGAGGCGGTGCTGTGAAGCCGCCGCTGCCCAGCGAGGCCGCGATTGCGCGCGAGATGAAGGAGACCGGGCTCGACCGGTTCCCGGCGATCCGCCGCATCCAGCAGCGCCGTGCGCTGACCGAACAGCTTGAGAAGGGGAGGCTCTCCAAGTGACGATGCTTGCGCCAAGGGAGCAGCAATTGCTGCGCTTCATCATCGGTTTTCAGGCCGCGCATGGGTTTGCCCCAAGCTACATCGAAATGGCGGATGGCATCGGCTTTTCCAGCACCGGCGATCTGGCCCGCTTGCTCGATAAGCTTGAAGACGAAGGCCATATCCGCCGCCTGTTCAGGCGCGCCCGTTCGGTTGAGGTGCTGGCCAGGCTGCCGATCCCGCAGGCACCGGACGGGTCGCCGCTTTATCTGGTGCCGGGTGTTCCCAAGGCGCTTCGTCTCACTCCCATGCAGAAAGCCGCTCTGGCTTTCATAACTGCATACCACCGCGATTTCGGCGTCAGGCCGACGCTGGATCAGATAGCCGACGGCGCGAAGCTCCGTTCGCATCAGGCAGCGTTCGCGATTGTGTGCCGCCTGCAGGAGCTCGGGCTGATCAAGACGCGCGAAGGCGGCAAGCGCGTGCTGAAGCCCGCAATCGAGGAGATCGTGTGATGCCCCGGTTTGCGAGCAAGGCCGAGTATTTCCGCCACCACCGCAAGGTGATGGAGCTGGCGATGGAGCTGGGCGTCACCCCGATCGAGGCCGAGGCGCGCATGAAGGCGGTCGCGGCGCGGGAGCGCCACCGGGCCAAGATGGCGCGGCGCGGCCTGCGTTCGGCGCTGCCGCCGCTGAGCCTGCGCCCCGAAGCGCCGCAGCCGGTGAGCTTCGACCAATTCGATGCCCGCTGGATGATGAGGGACTGAGCGATGGGTGCTGCCAAGCCTTGCCTCGGCTATCCGAGCCGCACCGCCGCCGTGATTGGCCTGCGCCAGCAGGGGCTCAGCACGCGGCAAATTGCCGAAAGCATCGGCATCGAGCCGAAGACAGTTCTGGCGCTTGAGGTGGGCGCATCGCGGCCCAAGCGCGAGCGGAGCGATTACGAATATCTTGGCCGCGCGGTGCTTGTGCCGACCGATGTGCTTGATGCGCTGGGGCCTCATGCCGCCAAGCGCGGAATCTCGGTGAACGGCCTTGCCCGCCTGATCATCAGCACAGTGGTCGATGAGGGCATGATCGACGCGGTGCTCGATGACGACGCCGAATGGGGGCGCGCATGAGCGAGCTCTTCATCACCCGCCATGCGATCCGCCGCTATCAGGAGCGCGTTGCCAATGTGCCTGCGCCCGAGGTGTGGCGCGCGCTGGATTGCCGGGCAGTGCAGCTTGCCATCCAGATGGGCGCGCATTTTGTGCGGCTGGCGGGCGGCCAGCGCGCAGTGCTGCGCGAGAACCGCGTCGTCACCATCCTGCCCAAGGAAACGCACGAAAGCGCGCTCGATCCGCGGCGCGATCCCCTGTTCGAAGATGGGGGTGAGGCATGAGCCTCGGCAAGCTTCGCAAGCGCGAATTCAACATCACCAGCGAGCTGCTCGCCGATCTCGCCCGGATTTTCGATGCCAACCCCGGCGAAGGAACGCCGCGCGTCATTGGCTACTACGATCGGGCGGGCGCACTTCGCCGCATCGTCGCCACATATCCGAATGGCTGGACGGTGACCGGCAACGTGAACGCCAGAGGCTACGTCACCAGCACGCGGTTTCGCTGCACCTTCAAAGCGATGGTGAGGGAGATCAATGCCCAAGGCTAAGCCTCATCCCGGCCAGCTCGGCTTTGACTTCGCGGCTCCCGCGCCTGCCAAGGGCGTGGCCGAGCTGGCGGGGCTTGAGCGGCAGATCAATGCTCTCGTCGGCACGGTGCTGGCGAGCGATCCGCGCCCGCGTGAGGTTATCGCTGCGGAGATGAGCGTGCTGCTCGACGATCATGTCAGCCGCGCGATGCTCGATGCCTATTCTTCGCCAGCGCGAACCGATCACAAGGTTCCGGCCTCGCGCCTGCTTGCGCTGCTGGTGGTGACCGATCGGCAGGATCTGCTCGATCCGATCATGCGCAAGATCGGCGCGGCGCTGCTGGTCGGCGAGGAAGTGAAAACCGCGCGGCTCGGCCACCTGCAGCAGCTGATCCAGGCGGCGCAGGCCGAGATGAAGTCGCTGAGGGCCGATGCCCCGCAAATCAGAGAAGGTGGTGAGGATGTCTGAGTTTTTGCGCCCTATCGCTCCGCTACTTGAGGGCAGTGGTGCGCGCATCAACGAGGTGCCGTTCGAGCAGGACGCCTGGTTCACCGCCAGCGAGCTCGAAGACCTCGGCCTGCCCGGCCTGCCCGGCGACAAGCGTTCGATCAACCGGCGCGCCCAGACCGAGCGCTGGACATCGCGGCTCGGCCCGGATGGCCAGCTGCTGGTCCGCAAGCGCTGCGGGCGCGGCGGTGGGGTGGAATTCCACGCCAGCCTGCTGCCCGGCGAAGCGCGCATCGAACTGGCGCGGCGCGGCCTGATCCGCACCCGGCCCGAACCGGCCAGCAATGGCCTCGCCAGCGCCTGGGCGTGGTTCGACAAGCAGCCCAAGAAGGTGAAGGCCGAGGCGCAGCGGCGGCTCGACATCATCACCGCCATTGCGCTGCTGTGCGAGGCGGGATCAACCCGCACCTCGGCGATCGCGCAGGCCTGCGATGATCACGGCATCAGCCGCGCCACGATCTGGAACTGGCTGCGCGCCGTTGAAGGGATCGAGCGCAGCGATTGGCTGGTCGCGCTCGCCCCGCGTCGGCAGGGCGGCGGTTGTGTCGCCGAAATCCACCCCGAGCTGTGGCAGATTTTCCGCAGCGATTTCCTGCGCCCCGCCGCGCCGACGCTGACGAGCTGTTATTACCGCGTCGTCAATATCGCCCGCGAAAGAGGCCTGAAAGTGGCTTCTGAGCGCACCTTCAGAAGGCGGCTGGAGCGCGAGGTTCCCGCCGAAGTCATCCGCCTGAAGCGCGAGGGCGAGGAAGCCCTGCGCCGTTCGATCCCCGCCCAGCGCCGCAGCGTGGCCGAGCTTCACGCGCTCGAATGGGTGAACATCGACGGGCACAAGTTCGATGTTTTCGTACAACTGCCCGATGGCCGGGTGATCCGCCCGATCCTTGTGGCGATTCAGGATATCTACAGCCGCAAATTCGTCGGCTGGCGGCTGGGCGGTGAGGAAAGCGCGATCCAGACCCGGCTCGCCTTCGCCGATGTGTTCCGGAACTTCGGAATCCCGGCGCATTGCACGCTCGACAATGGCCGGGCGTTCGCATCCAAGTGGATCACCGGCGGCGCGAAAAGCCGGTTCCGCTTCAAGATCAGCCCTGAAGAACCGACCGGCCTGCTGACCGGGCTTGGCGTTCGCATCCACTGGGCGCTGCCGTTTCGCGGCCAGTCCAAGCCGATCGAGCGGGGTTTCCGCGATCTGTGCGAAAGCATTGCCAAGCACCCGGCCTGCGAAGGTGCCTATACCGGCAACAACCCGCAGGCCAAGCCCGAGAATTACGGATCGAAGGCGGTTGCCTGGGATCGGTTTGTCGCGCTGGTGGATGAAGGCATCGCGCTGCACAACGCGCAGCCCGGCCGCCGCACCGAAATGGCGCAGGGCCGCAGCTTTGATGATGTGTTCGCCGAAAGCTATGCCGCTGCCCCCATCGGTAAGGCCACGCCCGAACAGCTGCGCATGGCGCTGCTGGCGGCAGAGAACCGCCTGATCAACCGCCAGACCGGCGAGATCGAGCTGCACGGCAACCGTTACTGGCACCCCGAGCTTTCGGCCCAGCGCGGCGAGCGGGTGACGGTGCGCTTCGATCCCGACAATCTGCATTCCGAGATCCACGTCTATGATCTGGAAGGCCGGTACATCACCGCCGCCGATCTGATCGCCGACACCGGCTTTGGCGATGCTGCCGGGGCCAAGGAAGCGGCCAGACGCGTGGCCGATTATCGCAAGCGCGCCAAGGCCATGGCCGAGGCCGAAGATCTGCTTTCCGCCGAACAGATCGCCGATCTGCAGGCGGGCGCACGCCCCGCGCCGACACCCAGCGCCGGGATTGTTCGCCCGGTGCGCCACGCCGCCCACCAGGCGCGCCAGAACACCCCGAAAACAGAAGCGGCCAGCGCTGATGTGCTGCCGATCGACCGGATGCGGCTTGGCCTCGCCAAGTTCGCCGCTGGCCAGAATTAAAGGAGGACCAAAGCACCATGATCAACGTCACCCACCTGCCGGTCGATGTCGAAGAAGTCCGGATGTGGCTCGTCGGCTATCGCAATATGGCCGATCCGCCCATCCCCTGGAGCCAGCTGGCCAAGGAAACCGAGATCCCGGCAGGCACGCTCCAGCCCTTTTCGGCGGGAACCTATCAGGGCAACAACGAGAAGATCGCGCGCAAGCTGTTCATGTTCCGCCAGTCGGTGGAGCAGCAGGCAGTGCGGCAAAAGACGCTGCCGACCAATCCCGGCTTCTTCCGGACCGATACCTCGCAGCGCCTGCAGATGCTGCTGGAAGTGGCGCACATGGGGCGCATCACGGTGGGCGCGACCGGCCCCGGCACCGGCAAGACGATGACCGTGCGCGAATATGCTGAGCGCGCGCAGCCGGTGTGGATCGCCACCATGAAGCCGAGCTGCGCCAAGCTCAACGCCATGATCATGGAGGTGCACCGCGCGCTGGGGCTTGAGCCGCGCAAGCTCACTTCGGCAGAAGCCTCGCGCATCGTGCTCGAACGGGTGCGCCAGCGGCGCGGCCTGCTGGTGATCGACGAGGCGAATTATCTCACCATCGAAAGCATCGAGGAGATCCGCAGCTGGCACGATGATACCGGCGTTGGCATCTGCCTGCTGGGCAACGAGGAACTGCTCGCCCGGATCGAGACCGGGCGGCACCGCGATCAGTTCGCCCGCCTCAATCGCCGGATCGCGATGCGGCACACCCAGCGCGTGCCGCTGCCGGGCGATGTGCGCGCGTTTTGCGATGCCTGGGGGATCACCCAGCCCGATATCCGCCACTTCCTTGATACCATCGCACGCACGCCCGATTCAGGGGGCTTGGGCGAATGCCAGCAGCTGATCGAAAGCGGATCGATGCTGGCCGCCGCCGATGATCGCGGCCTGTCGCTGGCCGATCTGCGCGAGGCGCAGATGTATCGCGCGACGAAGTGGATCAAGGCATGAGCGCGCCGGGGTCCGTCCGCACCGCCGATCAGATGACAGCGTCTGAGCTGGTCGATCTGGCGTGGGATTACGCCGAGGATGGCGCGTTCTTCAGCGCTGCCCGCTGCTTGCGCGCTGCGGCTGACAAGCTGGAGGCGCGTGGGCGCGTCTTGAGCCGCCAGCTTGGTGTTCCTCCGGAGCTGCGGCCATGATCCCGCGCTTCAGCATCGCGCGCTGGGATGGCCAGGGCGACGGCCTGTTCTTCTACGCCGGTTGGTCGCTCGCCATCGAATGGCTTGGCCTGATCTTCGAGATCAACGCCGGGAGGGCCGAGCCATGATCGCCCGCATCCGCACCATCGTGCGCGAATTCGATGGCGAGTTCGGCCCCGGTGCCGCCGCCGCCGAAACGCGCTGGCTCATCTTCATCGTCCCTGCCGCGCCGCTGCTGCTGCTCGGCCTTGCCATCCTTTTGGGAGAACGCTGATGGCTAATGTTGCTGCCAGGCGGGCCGCGCCCGCCACCTTCGCGCCCGATCCGCGCCGCCGCGCGATGATCGCCAAGCTCCATGTCGCGCGCAAACAGATCGCGCTGGCCGAGGATGATTATCGCCAGATCCTGTTCGAGGAGACGGGCAAAACCAGCGCCGCCGATTGCGATGCGCGCGGCCTTGAGAAAGTGATCAAACGGCTGGAGGCCAAGGGCTTCAAGCCGCTGCCCAAGAAAGGCGTGCCGGGCGCGGCGCAGCACCCGATGGCGCGCAAGGCGCGGGCGCTGTGGATCAGCCTTTATCACCTTGGCGCGGTGCGCAATTCGTCCGACCGCGCGCTTGAGGCCTTCGCCCAACGCCAGCTCGGCTGCGAACGGCTGGTCTGGGCCAAACAGTCCGAAGCCTACCGCCTGATCGAGGCGCTGAAGGCGATGGCCGAGCGCAACGGCTGGCCGCAGGTGGATGCCAAGGGCAACAACCTTGCCCCGCGCCAGCTGGCCGAAGGGCTGTGCGAGGCGATTGTGAGCGCGCTCAAGGCGCGCGGTGAAGTGCCCGCCGACTGGACGCTCGACATCACCGCCTATCGCCTCGCCGGGATCGAGACCGGGGCGCAGGGGCAGATGGGCATCGAAGATTATCACCGCCTCGCCGCCGTGATGGGCGAAAAGCTGCGCGCAGCGGGAGGTGTGGAATGAGCGAACCGACCTACAGCCCCTGCCCGGTCTGCGGGCAATACTCTCACAGCATTGCGGGCGGTCTGCTGGAAGAAGCGCACCTGCATTTTGAGACCATGATCTCCCATCGCGGAGACGGGTTGCCGACGCAGCACGTCCACAACAGCGAGACGCGCGACATGGCCCAGCGGTTGCTTGCGGAACTCGCCGCCGCATTGCAGCGGGAGGCGAAGCTGCGCGAGGCGTTGGCCGACCTCCTTTCGTGGTTTCCGGAAAAGGCTCCGGCCCCCGAGTATCGCATAGAAGCGGGAGACCGGGGTGCGACCGATGCTGTTGAAGCGGGGCGTGCAGCACTACAGGAGACACAGCCGTGAACGCGACCGCCATCCTCCGGCGCGTCGCGCCGCTGCTTTACTGGCCGGGCGAGGTAAACCGCTGCCCGCAGTGCAACAGCAAGGCCTGGCACGTCGGCCGCACCACTGCCGAATGCGCCCATTGCGGCCATCCGCTGCCCTTGGCGCAGGATACCGAAACCCGGTGAGCGACAAGCCTGCCTTTGATCGCATCTGGTTTTGGCGCGCGACGCTGCCCGAACGCAAAGGGCAGCGTTGCCGCATCCTTGGGCGCGGCACGATGAACGCATGCCGGATCGAATTCGAGGATGGCACCCGCCACATCGTCTCGCGCTTTGCGATCAGGAAGATCGCACCTTGACCATCCCGGCCGATCCTCTTCCCCAGGTGCTGGCCGATATCGCCATGATCGCGGGCGAGGAAGCGGCGCGCCGGGTGGCGGGCGCGGTGGGCGGGACGCAGGTCTATATCCCGCCGCATCCCGGCCCCGATCACTGGCTGGCCAAGCTCGTCGGGCTTGAGGCGGCGCGCCGGATCGCCGATCATTTCACTGCCGGTGTTGGCCCGGCACGCATCGAAATCCCGCTCGGCGATGCCGGTTTCATCGCCGCCCAGCAGGCGCGTTGCGATGCCATGCTGCTGGCCGGACGCAGCGAGCGTGACATCGCGCTTGCGCTCGGTTACACGATCCGCACAGTGCGCCGCCGCCGCGCCCGGATCAAATCGCTCGCCGATAATCGCCAGCGCGATCTGTTCCTGGGCTGACAGCCGGACAAGTGTCCGGGGCGCGGTGCCCGCCAAATTCCACCATCCAGCGGTCTATGACGACCGCACTTCTCTCCGAACGCATCCTGCTTGAAGTCGCCGAGCATGAAGGCCTCGTGCTCGAAGCTTACAAGTGCAGCGCTGGCGTGCTGACCTGGGGCTTTGGCGTCACCAACGCCAGCGGCCACACCGTTGATCGATACGACACAACCCGGGGCGGCCAGCGTTCCACCATCGAGCGCGCGGTGGAAATCTTCGAATGGCTGCTGCGCACCCGATACCTGCCGCAGGTGCAGGCCGCTTTCCGGGGCCGCGAGCTGACCGAGGCGCAGCTGGCTGCGGCGCTCAGCTTCCACTGGAACACCGGCGCCATCCAGCAGGCGAGCTGGGTGCAGTCCTTCGTGCTGGGCCGCCGCGAGCGTGCCTGGGCGGAGTTCATGAACTGGTCGCGCCCGCGCGAGATCATCGATCGCCGCAAGGTCGAACGTGCGCTGTTCTTCGACGGGCGCTGGTCGCAGGATGGCGTGGTGCTGATCTATGATCGGGTCAACCCGCGCGAACCGCGCAATCCCGTCTGGTCGAGCGCGCGCGAGATCGACATCCGCGACGAGGTGCGCGCGGCGCTCACCAAGGCCGGGAGGGCGGCGTAATGTGGCTATGGCTAAAGCTGCTGGCTTCAGGCGCGTTTGAGGGGCTGCTGAAAGGCCTCTCAGCGGCGGCTAAGTGGCTGCTGGTCGAATGGTGGCGCGCGCCGTTGATCCTGTTCGGGCTTGGCTTTGCTGTCATGGCCTTCATCCGCGTGCCCGCACTGGAGCGCGAAATCGCCGCCATCACCGCCGAGCGAGATGCCGAAGCTGCCGCCCACGAAGGCACCGTTGCCGCCTTTCTCGATGCCACCCGGCAGGCCGAGGCCAAAGCCCGCGCCAATGCGCTGCGCGTCCAGCGCGAACAGGAGATCATCACCGATGCGACCGTTCAATATCTTGAAGCCGACCTTGCTGCTGTGCGCGCTCGCTTTGACCGCTTGCGGGCCGCATCGGCCCGAGCCGCTGCCGGCAGCGCCCCGGCAGTTGATCTGCCCGGCACCAGCGACGCCGCCGGCCGAATTGATCAGGCGGCCCCGGATCACCACCTTCGCACCGCCGGAGCGCTGAGCCCGCAGCCTGCCTGCCCGATCGGGCTGGTGTGCCTCACCATCGATGAGGCGGAGGCCGCCAGCGAGGACGCGCACCGTTTCAACCGGCTGATCGACTGGGTGATCGGCCAGAGCGCGGTCCGCTTCAACCCCGAGCCCCGGCCATGAGCATGTCGATGGATCTGGGGGAGCGCGGGCTCGAACGCGCCGAGACGTTCGAACGGCTTTCGAACGAGGCGGCCGTCGCGCGCATCCGCAACAATCTGGCAGGGCTGGGCGAAGAATTCTGCATCACCTGCGGCGAACGGATCGATGCCGAACGCCGCGCCGCGCTGCCATCGGCCAAGCGCTGCATCGATTGCCAGGGCAAGGCCGAACGGCAGAAGGCATCGCAGCGATGATGGATCACCTCAGCGCGCCGCTCAGCTTCGGCAAATTCCTGCAATTCTGGCTGCCGACGCTGGCCGTGGCCGTGGTGGTGCCCGATGTGCAGACGCCGCTGGGCGACCGGTTCCTGATCGATCTGGCGGGCCTGCCGGTGCCGATCGTCACCTGCATCCTTGGCGCGATCGGGATCATCGCCGCGCGCCCCTTCACCGTCCGGGCTGAGGCTGATCTCGGCTGGAAGCTGCGGCTGCTTGTCAGCTTCATCATGCTGATCGTGGTGCAGCTGTGGATCATCGAAAGCCGCCCCGGCTGGCTGTTCGCCTTTGTCGTCGCCATCGGCCTCGGCTTTTCCGGCTTCTCCCTGCTCGAACTGTTCGGCGAGCAGGTGAAGGAATTTCTGCGCCGCGCCTTTGCCGGGGCGGCTTCCACAATCAAAGGACCAGATGGCCCATGAGCCCCGGAAATCTCCTCGAGCTGGCGATCATCGCCTTCATCATCATCAGCATCAGCGTGGTGGCATGGCGCGGCGGGGCGAAGAACCCTGTCAGCACCGGCAGCGTCGACAAGAAGCTGGATGAGATCAAGAGCTCGATCGACAGCGAGCTGAGCGGCGTGAAGGCCAAGGTCGGCGTGATCGAGCAGCGGCTCGACAAGTTCGAGGAAGCGGTCGCCAGCGTGGCCGATATCAGGCGGCTGGAAAAGGCGGTGGAGCGGCTGGCCAAGGTGCAGGCCGATCACGAATCGCGCCAGCGCGCCCTTTCGGACAAGCAGAGCGAACACGCCGCAATCTCGGCCAAAACCGCCGCCGCCGTCGATCACATCGACCGCAACGTCAATCTGATGATGTCGGTCGTCGTGCCCAAGGGGATGGAGAAGTGAGTTTCGCGGCCAACCTTGCCGAGGGCATCGCGCGCGAGGCGCGGCTGTCGATTCTCAAGGCGCTGAGCCAGCAGGTCGATGGGCGGCTTTCCGACCTCATGCTCAAGAACATGCTCGACATCTACGGCTATCGCCGGGATCGCGACTGGATCCGCACCCAGATGCGCAAGCTTGCCGATCTGGGCGCGGTGAGCGTGGCTGATAGCGGCGAAGTGCTGTTCGCCCGGATCGAGGCGGCAGGCCGTGATCATCTGGAAGAGCGCAGCGTGATCGAAGGCGTGATGCGCCCGGGCGAGGCGCGCTGACATGGCGGCGCGCAAGCCCAAGCGGCGCGAGGGGCGCGGGCATCTGTCGTCGATCGACATGCTGCCCGATGAGGCCGAGGAGGATATCGTCTGGGCGCTGGAGCAATTGCGCGAACGCAGCCTGCCCCAGAACACCATCCTGATGGAATTCAACGAGCGGCTGGCGGATAAGGGGATCGAGCCCATCAGCAAGAGCGCCTGGGGCCGCTATGCCGTGAGGAAGGCGATCCAGTTCCGCAAGCTGGATGAAGTCCAGCGGATCGGCGGCGAGCTGGTGCGCACGATGGATGCCAAGGAACCCGATCAGGTCACCGTGGCGGTGGCCGAGCTGATCAAGGTGGCGGTGTTCGAAGTGCTCGAAGGCGGCGAGGTGACGACCAAGGGCATCATGGAGCTGAGCCGGGCGCTGCAATCGGCAGTCGGCGCGCAGAAGGCCAGCGCCGAATATCGCGAGCGGCTGGAGAAGGAAGTCGCCGCCAAGCTGGCGAAGGCAGCCGACAAGGTCGGTGTTATGGCGCGCGATGCTGGTCTCAGCGCCGAGACGGTCGCGAAGCTGCGGCGTGAGTTCCTCGGGGTGCGTGAGAGCAAGCCCGAATGATCCCCGGCCCCACCAATCTTATCGAGCCTGATGAGCTCCCGACTGCCGATAAGGCACCGCCGCGTTCGCCAATCGATATGCTGATGCCTGGGATGCTGCCGCCTGAGGATTTCGATCCGCTGGCCGAAGGCATTCTGATGTTGCACCAGAAGGAGTGGATCGAGGACACCTCACCGCTCAAGCTCGGTGTGAAGGGACGGCGAACGGGCATTACCTTTGCCGAAGCTCTCGACAGCACGTTGATCGGCGCCGCGTCCAAAAAGGCCGGGGGGGATAACACCTATTACGTCGGCGACACGAAGGACAAGGGGCTGGAGTTCGTCGCGGTCTGCGCCCGCTTCGCCAAAACGGTGGCGAGTGAGGTGTTGGAGGTTGGCGAGTTCCTGTTCGAGGACAAGCAGGAAGACGGTAGCAGCAAGTTCATCACCGCTTATCGCATCCGGTTCGCCTCCGGCTTTTCGATCGTCGGTCTTTCAAGCAGCCCTGCAAACATTCGCGGCCTCCAAGGCCGGGTGGTGATCGACGAGGCGGCGTTCCACCGCAATGTCGCCGCCGTGATCGATGCCTGCAATGCCCTGCTGATCTGGGGTGGCGTGATCAGGATCATCTCGACGCATAATGGCGCGCTCAACGCGTTCAACGAGCTGATCAAGGAAACCGAAGCGGGGCAATACGATTACTCGATCCACCGCGTCACCTTCGATGATGCGGTCGCTAATGGGCTCTACGAGCGGGTCTGCCTGATGCGCGGAGAAACGCCCACGCTCGAAGGTAAGGCCGAATGGTATCGCCGCATCCGCCGCTCCTACGGGTCTCGTGTCGAGGCCATGCGCGAAGAGCTCGATGCCATCGCCCGCGAGGGCGAAGGTGTGCTGCTTCCGCTGGCGTGGATCGAGGCTTGCAGCACCGCCGAATACAAGGTCGCCCGCTGGAAGCCGCCCTATGAGGGGTTTGTGCACGCGCCCGAACACATCCGGCGCGGAGAGATGCAGCAGTGGCTCGACGCTAATGTTCGCCCGGTGCTGGAGCAATATGGCGAGGCTGGCCACACCTGGTATCTCGGCGGCGATTTCGCCATGCGGCAGGATCGCAGTTCCTATCCCATTGGCTTTGTCGGTCAGGATCTGAAACGGCACGTCCCGCTGATCTTGGAAATGGCGCAATGCCCCTATGACCAGCAAAAGCAGGCGCTGTTCTGGATGGTCGATCTGGTCCAGTCGATGGGTGCGTTTGGCAATGGCGTCCTTGATGCCAACGGCAACGGGATGGTGCTGGCGCAGGAATCGGCGCAGCGCTACGGCTCAAACCGGATCGTCGAGCTGATGCCGTCTGCCGAGCACGCCCGAAAAACCGGCCCACTCTTCCGCGCTGCGTTCGAAGACACGATGATCCTTATCCCGGCCGATCTCGATACCCGCAACGATCTTCGCCAGCTCCAGATGATCGGCGGCATTGCAAAGATGCCAAGCCATGTGCGCAACGAAGGCACCGATGGCGGCAAGCGTCACGGCGATAACGCTGTGGCCCTGTGGAATTTCCACGCTGCCACCAAGATGGGCGATGGCCAGCGCTGGCGTCCGCTGATTGCTCCCGACACCGGCGGCAATGTCCTCGACCTCGATGCAAACTGGATCCCGGCATGAAGACTGGCACGCATAATCTGGGCAGCAATGCCTTTTCGCACCGCACGCTGGTGCGCCTGTCGGATGGCTCGATGGTGATCCGGCAGATGTGCCACGGCAAGACTTCCGAGGTCACCTTGTCTGGCGATCAGATCGTGCTGTTCAAGGAGCTGCTGGCATGAACTTCTTCACCAAGGCGCTTGCCCGCCTCACCAGTTCGCTCACCCAGATGCGGCACGGCGCGCAGTCGCTGATGCTGGGCGGGCTGCTGCGCCGCACCCGGTTCGATTATCGCGGCGCGGTGGGCGATATGCTCGATGCCTCGGTGGTGACAGCGCCGGTCGGCTGGGTGCAGCGCGCGCTGCCCGAGGCCAATCTTGCCATGCGCGCCAAACTGGCCAGCGGCAAGGTTGACGAGATCGAGGATCACCCGCTGCTCGATCTCATCCGCAATCCCAATCCGTTCTACAGCGATATCGCGCTGTGGGGCGCGACCGCGATGATGATGCTGCTCCATGGCAACGCCTATTGGCTCAAGGTGCGCAGCGCCTCGGGCCGGGTGGTCGAGCTGTGGTTTGCGCCGAGCTGGATGGTCGAGCCCAAGCCTGCCAGCGATGGTTCGGCCTTCATCGATCACTATGTCTACACGCCGGGCACCGGGTCTGGCCGCTATTACGTCCAGCCCGAGGACGTGATCCATTTCCGCAACGGGCTCAATCCGCGCGCGCCCTATCTCGGCCTGTCGCCGATGGATGGGGTGATCCGCGAGATCTTCGCCGACATGGAAAGCAGCAATTTCGTCGCCAGCCTGCTGCGCAACATGGGCGTGCCCGGCGTGGTGATCAGCCCCAAGACGGGCGGCATGGCCAGCCCCGATGATGTCGAGGCGACCAAGACCTGGTTCAAGCAGGCGTTCGGCGGCGATAACCGCGGGCAGCCGATGGTGATGGGCGCGCCGACCGAGGTGCAGCCCTTCGGCTTCAACCCGCAGCAGATGAACCTGACCGAGGCGCGCGATGTCGCCGAGGAGCGCGTCTGCGCTGCGATCGGGATCCCGGCCGCAGTCGTCGGCTTTGGCGCTGGCTTGCAGCAGACCAAGGTCGGCGCGACGATGGCGGAGCTGCGCAAGCTTGCCTGGCACAACGGCGTGCTGCCTCTGGCGCGCGCGATGGCGGACGAATTGCAGCGCAGCCTGCTGCCCGATTTCGAGCGCGGCAATCGCCGCATCGAGCTTTACTGGGATACCTCCGATGTGCTCGCCCTGCAGGAGGATGAGAACAAGGCGACCGAGCGCAAGCTCAAGGAACTGACTGCAGGCGCGATCACGCTTTACGATTATCTGGTCGAAACCGGGCGCGAGGCGGATGACAGCCACCGCTATTACCTGCGGCCCTTCTCGGTGATCGAAGTGCCGCTGGAGCTGGCCGGGCAAGGCGCGATGCGGCAAGTGGCGGCTCCGGCTGCGGCTCCGGCTGCGGATCCGGCGATCGAGCCGGAAAAGCGCCGCGCCCTGCCTGCGCCCAACCAGAAGTTGTACGATGAAATCGTACAACTGCCTGCGCCCGAGGTGAAGAATGGCGGCACCCCGCCCGAGGTTTCCGGTCGGCCTAACGCTTCGCTGCATGAGGCCAAGAACTCCGAAGACTGGCTGCCCGATGATGCCCGCGCCGCCAGCGCCGACGCGATCGCGCGCGGCGAGCAGTTCGTCACCATGCTCCAGCGGCAGGAACGCGGCCTTCGCACCGGCTTTGAAAACGCGCTGCGCCCGGCGTTCGAAAGCTGGGGCGATCTGGCGGGGCGGATCGCGCGCGATGTGCTGATCGCTGGCGGGTTCAAGCAGGATGCGCGCGGGATCGAGACCAAGCAGGAAAGCAGCCTCATCCAGCAGATCATCGACCTGCTCAACCTTGAGGCGTGGGAACAGCAGCTCTCCAGCATCTATCAGGGCCAATATCTGCGGATCGCGCGCGAGGTGGCCAGCGCGGTCGAGGAATCGGGCTTCGGCACTTCGATCCCCGATCCGGTGATGCGCCAGATCATCGCCACCGGCGGCACGCGCGCCGGACTGGTCGATGTGCCGGGCCAGACCCGCGCCGCGCTGTTCGAGGCGCTGGCCGAAGGGCGAGCCGAAGGTGAAGGCGCGCAGGCGCTGGCCAACCGGATCGCCAACATGATCGAGGGCGGCCCCTGGGGCAATGCCGATACCCGCGCCCGCGTGATCGCCCGCACCGAAACCAAGCACGCGCAGAACATCTCCACCATCGAGGCCGGGCGCGCCAACGGGGTGACCGAATTCGTGGTGTTCGATGGCCGCTTCGGCGAGCCGCGTTCCGAGCTCAGCCACATCGCGCGCGACGGCATGATCGTGTCGGCCGAGGATGCTTACACCATGGCCGCGAACATGCGGCCCAACTGCACCCTCAGCTTCGCGCCGAATTTCAGCCTTTAGGAGTAGTCCGATGCAGACCAAGAACCTGACCGTCAAAGAAATGGGCGAAAGCGGCAAGGGCCTCGCTATCCTCGCCCGCCTGTCCGAGATCGATCACGATGGCGACACCTACGAGAAGGGCGCCTTCAGCTGGAAGGGCGACCAGTGGTGCCCATTGCTGCCCGCGCATGATCGCTGGAAGATGCCTTTCGGCAAGGCCCGGGTCTATGAAGAGGGCGACATCGCCTATGCCGAGCTGCATCTCAACCTTGAGACCCGCGCCGGGGCTGACTGGCACAAGGCGCTGCTGTTCGATCTCGCGACCGGCCAGGCTGTGCAGGAGTACTCTTATGGCTTCGATGTGCTGGATGCGGACTATAAGATCGAGCCGGACAAGCGCACCCGGGTTCTCAAGAAGCTCGACGTGCACGAGGTCTCCACCGTAGTTCGGGGCGCTGGGCGCAGCACCGGCACGGTGAACATGAAGGCGCTCAAGGAAGCTGGCTTCGCCCCGCTGATCGCCGGACTTGGCGAGCTGGCCGATGCGCTGGACGGCGATCCGGCTGCGCTTTCGGCGACCGGGCGCAAGCAGCTGGAGGAGATCCACGCCGCGCTGGGCAAGGCTCTGGTCGATCCGGCGCAAGCCGAGGCTGACGCCAAGGCGCTGATCGAGGAGCAGATGGCGCGGCACCTGACCCGCGATGCGCGGCTGCGCTTTGGCGGCTGAAAAGACACCCGCCAGAAACCCGCCAGAAAGCCTCAGGATTGCGTGAAGGCCCTCTGCCCGCCAAATTTCGGGCGAGGGCCTTCTTAGACCCTCTTAAATCGCCGCTGAGGGGCTTTTCATGCTGGCCCGCCAACCGGCATCTGCCGTGGCGGGCTTTCCTTTTGCCTTGATGGCTCATCCGCGCTAATCATGGCGCATCCCGATACATCGCCATTTCCAATGCAGCCGGACATCTGTCCGGGGCGAAGCGCTGCGCCCGATCCTCCACAACCGGCTTCGAGTTTCGAACCGGCCTTCGCCCCAGGCGGGGCCGCCAAGTGGAGATGACGGATATGCCGATCACGAATATGACCCTGGAGCAAGCCCAGGAAAGCATGCAGGCGAAGTCTGCAGAGCTGAACACCCTGATGAAGGAAGCCGTCCGCGATGACGGCACCTATGACTTCGCCGGGGTGAAGTCGGTCAAGGACATCAAGAACAATTCTGACCTGGTGAAGGCGATCCGCGATCGCAACGCCGAGCTCGATGAGCTGGGCGAGTTCATCCAGGGCCAGCGCGAGATGAAGCAGGCCGTGCGCGATCAGGAAGTGCGCGAAAAGGGCCTGCGCGGTTTCCCGCTGCCGGGCGCTGGTGACGGCAATGGCGGCGGCGGCCTGCCTGCCAACATTGGCCAGTTCAAGTCGCTCGGTAAGCAGCTGGTCGAGGCGAAGGGTTTCAAGGAATGGCACGGCGGCTCGCGCGGTCCGGCCCTCGATCTGAGCTTCGACGATATGCTCGGCTCGGATTTCCTCGCCAAGGCGGCGCAGTTTGACACGATGGGCCGCAAGGCGCTGATGAGCACGACTGCGGGCTTTGCCCCTGAAAGCATCCGCCTGCCCGGCTTTGTCGAAGCGCCGACCCGGCCGATCCAACTGCTTGACATCCTGCCGATGGGCCGGGTGACGCAGGCGGCTGTGCCTTTCATGGAAGAAACCACCCGCACCCATGCCGCGGCCGAAGTGGCGGAAGGCGGCACCTTTGCTGAAAGCACCTTTGCCTTCACCCAGCGTTCGACGCCGGTGGTTAAGATCGGTGACAGCCTGCCGGTGACCGACGAGCAGCTCGAAGACGTTGCGCTGATCGAAAGCTACGTCAACGGCCGCCTCGCCTTCGGTGTGCGCCAGCGGCTCGACCAGCAGTGCATGATCGGCAACGGCACTGCGCCCAATCTGCGCGGCATCCTCAACACCGCCGGCATCCAGACTGCGGCGCGGGGCGCGAACCCGGTGATGGATGCGATCTACATCGCGATCATCAACATCATGCTGACCGGCCGCGCCCAGGCGACCCACATCGTGATGCACCCGCGCGATTTCCAGCGTGTGCGCCTGACCCGGACTGCCGATGGCATCTACATCTACGGCTCGCCGCTTGAGGCTGGCCCGTCGCGGCTGTGGGGCCTGCCCGTGGTGCTCAACGATGTGCTGGCCGAAGGCACCGCGCTGATCGGCGCGTTCGAGCCGACCTTCATCACCCTGTTCGAACGGCGCGGCATCGACATTCAGGTCGGTTACGTCGCCAACCAGTTCATCCAGGGCGTCCGCACCATGCGCGCCGACATGCGCGCCGCGCTGGCGGTGTTCCGCCCGGCGGCGTTCCACACGGTCACCGACCTCGACGCCTAGGTTCCTCCCGAGGCCGGGGTGGGTGCCCCCGGCCTCAATCCCTCGGGGCCGATTGCTGACTAGTACTCCTGCAATCGGCCCCGACTTTTCCGGCGGCTTGGCCTGCCCTTCCCGAGCCGCCTGACAAGTCAGGAGAACCCCATGAGCAACACCATTTCAGGCTTCCCGCGCACGGTCGCCACCGCAGTCGTGCGCGGTGGGCCGGTCGGCAACATCGAAGTGCCCGGCATCCGCCACGGTGATCAGCTGATCAGCGTCACCCAGATGACCGGCGCGCTCGCTCGCACCGATCGCTTCGCCAATGCCTCGATCCCGGCAGGCAGCGAGAGCCGCATCGCGATGGCCACGGTCGACACCAGCGGCAGCTGGCTCGTCGTCACCTGGCTGCGCGGCCAGTGATCGCCCGATGATCCGTTTTTCACAGGAGACCAAAACAATGCCCCAGAACATGATCGCAGCTGAAAAGCTGTTCCTTGTCGCCGACAAGAGCGCACTGGTGCGCGAAGGCGATGAACGCGCTGCATTTCTTTATGCGGTGCCCGGCGATGAAATCCCCGCCGATGCGGCCGAGATGTTCGGCCTCGTCGATGGTGCGCTGCCGGAAAAGAAGAGCGGCAAGGCTGGCAGCAAGGAAGCCAAGGCTCCGGTTGAAACCAAGCCCGCCGCCGCCGAAACCAAGGACGCCTGATCGTGACGCTGCTCGCCCGGGTCAAGGAGCGCACCGGCACCGATCTTTCCGATGGAGAGATCACTGCGATGATCACTGCGATCTCGCAGGAGCTGGACGCGCGCTTTGGCCCGGCGGGCGAAATGACGGTGCATCTCGGCGATGCGACCGATCCCGATTCCCGGTTCTGGAGCAATCTGCGGCTGGTGATCCCGGCCGACACGGCTGAGGCCATCACCATCATCGAGCGCGATCCCGGCAATTCGGGCGCGGCGGTGGCTGCCACCACGCTCGATCCTGCCGATTATCGCGTGATCCATGGCGGGCGCACGCTCCAGCGGCTCACCACCGGGCCGAATGGCCGCCAGTTCTGGGCTCCGCTGGTCGAGGTGACTTACACCCCGCAGGGCCTCCAGGCGGCGCGCGACGAGGTGACGATCAAGCTGATCCAGCTCGATCTGTCCTATCGCGGGGCGCTGCGAAGCGAGAAGGCGGGCGATTACGCATTCACGCTTTCCGGCGACATGGCTGCCGATCGCGAAGCAATCCTGAAGACGCTGGCCGACCGGCGCGGGATGGTGATGGCGTGAGGGGCGGCGCGAAAATTGGCCCGATCAAGGCACGCTTTTATGTGCGGCGTTGGGCTTTGCCGCTTTTGCTTTTGTCGGTGTTGATCCCCTGCCGCTTCACTCGCTGGCTGGGTGGGCTCGCCGCCCGAGTGGAGTTCGGTGAGTGATCTCCGGCCGCCTCACCATGCGCGCCCGGATGGAGCGCGACACTGCCACCGGCACTGACAGCTGGGGCAATGCGCCGGTGCCCAATTTCACCGTGCTGCACAATGCGCTGCCGTGCTTCTTCTCGTCAAAGAACGCGCGCGAGCTGGTGGACGGCAGCAAGACGGCGATGATCGAGGATGCGCGGATCATGTTCGCGCTCAGCGCCGATGTGCGCGAGGGCGATGTCATCACCACCATCACTGATCGCCGGGGCGCGCTGGTCGTTTCGGGCCGCCTCAAGATCGAAGGCCCGGTGCAGTTCAAGCACAACCACCTCGAAGCCGCGCTGCAGAGGATCGGGTGATGAGCTCGCAATCGCTCAAGTGGCTCGGCCCGGCGCTCAGCGAAAAGATGCGCAAGGCGCAGAAGACCGGCGTCAATGCCACGATGGCCGCCTGCGTCCAGCACGCCAAGGCCAACCATCCCTGGCAGAACCAGACCGGGATCCTCGAAGGCTCGATCGATATTGCGGATTTTGCGCGCGAAGATGGCGCGGGCGTTGCCGGGCGCTGGGGCTCGCAGGATGTCAAATACGCCCTGATCCACGAGCTCGGCGGCGTGATCCGCCCGGTGCGGGCCAAGGCGCTGCGGTTCCAGCTGCCCGATGGCAGCTGGCGCATGGCGACCGAGGTGACGATCCCGGCCCGGCCCTATCTGCGCCCGGCCGCCGATGCGATCTATCCGCAGCTCGCCGCCAATATCCGCAAGGCGTTCGAAAGCGCCGGAGGCGCGGCGTGAGCGCGGCGGCTGATCTTGAAGGCGGTCTGCGCGCCTATCTGCTCGGCATCGCGGCGCTGCAGCCGCTGGTCGATGGCTGGATCTTCAGCGGCGAGCTTCCGGCTGACCGCACCGCCCAGATGCCGCGCAAGGCGCTGGTGATCCGCAAATCGGGCGGCGTTTCCACCACCGGCGGCAGCTTTGTCGAGACCGACACCGCCCGCGTTGATCTGTTCGCCTTGGGCGAAACCCCACGCGAGGCAGGCCGGGTGATGGCCGAGGCCGAGCTTGCCATGCGGCGGCTGCGGCGCGGTGTTCACGGCGGCTGCCTGCTGCACTCGGCCAATTCCGCCGGCGGCGCGATCGCCGGGCGCGAGCCGGGGACCGAATGGCCCCGCCAGTTCCAATCCTTCCAGGTCATGCACGGCCTGGTCGCCATCGAGGAGTAACCAATCATGTCGTTTTTTGAGATCATCGGTGCGCCGCTGACCGTGTGGATCGCCCCGGCTGGCACCGACTTCCCGACCATCGCCGCCGCCCCGGCCTCGCCCTGGCTGCGGCTCGGCACCAATGGCGATCGCAATTATGATGTTGCGGGCGTCGAAGTGCAGCACAGCAAAACCTACAACAAGGTTCGCACCGCTGGTGCCACCGGCCCGGTGACCGTGTTCCTCGACGAGGAAGACGTGATGTTCCGCCTCAGCCTGCTCGACATGACGATCGAGCAATATGCTCATGCGCTCAACAACAACACCGTCACCACCGTTGCCCCGGCTGCCGGACAGCCCGGCCACCGTGCCATCGGCCTTTCGGAAGACGTTGGCCGCACCGCGCAGTTCGCGCTGCTGGCGCGCGGGCTTTCGCCCTACAATCCGGCGCTGGCGATGCAGTACGAGATCCCGCGCTGTTTCCAGTCGGGCGCGCCCAATCCGATCTTCCGCAAGGGCCAGCCCGCCGCGCTCCAGCTGACTTATGAAGCGCTCGAAAACGCTTCGGCGGTCAATCCGCAGCAGCGGCTGGGCGTGCTGCGCCAGGCGCACCTGCCCGCGCTGTGAGATCCGGCATGAGCGACACCGCACCCCTGCTCAATCTCGATACGCTGATCGTCCGGCCCAAGATCACCATCGACGGCAAGCCGTTCGACATGATCCACCCGGACGAGATCAGCGTGATCGACAGCCACCGGTTCGGCGTCTGGGGACGCCGGATCGATGAGCTGCAGGCTCTGGCCAAGGATGACGAGGCCAGCCAGCGCGAGCTTGACGAGCTCGTCTTCACGGTGGCGCGCAAGATCCTGCCCGACGTGCCCGATGATGTCTTTGCCAAGCTCAGCGGCACGCAGCGATGGGCCGTCATCGATGTTTTTTCCGGGCTCCTGCTGCAAGCCAAGCTGAAGGTGGCAGGAGCGATCGGGACAGCGACGGGCGAGGTGCCGGAATGGCTGAGCCGCCTGACTGGGGCACCATCATTCCCCGGCTCCAGCGGTTTTATGGCGGGCAGCCGCAGGACTGGCTTGAGCGGGTTCCTGCGGCGCTGGTTCGCGCGTTCGTGATCATGCTGCCGCGCCTTGAAGCCCAGGGCCAGATCGACGCGATCGTCGCTGCCCAGCTGGCCCAGCCGGTGAGCGGCGCCAATGATTTCCAAGTGCAGGCGCAGATCGAGCAGCGCGAGGAAATCATGGCGCGGCTGAAGGCCACGGTCCGCGGTGAAGCACCGCCGGAGCCCAAGCAGCTCGGCCCGCAAGAACTGGCGGCCATGGGGATCGGTGTGCGCACCGAAGAAGGCCCCGGCGCGGTGATCGCCGATCTTGATAGCTGGCTTGGCAACAGCCCTTCAGAACCTTCTGAGGAGCGTCTGAGCGATGGCTGAGAAGCTGGGAGATGCCGTCCTAGAGCTGCGCACGGATGATAGCCGGTTCAATGCTGGCATCGCCCAGGCCGAAGGCCGCGCCAAGGTGCTGGGCGCGACGCTCGACAAGACTTCGGGCAGCTCGGTCAAGCTGGCAGCGGAGATGCGCCAGACCGGGCAAAGCGCAGCGCAGATGAGCGCAGGGTTCGATCAGGCCGGGCAGAAGGTCATCAATTCGGCGGGGCAGCAGCGCGCCGGGATGCAGCAGCTGAGCTTCCAGCTCAATGATATCGCCACGATGTATGCGCTGGGCGCGCGGCCGATGCAGATCTTCGCCTCGCAATCGGGGCAGGTGATCCAGGCGGTGCAGATGATGACGGGCGGCACCAGCCGCCTTGCTGCCTTCCTCGGCGGGCCGTGGGGGCTGGCCATCACTTCGGCGGTGATCGTGCTGACCCCGTTCATCGGCAAGCTGTTCGAGGGAGAGAAGGCGCTCAAGGCAGTCGAATTCGCATCGGACAAGATGGCTGATGCGCAATCGATCCTTGGCAGCGTGATCGACACCACCACCGGCAAGATCAACACCCAGTCGCAGGCGCTGTGGAACCTTGCCCGGGCGCAGGCCGCCGCCGGGCGCATTGCCGCCGAGCGCGAAGCGGCGCAGGCCCGTTCGCAGCTGGCCGATGTGCGGCGCGGCTCACTGCAGCTGCAGGGCGGCATGGGCGGCGGGATCAACCTTGTGCGGCAGGGCGACGGCACGCAGGATGTGGTCGGCGATTTCATGGAAGGCCGCGTTGGCGCATCCTTTGCCATCGGCACCCTGCGCAGCCGCCGCAACGCCGGGATGATCAGCGACGAGGCCTTTCTCAAGGCAGTCGAGCCGATCGTGAATTCGCAGATGGCCGAGCGCAATATCGAGGTTTTCACCAATCTCGAAGGCGCGCTGAATGGCGACCGGCAGGCCTTGCAGGGCTTTATGCAGCCGGGTTCTGCGGGCGGCGGGCGTAGCGGGCGCGAACGCGCAGGCCAAAGCCAGGAGGAAATCGACGCCCGCTTCCAGACCGATTTCGTGCGCGTCACCCAGCAGATCCTCAGCGCCCGGCTGCGCGTGGCGACCAGCGCCGAAGAACGCGCCGAGCTGCAGGCCCGCATGGTCGCCTGGGACGAGCGCGAGGCGATTGATGCGATTGCCGCTCGCAAGGATCTGAGCGATGCCCAGAAGGCCGAACTGGAGGCCGCGGTGCGGCGGCTCGCCGATCGCGAGATCGAGGCCATCGAGTTCGACAAGAACATCCAGCTGGCCCGCGATGCGCAGGCGCTGGCTGATGAGCGCGCGCGCGGCGAGGCCGAGGCGCTCCAGAATTCCATGGTGCTCGCCGACACCGAGGCCCAGCGCAAGGCGATCGCGCTGCGCCTGCTCGATGCCGAGGAGCGGCTCGAACGGCTGCGGCTTTCCACCATCATCGCCGCCGCCGAAACCGATGAGGCCGAGCGCCAGCGGGCGCAGCAGGCGCTGGCCAATCTCGATGCCAATGCCGCCGGTCGGCGCGCGGCTGTATCCCGCGCCAACGAGACCGAGGTCGAGCGTTACACCCGCAATCTCAACGCCACGCCCGAGATGATCAACGAGGCGATCGACGGGATCGGCATCGATGGGCTCGAAGCGCTCAACGATGGTCTCACCCGCGCGATCATGGGCGCGGAGAGCCTCGGCGATATGTTCAGCCGGGTGGCCGACCAGATCGTTGCCGATCTGCTGCGGATTGCGATCCAGCAAACGATCATCCGCCCGCTCGCCACGCTGCTGTTCGGCGGGACTGGCGGCGGCGGTGGCGGTGGTGGCCTGCTGTCGGCGCTGTTTGCCGGGCTGTTCGGCGGCGGTTTTGCCAATGGCGGGACCATCGAGCGCGGCAAGTTCGGCATTGTCGGAGAGCGCGGGCCGGAGCTGGCCTTCGCCTCGGGCAGCGGGCTCGGCATCATGTCGAACGGCGAATCGCGCCGCCTGATCGGCACCCAGCAGGGCGGCGGCACCAGCGTTTCGATCCCCATCAATATCGATGCCACCGGGGCCGATGCCGCCGCGCTTGAGCGCGTGCGCAGCGAGATCGCGCAGCTGCGCGAGGAACTGCCCGAACGCATCGTTCGCACCGTCCAGGACGCGAGCGACCGGCGCATCATCAATGTCGGAGGCCTGCGATGATCCTGCCTTTTCCCGAAACGCCCAGCGGCATCGCCCGCGTCAATCTCGATATCGCCCGGGTGGATTTCGCCGCGCCGCAGGCGGGCGGGCGGCAGGGCGGGGTGCAGGCGGGCTGGCCGCTGTGGGCCGCGCGGTTCGAGCTGGACCGCAGCGATCCCGACAGCGCCGATCTGTGGCGCGCGTTTTTTGCGCGGATGCGCGGCCGCACCCGGCGGTTCTATTGCGGCGATCCGACGCGGCGGATGCCGAAGCTTTATCGTGCTGGATTTGCCGGGATGGCGCGCGCGGTTGGCGGGGCGTTCGATGGCAGCGCGCTCGGCTGGTCGCAGACGATCCTGCCCGGCGGCGATGCACGCATCACCCTGACCGGCCTGCCTGCGGGGCTGGAAATCAGCATCGGCGATTACATCGGTTTCCTGTGGGATGCTGCCGGTGCGCCAGCAGGCAATTTCGACCGCCGCACGATGGCGCGCGCAGTGCTGCCCGCCACTGCCGGGGCTGGCGGCGTCGCGCAGGTGATCGCCGAGCCGCCGCTCGATCCGCTGGTGGTGCCAGCGGGCGCGGTGGCGGATTTCGTCAACCCGGTGTGCGTGATGCAGCTGGTGCCCGAAGAGAGCGAGCTCGGCCCGATCGGCAAGGGCGCGGCGCTGGGCGGCGGGCGGATCAGCGCGATTCAGGATCTGAGACCGTGAGGGCTTTGGCATGAAGGTCTTCACCCCTGCCGCGCTGGCCGCGCTGGATAATGGCGATGCCATTGTCTCGGGTGCCGTGGAAATCGGATCAAACCCGCCGATCCGTGTGTGGGGCGGGCATGGCCCGATCACGTTTGGTGGCCGCACCTTCGAAGGCGTCGGCGATCGCGGCATTGCCCAGGTGGCAGGCGGCGCGCTGGGCGGTGCGGCGCAGAACATCACGCTGACGCTTTCGGGTATTGATCCTGAAACGCTGGCGCTGCTTGATGCCGATGCGGTCAAAGGCGCGTCCACCGTGCTGTGGCGGCTGATCTTCGATGAAAGCGGCACCAGCCTGCTCGATTTCCATGTCTGGGCGCGCGGGCGGCTGGATACCCTTCCGCAGGAAGATGAAATCGGCGGCACGGCTGCGATCACGGCCCAGCTCGAAACCGCAGCGCGCGGCCTTGGCAAGCGCGGCGGGCGGATGCGCTCGGATGCCGATCAGCGCCTGATCGATCCCGCTGACGGGTTTTTCAAGAACGTCTCATTCGCCGCTGAGAAGCAGCTTTACTGGGGCGGGCGCAGGCCCGCGCGCGCCGGATCGGTGCTGCCCGGCGGCGGCGGCGGGATCACCCCCGGCGGCGAGCTGTTCCCCGAAGTGAGGCTGCAATGAACGGGCGCGATCTTCAGGCGCTGATCGCCATGATCGAAGCCCGGCAGGCGCGGCCTTTCCGCTGGGGCACGAATGATTGCGTGCGGTACGCGGGCGCTGGCATCGCGGCGCAGACCGGGCGCGATCCGCTGGCCGATGTGCCGCGCTGGAACAACCGGCGCGAGGCATTGGCGATCACCGATCAGATGGGCGGGCTGATCGCTGCGCTTGATGCCCGGTTCGAACGCATCCCGCTCGCCTTCGCACAGCGCGGCGATATCGCCGGGATCGAACATCGCCTGTTCGGCGTCGGCCTGATGATTATCGAAGGGCAGACGCTGGTCGGCCCCGGGCGGCACGGCAATCAGCGGCTGCCGCGAAGTGCGATGGAGATCGCCTGGTCTGCCCTCTCAGCCGGGGAGCGCGGCTGATGCCCAAGCTGGTTGCCGCCGTTAAGCTGATCAGCGTCCTGATCGGATCGATCAAGGTGACGGCCTCGTTCAAGCTGATTGCCACCGTCGCGCTGGTCGGGTTCTCGCTGCTGAACAAGCCGGGGCGGCCGCGCCGCGATGCGCTGGCCGCCACCCTGCAGACCGGCGAAGTGGCCCGGCAGGGCGTGTTCGGGCGCGCGGCGGTGGCGGGATCGCTGGTCGATGCGTTCAATTTCGGCGGGAAATACGGCACCGACTGGGAAGTGCTGGTGATCGCGCTCGCCGATCACCGCTGCGATGCGCTGGAAGGCTTCTTTGTCGATGATGCGTTCCACACCTTTACCGGCGATGGTGCGGTGCCGGGCTTTAACGGCCAGCTCGAAGTCTATTTCCGCGATGGCCGCTGGGATCAGGAAGTGCCCTCGATCCTCACCACGCATGGGCCGGGCTGGACGCCGAATGATCGCGGCCGGGGCGTCGCCTGGGCGGTGGTCGCCTACAAGGCCGATGACGAAAAGGCCAAGACGCCAATCTGGGAAGGGCGGCGGCCAAGCTTTCAGTTCGTGCTGCGCGGCCTTCGGGCCTATCAGGCGCGCAAGGATAGCAGCATTGGCGGCAGCGGCGCGCATCGCTGGGATAATCCGGCCACGCGCGAGTGGACCGAAAACCCGATCGACATCCGCCACACCTGGGTGCGCGGGATCTATGCCGGAGACCGGGTGAACCAGCCCGAGATGCTGCTGCTGGGGCGCGGCCTTTCGCCGATCGAAGCACCGCCGCAAAATGTGTTCGCCCGCGCCAATCTGTGCGACGAGCTGGTGGATGGCGAGCCGCGATATCGCATCGGCGGCGTGGTATCGGCGGATGAACCTTACATCGAGACCGAGAGCGATTTCGCGGCATCATGCGGCGGGGTGATTTCCCAGCCCGAGGGCGCGGTCGAGGTTGACCCGGGCGAGGCGCGCGCGCCGGTGGCCCATTTCACCGATCGCGATCTGATCGTCGGCAGCCGGGTGAGCTGGTCGGAGTTTCTCGGCATTGGCGATGAAGGCTGGGTCAACACTGTCATCGCCCGGTTTGTCGATCCGGCCCAGCGCTGGCGGACGCGCGGTGCGCCGGTGCGCCGCGAGACGGCCGACATCATCGCCGATGGCGGCCCGCGCGAGCAGACGCTTACTCTCACACTTGTCACTTATCTGCGCCAGAGCGAGCGCCTTGCCGAAATCGCCCGGCGGCTCGGGCGCCTGTGGGCGCGCGGCACGGTGACACTGCCGCCGCGCTTTGCCGGGATCGAGGAAGGCGATTGGGTCACCTGGCAATCGGACCGCTATTTGAAGGGCGCGACGCGCACCTTTCGGGTGGAAGCGTGGGGATCGGATCAAGGCTGGCGTCACCAGCTGACCCTGCGCCAGATCTCGGCGAGCGTTTTCAGCGACACCGCGCCGCTTGATGATGGCGTGATTGCCGCGCAGCAGCCTGCGCCGCCTGCGCTTCAGCCGCCGATTGCCGGGGCCTGGGCGCTTTCGGCCACCACCATCGCGGCGGGCGGCGTGCGCGTGCCTGCGCTGCAGATCGTCGGGCAGACCGATGATCCGGCGGCAGGGGCGGTGGTGTTCGAATTCATCCAGCAGGCCACCCAGCCTGATGCGAACACGCCCTGGACGCTGGCAGGCACATCACGCCCCGATGTCACCCGGCTGAGCATCCCGGTGCCTTCGGGCGGCACGCATTACGTGGCGGTTTCTTATGTCATCGACGGGGTGACAGGCCCGCGCCGGGTGCTTGGCCCGGTGACGCTGGCCCAGTTTGCCTATCCGAACGGGGTGTCGATCGCCGATCTTCAGCCGGCCGAGTTCGGGGCCAATGTCACCGAGAACCGCACCGCCGCCTTCATCGGCAATCAGGGCGCGCTGGCAACGCTGAGTGCGGTTGATCTTTCGGGCGTGAATGTGAGCGGCACGCTGCCGCCGTCGCGCGCCGATGCGGGGCTGGTGAACGCGAACCTGCTTCCTGCGATTGGCGAGGCGGCGGCTTCGGCCGACTGGGTGATGGTGGAAGGCCGTCCGTTCGCGCTGCGGGATGAGGGGTTTGATGCGTCTGGTCGGATTTTTGCGAACGGGCTGATCTACGGCAACTTCCAGACTGTGGAGGGGGTGCGGCCTGCTGAGTTCGGGGCCAACGTCACGGAGAACCGGGTGGCCGCCTTCATTTCTGGCCAAGCTCCTGCCGCGACCGACTTCACCATTCAGACCGGTGCAACGAATGATCAAGGGGCTGACACTCGTTTCGATAACTTTGATCCGCTGCATTACAGGCAAAGCTGGCTGCGCCGCCTGCGCACCGAGTTCAAGTTTAATCCCGCGGTCATGGCCCCCGCTGAAGCAAGCGGGGTTTTTGGAACGCTTGAGACCTACTCCGCGTGGTCAGAAAGTAGCGGCGGCTCGGTCTGGCAGCGACTTACTGATAGCGCCGGAGCGCGATTTATCCGCCATTCTGTGGGCGTAACTCCCACAGAAACATGGGGGCCGTGGCAGCCCGAATACAGCGGCAATCGCCGTCCTTTCTTCGGTGCTGATCTGCTGGAAGAACCCGGCGGGCCTGTCGCCACGCTTGGGAACTTCAAGACGAACATAGGCACTGCGGCTTTCCTTGCAGGGGAAGGCGCGCTCGCTCGGCAGAACAGCGCCTCGTGGACGAGCCAGATCAGCGGCAGGCCGAATGCGCTCACCGATCTTGCGAACGCGGGCGGCGATCAGCGGCTTCAATCGCACTACATCTATGACGTGCTCGGCGGCTCGAACTCGCTGCTGCACAATCGCTGGCCTGCGGAGTTCGGTGCCAACGTCACTGAAGGTCGCACCGCTGCCTTCGTGTCGGGACAAGGCGCGCTGGCGACGCAGAACACAGCAGCATGGTCACAGGTCATATCCCGGCCCTTCGCCTTGCAGGATAGCGGCATCGACATCAGCGGCAGGCTGATCGGTGACCGATTGGCCTATCTTGACGGGGCAACGGTTCAGTCGCTGCGACCGGCTGAGGTGAACGCCAATGTCACCGAGGGGCGGGTTGCCGCTTTTGTCTCCGGACAGGGTGCGCTGGCGACCCAGAACACGGCAGGCTGGTCGCAGGTGGTTTCGCGGCCTTTCGCCTTGCAGGACGCGGGCTTCAACGTATCGGGCCTGCTGCTGGGCGAGCGTCTTGCTTATCTTGACGGGACGACCGTGCAGGCTTTGCGCCCGGCCGAGGTGAACGCCAACGTCACCGAGAACCGCGTTGCCGCCTTCATTTCCGGCCAAGCGCCTGCCGCAACCGACTTCACTGTCCAGGCAGGTGCGACAAACGATCGAGGGGCTGACACTCGTTTCGATAACTATGATCCGCAGCATTACAGGGCAAACTGGGAGCGTCGACTTCGCACCGAGTTCAAGTGGCTCGCATCGGTGGGTGCCCCCGCCGATGCGAGCGGGCTCTTCGGCACGCTTGAGACCTACTCCGCGTGGTCAGACAACAGCGGCGGGCCGGTCTGGCAGCGCCTTACTGACAGCGCAGGGGCACGATTTATCCGCCATTCTCTGGGCATAACTCCCACAGAAACATGGGGGCCGTGGCAGCCCGAATACAGCGGCAATCGCCGTCCTTTCTTCGGTGCTGATCTTCTGGAAGAACCGGGCGGCCCCGTTGCCACGCTTGGGAACTTCAAGACGAATATAGGCACCTCCGCCTTTGTCGCAGGGCAATCGCCTTGGGTGACGACTGGCATTCCGCTTGCCCGCGTAGGTCTGCTGAATGATGCTGGCCGCGCCAACAGCCGCCGCATCACCTCGCAGATCGTGGCTGGCGGGGTGCTGCAAACGCTCAACACCAACCCGCTCACCGCCAGCACTGACAGCGGCACCGGCGTTTCGACCATCACCATCAACGCCCATTCGGTGTTCGATGATTTCGGCCAGCTTGATTTCAGCGCCAGCAGCATAGGCGGGCTCAATGAGAACACGCTCTATTATGTCTGGGAAGCGAACCCCGATTTCGTCGGCGGGGCGCGCAGCTATGTCGCGACCACCGATCGCAACGCGCTCACCGTCGCCGGGCGCCGCTATGTCGGGTTTGTCACCACGCCTGCGACCGGATCAGGCCCGAACGATGGCGGCGGCGGCGGCGGTGCTGGCTTCCCCGGCGCACAGCCCGAACTTCTCCCATGAGGCAGAGCATGAAACGATTGGACAATCACCCCGGCCTGAACAGCGGCGATGGCTTTACCGAGATCGCCTATTCCACCGGCGATGCCAATTGGCCAACCGCCCGCGTCCGGTTGACGCCGATTGCCCCCGATCAGGATGATCGCCTGCACCAGCCCAATGCCGCGCCGGTGCCGCCGCGCATCGCGGTGCGCCTGTCGGCCAGCCTGATCGACGAGGCAGGCGCGGTCGAGCGGATCGCGGGCAAGCTGCTGCTGGGGCCGGAAGGCGTCCATTCGTGGCAGTTCGAGGCCGATGTCGCCTTCGACCCGGCGGCCTGGCTGGATGGCTGTGCCGCACGTGTAATTTCCGACCTGATCCGGCAGGCCCGGGGCATTTCCGCCGCCGCTGCTGCCGGGCTTTTACTCAACTGAAAGGACCGACCAATGAACTTCCATGGAACAGACGCCAACCGCGCGATCGTGGCCTTCTTCGGCGCGAATATGGCCGCGCTGCCCGATCACACCCGCGACAAGCTGACCGAGGCGCTGGTGAGCCCCGATGCCTTGGGCGCGATCATCACCACGATCGAAGCGCTTTATGCCGCGCGCGCCGATCTGGGCGATGCGGGTATCGAGCTGCTGGACGGGCTGGCGCGCTTTGTTGGCGCGAACAACTTCTACGGCAAGGGCGTGCGCGCTGCTCTGATCGCCGGGGTGGCTGCCCGCATCGCCGATGGCGGCGCTGCCGAAGCGGAAGGCGATCCCGCAATCGAGGCTGGCTTCGAAGCGCCCGAGCCCTTGGCGGATGATGGCGAGGCAGAGACGGAATTGGCGACCGTTCCCCGCGCCAATTCCTACGGCACCGGTGGCACAATGCTGCTGTCCTCCGATCCGGTTTAGCCGGAAGCCTGATCGCGATGAGCCTGCGCCACATCACTGATCAGATCGCCCACTTCGCGGCGGCGGCGCTGATCCTCGCCATCGCTTCTGTCGGCACGATCTGGGCGGGCGCGCTGGCGGGGCTGGCGCTGGGCCTGATCCGCGAGACCGCCGAGGCCAGCGGCTCGCGCATCACGCTGGCCGAGGTGCTGGCCCATTTCCGCAAGCGCGATCCGTGGATCGATCTGGCCTTCTGGACGCTGGGCGGTGCTGTGGCGGCAGCCATCTTCTGAAATCAACCAATCGGAGACTGAGATAATGCCCCGACGCAAGAAGAACAGTGTGAACGCCCCGACCAGCGCGGCCGAGGCAACGGTGATGATCGGCGAATATGTCGCCATCGAGCGCGACAAGGCGCTGGAGCGGCTCGCGGCCGAGGCGGCGATCGACCGGGTCAAGCAGCAGCGCGATGAAAAGCTGCGCGAGCTGGAGGCGGTGGCGGCCGATCTGTTCGAAGGCCTCAAGGCGTGGTGGGAAGCCGGCGGCAAGGATGAGCTCGCTTTTGGCAAGCGTTCCGGCCAGATCGGTGGGGCCAAGATCGGCATCCGCCTCACCCCGCCAGCCGTGAAGCTGAAGCGCGGCGTGAAACTGGGCGATGTGGTGGCGTGGCTCGGCTCGATCCGCTGGGCGCGCGCGAAGGATTTCCTGCGCACCAAGATCGAGCTCGACCGGCAGGCGGTGATCAAGGCGGTGCAGGCCGATGATGCCGTGGCCGAGACCTTCGCCAAGCATCTCACTGTCGAGCAGACGGACGAGTTCTTCATCGACACCGGCCTCAACGAGGACGAGCTGAAGAAGGAATTGGCCGCGTCCTGAAAACGGGGGTGGCCGGGGCGTTCCAGCGCCCCGAGCCGCGAGAGGCTTGTCTCGCACCTGGGGCCGTCATGACCGGCCCGTCGGCTCCCCCGGCCGCAAGCGGCGGAGCATTCAATAGGTGCAAGTGATGAAAGAAGAATTGATTGCCGTTCGCCCCGTCCAGCCAGTTGCTCCCTGGCTGGGTGGCAAGCGAGCTCTCGCACGCCGCATCGCGACACGCATCGCGGCCACGCCCCATAGCCGTTATGTCGAGCCGTTCATCGGCATGGGCGGGGTTTTCTTCCGCCGATCGGCGCGGCCGGGGCTGGAAGTGATCAACGATGTGAATCGTGATGTGGTAACGCTCTTCCGGATCCTGCAGCGGCATTATCAGCAGCTGCTCGATGTGATGAAGTTCCAGCTCTACAGCCGGGCCGATTTCGAACGGCTGCGCGCCACCCCGGCCGACCAGCTGACCGATCTCGAACGGGCAGCCCGCTTCCTCTATCTCCAGAAGACCGGCTTCGGCGGCATGGGGCGCACGTTTGGGGTCGATTATTCCCGGCCGCGCTGGAGCCTGAGCAAGCTGGAACCGATGCTGGAGGCGGTCCACGAACGGCTTGAGGATGTGCTGATCGAGTGCCTCGACTTCGGCACCTGCATCGAGCGCTATGACAGCCGCCCCGGGACGCTGTTCTATTGCGATCCGCCTTACTGGGGGCACACCGATGACTACGGGAAGAACATCTTCTCAGAGGCCGATTTTGAGCGCCTCAGAAGCCTCTTAGCAGGCCTTCAGGGGCGCTTCATCCTGTCGATCAACGACCGGCCCGAAGTGCGCGAGCTGTTCGCCCGGTTCGAGATGGAGGAGGTTTCCCTCAACTATCGCGCAAGCGGCAAGGTGACACCGGCGCGGGAGCTGATAATCAGCGGCTAGCACGGCAGATCGGTGCTCTAGTTTCTCTTGTCAAAGAGTCCAAAAGCTTCCGCCCCGCTACATTCGGTCACCTGATTTCATGCCTTTGGCCTCCTTGCTGAACTGCCGTCATTGATAGGCAGGAGCATTTCACCGATGTTTCTATCGACCAGGTCGGCCGGCATTCCAATGAGCAATAGAACATGTTCGGCCAGCCCGGCGGCTGCGGCAGAGAATTGCCTATACACGCGCACATTGGGCAGGGCACTCAAGGCATTTGCCTGCGCCACACTGGGGCACGAAACCAGAATGGTCAGCGCGGGGTTGCGCGCGGCAACAGTCTGCGCAATGCGCATTGCCGGCGGGATGCGGGCGAAGGTCATCACCACCAGGCACGCATGCTCCAGGCCTGCGGCCTGGAGTGTATCGGGCCGGCTGGCATCGCCATAAAACACCGGCACGCCAGCCGCGCGTGCGATTTCGACCTTCTGTTCGTCGGCCTCCAGAAGCAGATGGCTGACACCGGCCTGCGTCAGTATCCGACTGACTGCCAGGCCAAGCTCGCCCGCACCGCATAGGATGACATGGTCACGCAATGGCATGGCAAGCGCGGCGATGTTACCTTCCTCGGCCTGCGCTGGTGGGGCAAGCCCGCGCGAACGGCTCAGGAACCGGGCCAGAATGTCATGACGGTGTATCAGTAGAGGGGCCAGTGCCATGCTCAAGACCAGGGCCACGAGCATTGGCTGGACGACGACCGCAGGGATCAGGTGTTGCTGCAATACCATTCCGAGCAGAAGCAGCGCAAACTCCCCACCATGGCCCAGCACGATACCGGTGCGCCAGGCATCGAGCGCAGACAAGCGCATCAAGCGCAGCGCGAGGGTGTTGAGCACTACCTTGATTGGGACCAGCATCAGCAGCCATGCCAGCATCGCCAGCGGTGTTGCAACAACCTGCGCGACGTCCAGTTGCAGGCCTATGGTCACGAAGAACAGGCCAGAGAGCACATCGCGAAAGGGCTTGAGATGGTTTTCCATGTGGTGCCGGAAATCGCTCTCGGCCAACACCATACCAGCGAGGAATGCCCCCAGGGCGGCAGACACGCCGATGGCATGGGCAGCGGTGGCGGCGGCCACCACCACGCACAAGGAGACCAACACGAACGATTCTTCGTAGCCGCGGCGTGCCACCCAGCCGAGCAGGCCATGCAGCAGGCGGCGCGAGGCTATGGCCAACACCGCGAACAGCACCAGCACGCCCGACACCTCGAGGAGCACGCTTTCGATCCCTGGCGAACCGCCGCGCGCCCAGATCGCCAGAAGGGCCAGTATCGGCACGGAGGCGAGATCCTGGAACACCAGCACGGCGATGGCGCTACGACCGTGGCGGGTGGTGAGTTCACCTTGATCCGCCAACTGTCGGCCGACCAGGGCCGTGGACGACATTGCTGCCGCGATGCCCAGCAGTGCGGCGCTTTCGGCAGGCACTTCGAGCCAGATCAACACCGCGGTCAACGGAACAGCCATTGTGACCATCTGCAGGACGCCGGCGGCCAGCACGGTCCTGCGAATGCGCCAGAAGTGACCAAGCGAAAACTCCAGCCCGACCAGGAACAATAACAGTGCTACCCCCAGCTCGGATAGAAAGTTCAGCGTTCCCCCGGGGGCAATCGCGCCGGTGAAAGAGGGGCCCAGCAAGGCCCCGACGACGAGATAGCCCAGCAGGGTTGGCACTCTCAGCGCAGCGGTAAAGACCGCCGCTAGACTGCAAGCGGCCAGCAGGATCAAGGTTGTGCCGAGCAGGTTCTGCATGGATCAGTTGCCGGCTTGCGGCGATGCCCAGCGAACGATGTCCTGTGCGCCCATTGCGCCGGCTTGACGCGCGACTTCACGCCCATTCCGGAACAAGACCAGGGTCGGAATGCTGCGGATACCGAATTGCGTCGCCAGACGAGGCTCAGCCTCGGTATTCACCTTCGCCAGCCTGAATCTGGGTTCGAGCAGGCGTGCCGCCTGCTGGAACTGCGGCGCCATCATCTTGCATGGCCCGCACCACGGCGCCCAGAAATCGACAAGAAGCGGTAGATCGCTCCGTTCCTGATGACGCGCAAAGGTCGTCGCGGTCAGCTCGACAGGCTCACCCGTAAACAAGGGTTTCTGGCAACGACCGCAATTGGGGTGATCCATCAGCTTGGCGGTCGGCACGCGGTTGATGGACTGACAGTGGGGGCAGGCGATGTGAAGGGCGGCGCTCATGGTGTGACCTCTTGGGATACTGGCATTGACGGTTCCGGCTGCGAAGATCCGGGGTCGCGCGACATGGATACCAGCCGCTGTGTCAGCCGGCGAATGTCGTTCTCGTCCAGCGTTTCCTGCACCAGCAGTTCGCCGGCGCAGCGATCCAGCACCGCGCGGTTGGTGTCGAGTATCCGGTAGGCGCGCTCGAACACGCCCATCACGATGTCACGGATGGCTTGATCGATGCGCGCCTGAGTCGATTCGGCCACCCTGCAGCCGCCCTGCGTCAGCTCCGGTGCATCCAGGAAACGCGGTCGCTGCGCCTCGAAGGCGATGTAACCCAGGCCCTCATCCATGCCGAAGCGGGTGATCATGTCGCGGGCGATATCGGTGGCCCGCGCAAGATCGTCCGCCGCCCCGGTGGACAGCTCGCCGAACACGAGCTTCTCCGCAGCACGCCCGCCCAACAGCACGGCGATCTTTTGTTCCAGATCGGCGCGTGTCATCAGAAAGCGGTCCTCGGTGGGGCGTTGCAGCGTGTAGCCCAGCGCACCGATACCGCGCGGAATGATCGAGATCTTGTGCACAGGATCGGTGCCGGGCAGCGCCAGCGCCACCAGCGCATGCCCCATCTCGTGATAGGCGACGGTTTCCCGCTCTTTCGGGTTAAGAACCCGGGTCTTCTTTTCCAGACCTGCCACGATGCGTTCGATCGCCGTGGTGAAGTCCTGCAATTCCACGGCCTGTCCACGGCGCCTTGTCGCGGCCAGTGCCGCCTCGTTGACCAGATTGGCAAGGTCTGCGCCGGAGAATCCCGTCGTCAGAGCGGCCACCTGTTCGAGATCGACATCATCGGCCAGAATTACTTTCCTGGCATGAACCTTCAGGATGTCGTGTCGGCCCTTCTTGTCGGGCCGGTCGACCAGCACCTGGCGGTCGAAGCGGCCCGCGCGTAGCAGTGCCTGATCGAGGATCTCCGGCCGGTTGGTGGCGGCAAGGATGATGAGACCGACCGAACTGTCAAAGCCGTCCATCTCGGTGAGCAGCTGGTTCAAGGTCTGCTCGCGCTCGTCATGGCCGCCGATGGGGCCGCCGACGCCGCGCGCCCGGCCCAGCGCGTCGAGTTCATCAATGAATATGATTGCCGGAGCCTGAGAACGGGCCTGCTCGAACAGGTCGCGCACGCGTGCCGCACCCACGCCAACGAACATCTCGACAAACTCCGAGCCCGAAATGGAAAAGAACGCCACGCCCGCCTCGCCCGCGACAGCCTTGGCCAGCAAAGTCTTGCCGGTGCCGGGCGGCCCCACTAGCAGCACGCCTTTCGGAATGCTCGCGCCCAGACGGCCATAGTCCTGCGGGTTCTTCAGGAAGTCGACAATTTCGACCAGTTCGGCCTTGGCCTCGTCCACGCCGGCAACGTCAGAAAAGGTAACCCCGGTATTCTTTTCGACATAGACCTTGGCGCGACTCTTGCCGATGTTCATGAAGCCGCCCATGCCCTGCTTTTCGGCAAAGCGGCGGAACAGGAAAAACCAGACCCCGAAGAAGGCAACGGCGGGCAGTATCCAAGACAGGATGTCGCGCAGCCAGGTGCTTTCCACCACACGGGCATAGGGCACGCCATATTTCGAAAGGCGTTCGGCGAGCTCGGGCTCGACGCGGGTGGCCACGAGCGTGGTCTTGCCGCGGCTGTCAGGCGATTTCAGGCGCCCGGTGATCGTTCGGTCCGACACCAGCACTTCGGCGACGCGCCCCTCGGCCAGCGCATTCTCGAATTCGCTATAGGGCACGGGTTCGACTGTCTTTGCCGCCTGCCAGTAGCTCTGCAGAACCAGCAGCAGCATGATGGCGGCGATCCAGTAACCGAGATTCCATTGATCCTGCTTTTTCATCGGGTGCAACCTCAAGCGGCCTTGGCTTCAGAGAACCGGGGTAAACAATCGCGCCACCCCATCCCGCAAGCGGATGGCAAGTGGTCTTGAGCGCAGCGTATCGGGCGAGATCATCGAGGATGTGTCACGAACTGCGTCGAACGCGGCTTCCAGGCACGTGCAGAGCGCAGCATCATACACCTCGACGTTGTACTCGAAATTGAGACGCAGGCTGCGCGCGTCCCAGTTGGCCGAACCCAGGCAACACCACTGGCCATCAACCAGCATTAGCTTGGTGTGATCGAAGGGGCCGGGCCGTTCGAAAATGCGCACGCCGTGTTCCATCACTTGCCAGTAGTGAGCTCGCGCAGCCCATTGCACTGTGGGGTGATCGCCATTCGCAGGCGTCAGAACGTCAACGCACACACCGCGCAGAGAGGCCGTGCTCAAGGCCGCGATCAATGGCTGATCGGGTAAGAAATAGGGCGTCCATATACGCACCGAGCGCCGTGCCGCATTCAGGGCAGCCATAAATGTCCAGCGCATCCGGTCCAGAGTCTCGTCCGGGCCGGCCTCGATGCCGCGCGCCCAGCTTTTTCCGGGTTTATCACCCCGCGAGAGCGGTTCGCCCCAGAAGTTGTCATCAAGCCGATTGCCCGTCGTGTCGAACCAGTCGTCGGCTAAGCAGCGCATGAGATGCGCCACCACCGGACCTCGCAGCCGGAAGTGAAGGTCATGGCAAGCCTCGCCGGGCGCGTCGGGGCGCCAGTATGGGGCGGCGACGTTCATGCCGCCGGTAAAGCCCGTCTGGCCATCGACAACCAGAATCTTGCGGTGATTGCGCAGATGTGCGGCATGCAGGCGTGCGGGGATCACTGTGGGGTTGAATGAGGCGACCGGAACGCCCGCCCGCTTCAAGGAGCGATAGGCGCTGCGGAATGACCAGCGCGCATAGACATCATCTATCAACACCCGCACCTGTACGCCCCGCGCTTGGGCTCGCAGCAGGGCCCGAATGAACTGCTCACCGATTTCCCGCCCGTCGAAGATGTACGAGGCGAGGGCAACGCTGTATCGCGCCGAATCAATTTCGGCGAGCATGGCCGGATAGGCCTGTTCACCGTCAGGCAACGGCTCGATGCGATTGCCGCCAGTCAGCGGCTGTCCGGTGGCGCGGCCCACAAGATAAGCCAGACCGGCGAGCTCAGCGGGCACCGCATCGGGTACCGCAGGCAACCAGCTTTGCCGGGTATCGTGTCCTGCACCAGGATATAGCCGCCGCGCCCGCCGCTGGTAGCGATTGATGCCGAATAACAGATAGAGCACCGAACCGCCCAGCGGCAGCAGGCCGATCAGCAGCACCCATAGTGTGGCCGATCGCGGATCACGTTTGTAGATGACCGCATGTCCCGCGGCGGGGATGGCAACCGCAAGCGACACCAGAGTGGCTGCCCATGCCAGACCGTCGGGGCCGGACACGGCAGCCAACTCATGATTCATCCCTCGTCGCTCGCCGACTTCTTCTTGCGCGTAGGCTTGCCCCCGTCGCTCGGCGGTGCCTCGGCTTTGTTCGCAGCATCAACCTTTTCGGTCACGGGTTCGCCTTCGGGTGCCTCCTTGCGCTCGAAGTTTACCCGCTCCGCCTTGTCATCCCAGTGCGCGCTGACGTGATCGCCCTTGGCAATGCCACCGCCCAGCATCTCGCGCGCGAGGGCTGTCTCCAACTGGCTGCGAATGAGCCGCTTTAGCTCGCGCGCGCCGAATTCGGGTTTGTAGCCCTCTTCCGCGAAGTGGTCGACCAGCGTCTGGTCGAAGGTCAGCGTCACTCCCTGGCTGGCGGCGTTGCGCGCCACCCGATCGAGCTGCAGGCCGACGATATGGCGGATCTCCTCCTTGCCGAGCGCATGAAAGACGATGATCTCGTCGATACGATTGAGAAATTCGGGACGGAAGTGCCCCCGCAGAACATCCATGACCTCCGCCTTAGTCTTATCGTATTCCTCGCCAGCCGCGCCGCGCGCCTTCAGCCGACGCTGGATGATTTCCGAGCCCAGATTGGAAGTGGCGATGATGATGGTATTGGTGAAATCTACAACCCGGCCCTTGCCATCGGTGAGCCGCCCGTCGTCAAATACCTGAAGCAGAATATTGTAGACGTCGGGGTGCGCCTTTTCCATCTCGTCGAGCAAGAGCACGCTGTAGGGCTTGCGCCGCACCTTTTCGGTCAGTTGGCCGCCCTCGTCGTAGCCGACATACCCCGGAGGCGCGCCCACCAGGCGAGCCACGGTATGGCGTTCGCCATACTCGGACATGTCGATGCGCAGCAGCGCGCCTTCATCGCCATAGATCGTTTCGGCCAGCGCCTTAGCGAGTTCAGTCTTGCCTACACCGGTCGGCCCTAGGAAGAGGAAGGTGGCAACCGGCTTGCTGCCTTCTCGCAGGCCCGCGCGCGACAGTCGCACCGCATCGGCCACCGCGCGTACCGCCTCGTCCTGACCGACCAGACGCTCGTGCAGTCGCTGCTCCAAGTGCAATAGCTTCTCGCGCTCCTCGACCGTCAATTCATTGACCGGGATGCCGGTCAGGCGCGATACGATCTGCGCGACATGCTCGGCCTTGACTTCGGCGCTGCCCGAGGCGCGATCGCGTTCCCAATCCTCGACGAGCTTCTTGAGTTCTGCCTCCTTGGCTTCAATGCGCTTGCCGATCTCGGCGGCCTTTTCATACTGCTTACGTGAGGCCATGTAGTCCTGCTCGCGTCGGAGCTGATGCAGTTCGGACTCCAGTTCCTGCACGGCCACCGGGCGCGCTGTGGCTGAAAGCTTCACGCGGGCCGCCGCCTGGTCAAGCAGATCGATGGCCTTATCGGGCAGGAAGCGTGCCGTGATGTAGCGATCCGACAGTTCAGCGGCGGCAATGATGGCATCTTCGCTGATACTGACCTTATGATGTGCCTCAAAGGTGTCGCGCAGACCGCGCAGGATCATGATGGTCTGGGCCACGCTCGGTTCGGGTACCATCACCGGCTGGAAGCGACGCTCCAGCGCGGCGTCCTTCTCGATGTATTTCTGGTACTCGTTGAGCGTGGTGGCACCGATCAGGTTCAGTTCACCGCGTGCCATCATCGGTTTGAAGACATTGGCGACGTCCAGCCCGCCTTCGCCGCCGCCCTGGCCCGCGCCCACAATGGTGTGTACCTCATCAATGAAGAGGATCAACTCGCCCTGGTGCTCAGAGATCTCCTTGAGCACCTTTTGAACTCGCTCTTCGAACTCGCCCCGGTACTTGGCGCCGGCCACCATGGAATTGATGTTAAGTTCCACGAGACGCTTGTCGCGCAGAGTTTCGGGAACTTCGCCGGCCACCATGCGCTGTGCCAACCCCTCGACGATGGCGGTCTTGCCTACGCCGGGCTCGCCAATCAGCACCGGATTGTTCTTCTTGCGCCGTGCCAGCACCTCGATGGTGGTCTCGATTTCCTGCGCGCGTCCGATCACGGGATCCAGCTTCCCCTCGCGGGCCATTCTCGTAAGGTCGCGCGAATACTTGTCGAGTTCAGGCGTATTGGTCGGTGCCTCTGCACGGCCTTCCTCCGCCCCCTTTCCGACCACCTTGCTCACCTGCTGGCGCAGCGCCTGGGGGGTGAGCCCATAACGGCGCAGCAGGTTGGCCGCCAAGCCTTCGCCTTCTTCAGCAAGGCCAATCAGGAAATGCTCGGGACCGACATAGGAGTGCCCCAGTTCGTTGGATGCCACAAAAGCCCGGCTGAGCGCATCCTTCACCCGAGGCGAAACGCCGACCTCGCCTTCGAACGGCTCGTCGCCGCGCTTTGCTTCGGCCTCGATCTGATGCTTGAGATCATCGACCTTTATCTTGAACTGGCCGAGGATGGTATTGACCACGTCACTGTCGGCCATCGCCAGCAGAAGATGTTCGGTATCGACCTCGGAGCGGCCGAACTCGGCGGCGCGTCGGGCGGCTTCCTGTAACAGCGCCTCCGAGTGCTCGCTGATCCGGCTGGCAAGCCCGCTACCCCGACGGCGCGGAATATTCGCACCTGCTGCTGGCTCGCCGAACGATGCATCGACCACATCATCAGCATCTGTCAGGCCCGGCGCAGACTCTTCGCCGATGCGAAAGAAATCGCTGCCCAGAAAATCTTCGAACAGGCCGCTGCGCGAGCCGAAGAGCGCTTCCAGAGGAGAGACGGTGCGTTTTTGCTGGCGCACCAGTTGGCGGTAGTGCTGATCACAGAGCAGCATGGTATTCTGGCGGCCATTGAGATTGGCCTCCACCTTGACCGTGGCGGGCTGGCCGCAGACCTGACATTGTTTTGCAGCCATCCTGGCTCTCCTGCTTTGCTTGAGGCAATGAAACGCTGCAGTCTGCGGAGCCTTTGTTTTTCCGTCTGGGTTTTCTTGCAGCGATTGAGACGATCGGTGTCAGCCGTTGATCGGGATCGAACGTCCCTGCCTGGGTGCACTGACCTCGCGCTTGCCTATCGTGATGGTGAGAACCCCGTTGCTGTATGCAGCTTTGACAGATTCCTGATCGGCATTGCCTGGCAGGTTCAGGCTGCGCTGGAAGCTGCCATAAGAGCGTTCAACACGATGGAAGTTGCCTTCCTTCTTTTCCTGCTCCTTGCGCTTCTCGCCGCGCACCGTCAAAATGTCGTTGTCGAGCGTGATCTCTATGTCCTTTTCCTCGACACCGGGCACTTCGATGGTGATCTGGTATTGCTTGTCGGTTTCCTGAATATCCAGAGCCGGCTTCAGCATGCCCGGCCAGTCCGATGTCCAGCGCGGCTTTAACGGCGCATGAAGACCGAAGCCTTGAAACACGTTATCGAACAGGCGATCGATCTCGCGATGCAGCTGCTGCATGGGACTGACTGGGCCGCCCGCTACCGGCAAATCATTGCGCGGTGCCGGCAACGAAGGGGGGGTCTGTTGCTCTTCCTGTTCTTTTCTGAACCAGTTCCATGGAGCCCACTTGTTGAGATCAATAGCCATTTCACACCTCCAGAAGAGAAATGAGCGAAAGTCACTGCCTCAGCGATATTCCCATGAACGAAGGAAACCGATGATCCGATTCGGTACGACTAGGGTGCAGGATGCCCGATCAGGACTGACTTTGCCAGCGCGTTGGCTGTTGCCGTTCAAGCTGCTGCCGAAACCATCCGGTTCCTCGGGCGGCCCTGCCGCCGGCCAGCCTATTCCATGCACGCCGCTGCGGAATTGAGAACAAACTGACGACGCGGTTCGGGTTATCCCGGAAGTATTCGGACTCAACCCTGGCAGTCAGGAACTGATCGTAGTCTGGGCAATCACCATTTCCACGGCGCCCCCATGTCTGTGCATACGGCGCAGCCGCCAGGCAAGCATGAGCATGATCCCGCCGAAGATAGCGGCATAAAAGGCGATCACCCAACCCATGGCCAGCAGCGTCGCGATCGGCAGGGTAACCAGAAGCCAGATTGCCAGTATCCCGAAGAGGATTGAGACTATGCCGCTCAGCGCCAACCAGACCTCGCCCCTGATTTCCCGGCGCAGGCGGATTGCCGCAAGCAATTCGAAGATGCCGGAAACCATGGCCCACAGGACGATCATCCACCACAGGAACAGCGACAGGGCGATCGTTGCCACCATCGGCCAGACGATGACCACGGCGCCGGCGAGGACGCCGGTGACGCCGCTGAAGGCGAGCCAGCCCCACCGCTCTCCCTTGCGGATGCGTCGCCAGGCAGCCACCAGCCCGATCACGCCATCGACGAAGGCGAAGGCACCGAACACGACGGTCAGGGCAAACAGCGCCGAGCCGGGCATCAGCGCGGCGAGAGTCGCGAAGATCAGGGCCAGCATACCGCGAAGGGCAAACAACCACCAGTTGGTGGTCAAAGAACAGAATACCGTTGCGGACTGGCTACTCCTGCTGGTCATGCCTACCCCCTTTCCCTTGCAGATCTGTCTTGGTCCGGCAGATTGGTGACACTTCCGGAAAAAAAAGGCAACCTCCTTTCAAGGGTCGATCGCCGGGCTGGCCCGCCGGGAGTGGGACTGCTAGAGGCTCGTGCACTCATTCCCGCTCGGAGCCCGAACCACGATGCAACCTTTGCCACCCCTTCATCCTGCACCAGATCGGTTCGCGCGGCGGGTGTTCGTCCTCGGCCTTGCGGCGGCGGTGCTGATGGTGCTCTGGCAGGCCTTGCCCGGCCTGCAGGCATGGCTTGCTCCGCAGACTTCTGCTCCGCGCACCGTCACCCCGCGCGGGGACCTGGCGGCTGACGAAAGGGCGACGATCGAACTGTTCGAGAAATCGCGCGATTCGGTGGTGTTCATTTCGACAGCCCAGCTGGTGGAGGATGTGTGGACGCGCAACGTGTTTTCGGTTCCCCGCGGCACTGGTTCGGGATTCATCTGGGACGACGCCGGGCATGTCGTCACCAACTACCATGTCATTGCCGGCGCTTCGCAAGCGACCGTGAAGCTTGCCGACGGACGCGATTACCGGGCAGCGCTGGTCGGTGCATCGCCGTCGCACGACATTGCCGTGCTGCGTATCGGGGTGGCCTTTCGCCGTCCTCCGCCAGTGCCGATCGGCAGCAGCGGCGATCTGAAGATCGGGCAGAAGGTCTTTGCCATTGGTAATCCCTTCGGGCTCGACTGGACCTTGACCACCGGCATCATCTC
>Ga0308017_1000026_pt1 | contig 46546 bp, 37 predicted proteins | sample Neamet280_FD_203145 | JGI IMG/M metagenome (GOLD analysis project Ga0308017, IMG submission 203145) | Marine microbial communities from water near the shore, Antarctic Ocean - #280 | ecosystem: Environmental > Aquatic > Marine > Unclassified | place: Southern Ocean | collected 2014-10-01
GTGTCCTCCGAGGTCAGAGTCTACCCACTGAGCGAAATACGTTTCTGTCAGGGTTTGTGTGCCCTGGTTGATGAGTACGTAGTTATAGAAGGTCATGTTATTAATCTCATCATTCGTAGAGAACACGAATGCCTGAGCACGTATTTCCATTCCTATAGGCTCGCCATTAGACTCGGAGTGTACGTTGCCTTTGTCGTTGAATATCCAGTAATAGTTTTGGTCTCCGTATAGAGGAACAATGTCTTCTCTGCGACGTTCAGAACAATCAATTTGTTGTAGGAAATCGAACCAAGGGTAGTCACCATTAGCAGGATTATAAGAGCCATCGCCATCGTAATCTAAGAATGGGCTGAGGTAATAGTCCTGGTTGAGAGCGGTGTTACCGTGTGCGGGGTACTCATCGAAGTAAGAGGGAGTAACATATCCATCTGGGAAATCTTCTTCCTCTGTGCCAGCAGCTAAGGCATCGTGAAACTGTCTGTGACGCATCGCGTCTGCTCTGTAACTGATGGTAAATTTATCGTATTGCTGGCATGTAGCTTCGTCAACTTCTGCTTCACCAGAATTAGAGAGAGGTCCGGGCCAGAAATCATTTCCAGTGTTCCTGTATTTAACAGCGGCGAGTTTAAGTTGTTGGTCTGGGGATATCCCACCTAACCACAACGCTCCACCATAACATACACTTACGCCTTCTTCTTTAGGGACGTAGTGAGCACCTTTATCGATAGCTCTATCGTACCAAAGCGCTCCACCGTTTTCGATCAATGCTCTAACATTATTCCACTCTAAATCCCTTAATGCAGTAGCAGGGGCACAGGCTTCAGCTCTTTGGTAAGCGGCTTCTACGTCGGCATTAAATGGAATAGGAAGTCCTTTCTGCATGGTCATCTGCTGACCGGACATTGCAAGTGCGGAAGAGAAAAGGACTGAGAAAAGAAGTGATTTATGTTGGGGGATCATAGCTGTAATCTTGAACCACGAAGATAACCCCTTTAAGGCAGCTTAATAACTTCTAAAGGGCTAGTGTATATGAGTACTCCTGCTACCTCTTCGGCCTCAAGTTCAGAAAGCATTTGGACGTAGTTTTCGAGCTGAGATATGTGATTTTTTTCCCCGGATTTCGTCGCTTTGAAATCTATGATGGTCCACTGATTTCCATCTCTGATTATTCTGTCTGGCTTAACAATATTCCCATTACAATCGACGAAGGATTTCTCAGATTCTACATGTAGTCCTGGCTTAAAATAGCCCGAAGTAGAAGAATGGTTCAGCACCTGCTCCACCCGAGTGAAGATTTCCTTTAAATCTTCTTTACCTATACTGAGGCTAGAGGAAGCAGATTTTTTAACAAGCTCCCAGTCCTTTATCTCGACTACTTTCTCTAAAAGCCTATGAACCTCGGTGCCTAATTCTGCAGCACTTAAACCTTCCGGCATAGAGACCAAACCGTTTACCGGTGGTTTAGAAACTAACTGATTCACACTTTCACCCGTTTTCAAATCCTTAGGGTAGCGCAGATTGTAAATAACCTCCTCAAATGGCTGAACAGCACTTACGTCAGAGGTTTGGTATCCACTAATCACCTCACCATTGCTAACTTTCTCCAGAGAATGAAGTATCAATTGCGGGATAGTAGAGATTGCGCTTCTATCAAAATCCATCTTATCGAACTCTAAAATTATATCAAGTCTTTCAACAGGTCTAGTGAAAGCTACGTATGCGACATTTATGTCATCTAGATAAACGCGACTAAGCTCGAGCTGCCTTTGGTCTTCAACAAGAGTATCCTTCATATCCCCATCCTCTAACATAGCGGCGGCGACAGGCATCTTATCGTTCTTATCGAACTCAACCGGAATCACACCGTTAAAGGAGGTGAACGACTTGTGACTCATCAGAACCATGGTGATCTTGAAGTCCAAACCCTTCGCTTTGTGAATAGTCATGATCTGGACAGAATCCATGGATTTACTCGTCACCACGCTTCTTTTAATTCCAGAACTATCCCAAATCCTCAAAAACCCGTGCAACCCACTTTCCTCAGTCCCACTCACTTCCCTCGCTAATTCCATCATCCCTTCAGCATAAGACGAATGATTTTCCGTTAAACCTAACTCGTTACATACGTGACCTATAAATCCCACAAGAGGACCCGTAGATCTTTCAACGGGCTGGAGATTAGGGAATAAATGACGCAGCATTCTTACCGTATCTATCTCCACTCTACCCTCTTTCTCCATAATAAATTTACTGAGTAGCTCGGCTTCATTGATGGGGCTTACATCTAAACTCAAGGCCGCTGTACATTGCAATAGCGTGGCACTCTGCCTCACATCAGATGGTCGAATCAACCACTTAATTAATGCCACAACTGCAAGAGGGCCAGGATGACGACCTAGATGGAGTGATTCTTCAGTCATGGGTTTAATGCCCACCTTCAAAAGCTCCTGGGCTAGCATCGCCCCTATCTTATTTTCTCTTACCAGGATAGTAATGTCACCTAGCCTGAATCCTTCTTTTAGATATGCATTAATGCGCTCTATGATCGCTTTCGTGTGTTCTTCCCTTCGGTCTTCCGTAGTCTTACCTAAGGCGATTTGCAAATGAACACCACCGTTAAAATCAAGTTTTACATTCTGTTTTAAACCTTCATATACCTTCTCTAGGTGAGGCGGAATGGTTTTCGCGATTTCCGTGAAGAGATTATTATTCCATTCTACTATCTCACCTCCAGTGCGCCAATTATCAATTAATTCACCCGGATTTTCACTAGCGATAAATGCCCTCTCAGCATCCTTCAATGCTTCACCCTCAGCATCACTTTGTAGGTATGGAAGATCTAATAATTGTTTATAGTCACCATTTCTAAAGCGGTAGATGGCTTGCTTACCATCACCTACAACAAGGGTGGAGTGATTATTACTTAGAGAGTGGTGAAATAAAACGACTAGATTATGCCATTGAGTTACGGAAGTATCCTGAAACTCATCCATGAAAATATGATTGAACCTATTACCTAATCTCTCGTAAATAAATGGAGCATGGTTACGTGTTACTATCTCAGTAATTCGCTCGTGCATAGCGTGAAAAGTGCGAATGTTATTATCCACTTGCACCTTTTCAATTTCCTTGTAAAGCGCCGCTAAAGTCCCCATAAGAGCTATACGCTTATTCAATTTCTTTGCAAGCTGATACTTCTTACCCTCTTTAGTTTCTGGCTGCATCTTTTGGACGGAGTCCAAAACCACCATCATATCCGGTCCTAAAACCTGAGCCTTCTGCTTAGATTCCGGCGAAGCATTAGCCTTCACCATTGCATCATAGTTAACCGCGTATTTAAGAAATGTCTTTGTCGGCTCTACCGGAAAACCCCTTTTAAGTTTATCCAAAATTGCAGCTACTCCTCCTCTTTTAGGTAGGTCATCTTCGTCGAAACATAGTGCCTTGAAATGAAGAGTGGCTGACGTTACCGCATCCCTTAATATTTTCTCGCTAGCAGACGTTTGCGCGCGGAGAGATTTACTCATCGCAGTAAAATCATCGGGGGGAATCTCAGATAAAATCGAAACAACCCGTTTCATTTTTTCTTGAATAGCCGCTTTACCTAACCTATTAAGTGGGCTTCTAACTCCCGCATCCTGATCTTCATCGACCTTCTGGAGGGCGAACCCTTCCAGCAGATTAGATATACTCTCGTTGCCTTTAATTCCTACTTTATCAAGTAATTGTGATACCGCATCTTCTATCACTTTATTAGAGTCTAACTCTATTCTATAGTCTTGCTCAATAGCTAAATCTCTAGCGAAACTCCTCACCAGTCTATTCACGAAACTATCAATCGTCATGACAGCTATATCACTATAACGATGCAGCATCTCCTTGTGGAGAATTATGGCCCTTCTAATTAATTCTGGCTGTGAGAGCTTAAGATTTGAAGACAGCTCTTCGATTTTATCACTCTTCCCCTCAACGAGATCTTTCAAGTCGGATAAAATCCTAGACTTCATTTCCGCCGCAGCCTTATTCGTGAAAGTCAGAGCTAGAATCCTACCGAAATATTTAGGATTATCATACCGCAGAGCACACTCCAAATATCTCAGAACCAACCTGAATGTTTTCCCAGAACCGGCTGAGGCTCTAACAATTTCAAAATTACCAATTAGTTGTTGTGACATCTTTAACATGTATCTTGCGTAAGCAACCTTTATGCAACTTTATAGTTACACTAATATGCAACACAATTTCAGACATATTGTATTACCGATTGCTATCATTTCGATATTTTTTATTGTAGGGTGTAACGGGTGTGGTGAAAACACCTCGCCAGCTGTAGTAGGATTAAACACTCAAATCACCTGGGGTGGTGAGAAAATTGCGATAGGTGACACTGTAATTGATTTCGCAGGAAGACAAGTGAGACCAGAGAAGCTAATCTGCTATATCAGTAATATTAGTCTAAGACAAGTTGATGGTAATTGGATCAGTTCTGAATCCTTAGATCGATTAGACTTTATGCCGAACAGTGATTTCGTAGATGGTGTATTTCCGTTTGAAATGATTGAAGAAACTTATGTTTTTGATTCTATTAGATTTAGTGTTGGAGTACCTGAAGAATTAAATACAGATGTAGTTCCATCTAATTATCCTAATGATCATCCTTTAGGAGTTGTAGGATCGGCTGACATGCACTGGCCCATGATGAGTACTTATTTCACAATGAAATTAGAGGGGAAAGTCGCTGACATACCTGGTGAGGAAATCATCACACCATTCGCTATGCATCCAGCAACTAATCCATTATACAGAACTCTTTCATTCGAGCTACCCGAGACTATGGCCTTATATCCAAACGAAATACGTAATTATCAATTCAACTTAGATCTTGAAAAGACCATTAATGGAAATGCAGGTATCATAAATTTAAATGAAATTGGTCACAGCATGGGGAATGTAGAAAACACTGTTCGTTTTGTAGATAATCTAAGTACCGCTTGGACATTAATAGAGTGATGATTCGCTGTACTTCTAAATATCTCTTAACTATCATAATCTCATTGATGGTGTTAGCAATAGGGTGTGATTGTGGAAAGGATCAAGGTTGGGAAGCCACACCTTACACAATTCAAATCCCTACTTTCTTCCCGCCTATGGATATCCCACCAGATAATCCCATGACTGTTGAAGGCATAAAATTAGGACGATTGTTATTCTGGGAAAAGGCCCTATCGTTAGATCATAGCATTTCTTGTGGAAGTTGCCACTCAAGTGAAGCTTCATTCAGCGATCCAAATCAATTTAGTGAAGGTATAAATGGTACACTTGGTGATCGAAACGCAAGTGCGTTAATTAACCTCGGGTGGTCAACTTCTTTTTTCTGGGATGGTAGAGCCGAGACGTTAGAAGAACAAGCAAGAGCACCTGTTGTACATCCGTTAGAAATGAACGTTCAATGGGAGACTGTTGTGGACCGACTACAAAATGATGACTTCAACAATGGATTAGACTATCCACAATTATTCTGTGATGCTTTCGGAACTCATGATATTACTGAGAATTTATCCGTGAAGGCAATTGCTCAGTTTATGAGGACTTTGATATCCTCAGATAGTAAATTTGATAAGTGGAGAAGAGGCGAAACGGAACTATCGGATCTCGAATATTTAGGGTATCAACTTTTCCTTAGGGAAGGAGGAGATCCCGAAGTAAGTCCAGGAGGTGAATTCGGAGCTGATTGTTTCCACTGCCATGGAGAAGCTGGACTTCAATTCTCCGACTACCTTTTTCACAATAATGGACTCGACGCCCATTTTGAAAATGACCCAGGCAGAGTTGATGTGACAGGTTGGGTTCTAGATTCCGGGAAATTTAAAACGCCCACGTTGAGAAATGTCGCTTTAAGTGCTCCATTCATGCATGACGGTAGATTCGCCTCATTAGAAGAGGTTATTGAACACTACAATACCGGAGGAGTTCCATCAACTACTATAGACACATTCATGAAATACACTACTGGCGGATTGGAACTTGCTCCACAACAAAAAGACGCCCTTATTGCATTCTTAAATGCCTTAACAGATACAACTTTTACTGAAAATCCGGATTTTCAGGACCCACACTAATCAGATTTAGAGCCCTATCTGATTCACTTCTGGATGGAGTAGCACTCCGTATTTCTCTTCCACGCTTTCCATTATTTCTTTTGCTAGAGACCAAACCTCTTGACCACTAGCCCCACCTTTGTTTACGAGAACTAATGCTTGCAGTTCGTGCACCCCATGCGTGCCCCTATCGTGACCTTTCCATCCAGCCTTATCTATTAGCCAACCTGCCGCAAGTTTAATATTTCCATTAGGTTGCGGATAATGTGGGATGTCAGGGTTAGAAAGTCTTAACTCATTAAAATCTATACTAGAAATGATGGGGTTTTTAAAAAATGAGCCAGCATTTCCTAGAACAGCGGGGTCGGGTAGTTTTGATTTCCGGATTCTTATCACAGCATCACTAACATCGATATGAGTCCTTTTATTTTCATCAATGTTACTAAGTTCAGCTTGTAACGCACCATAAGAAACGTTTAACTTAGATTCTCTATCGAGATTGAAAGCAACTCGAACTAGCACCCAATTTCCTTTTTCTCGAGATTTGAATATGGACTCTCGATATCCTAACTCACAATCTTCCTTGCTAAACCTACGAAGCTCTCCGGTCTTAATTTCAACGGCTTCTACCCACTCTAAAACATTTTCAATCTCCACTCCGTATGCTCCTATATTTTGCATAGGAGAAGCTCCAACACAGCCAGGGATTAAACTAAGGTTCTCTATGCCTCCCCAGTTTTGATCTAAGGAATATAAAACGAAATCATGCCAAACTTCACCTGCTCCTACAACTACCGTAACATTCCTACCATCATCCGAAATAACGTCCATACCTAAGATAGACACTTGAATTACAAGGCCATGGAAATCTCGATGGAATAGCATATTACTGCCACCTCCCAGAATTAAAATCTCTAGTTTTTTCTGTTTTGCTACGGATATAGCACTCCTCAACTCATCGTCAGTATGAACCTCAATAAAAAATCGGGTTTTTGCTGGAACGTGAAAAGTTAACTTATCTGTTAAATCGAAATCATTCTGTAAAATGCTCACTTTAATGAATTCGTTTCATAGCATCATCAAACCACACCTTCTCCTCAGTATCAAAATCTCCATCAGAATACAGTACCTCAATAAGAGCAAAATGAATAGTTTTTTTTGTGTCTGTATCACAGCCAGACAGAACCGTATACATTTCGTCTAACGATAAATCACCTGCTGATTTTCTATAGCTCATCTCCATTTCTTCGAAGAACGATTCTTTCTCCTCTACGGTGACTATGCTGTCCGACTTAATGGCCTCTATTAAGAGTTTAGTAAATGCCACTTTCTGTTCTTCTGTTTCTAATAACAACCACGCCTTTTTCACTTGATTATCGAAAGTAAACGAAGATCTAAGTGTACCAGGAGCATATCGTCGCCATAAAAAAATAGCTAATACAAGTATCAGCGCGCTCACCATTAGTAAAATCTGGTTATTTGAAGGCCCATCTGATACTGCTGTTGCAAGTGTATCAGATATTTGGAGAGTGATATTTACAAGTATAGACATGGGTAGAATAATTATTTCTATAAAAATACAATATAAATTTCTAGTTTATATAATTGGGTGCACCTTAGCAGTATGAGTCGTAAACCACCTCAACCAACTTTGACAAACACTTCGTTCTTGGATGAGGTGGCCTCAGCTGTGATGAAAGAAAAGCAGCCAGAAATATGTGCCGTGATCCTTCCTAGCTACCGGGCTGTACAGGCTTTCAAAAGAGTTTACGCTAAAATACATGTGGGCCCTTGTAGACTTCCGGCTGTTATGACATTAGGAGCTTTCATGGAGGGGTCTGACGATTCGTCACTACAAATCGCGGATCAGTTAGAGGTCTTAGCGACCTTGTTTTCTGTTCAACTTAATGAAAAGGGCGGTCGTGAGGGTTTCGACAGATACTTGAGTTGGGGGCCTGTAGCTCTAGCCGATTTTCATTCAATCGATCACTATCAATTGAATGCCGCGAGCGTGTTTAAGAATCTGAAAGACATTAAGGATATCGAAGATTGGAGTTTTGGAGAAGATAAAATTCTTTCTGAGGACCAAATCCGTTTTGCTGAACAATGGGCCAGACTGTTGCCTCTATACAATTCTCTTCACGACACCTTGAAGGAAAAGGGCTTAATCACGAAAGCAAGAAGAAGTAGAGATATTTGCGAGGGAGCTGATACATCAATGTACCACACTGTTTTTACAGCTGGATTAGCTGCAATAACATCCGCTGAAAAGAGATACATACTAAGTTGGAAGGAGGTGGGAAAGTTGAGGATGTTTTGGGATGCTGACATCTCGTATGTAGAGGATAAACAACACGAGGCTGGATACTTCATTAGAGAATTCAGTGATGGACAGAGCTGGAAATTAGATGTTAGAAATACCATTGCTTCTAGTGAATCTAACATTACAACTGTAGTTTGTAGTAGTGTGACGAGTGCATGTCAGTACGTGCGAGAACAGATAAAAGAACTGACCGAAGATGAACTTCATAAAACAGTCGTGGTGCTACCTGACGCTTCAACTCTTCCTGTTTTATTACAAGCATTGCCGGTAAAAAAGGATGGGTATAACGTGACCATGGGTATGTCCATACGCGAGACTCCCATCTCACCCTTTATAAATTTAGTTGACCGAATGACAGCCCGAGGGGGTAAGAGCTGGAGATTCGATGAGTTGATGTCGCTATCTAGTCAATCGCTTGTGGGTGAGGCATACAGGGAGACTGAACTTAAAAAAGATGCAGCTAAGGCATTACACGAGCTTGCGGGGAAGCATGCTGTATGGGTGAATGAGCGATTACTTCGAGAAAAGTCAAATGGGGTATTTGCTAATTTTGTCGAAGAGCTAAGGCCACTTATGTCTACAAATGCAGAAGAATATCTGAAGGGGTATGTGGTTTGGTCTAACAGAATAGGAGAATTATTAGCTGACAGTTCAGACCCATGGATAAAGTCTGGATGGGCTTGCGTGAGACGAGTAGTGGGGATGACATTGAGATTACAGGAGAAGGAAGGCCCCTGTAAAACCGCAGACGATGTGAGGATGTTGATGAAGAGATTGATGTCGGCAGAGAAGATAGATTTAGTGGGAGAACCTGCCAGTGGATTGCAGATAATGGGACTTACAGAAACTAGGGCTCTGGACTTTGATAGGGTAATCGTTTTGGATTGCAATGAGGGTCTTTTACCGAAACACGAAATCGTAGATAGTTTCATTCCGGTGGATCTGCAATCGGCATTAGGGCTTCCTGGAAGGCATGAACACGAAGCGTCATATGCTTATAGCTTTTATAGATTATTAAACCGAAGTAAGGATATTTGTTTTCTATACCGCTCTAATTCCGGTGGGAAAGACGGCTCTGAAAAGAGTAGATATCTTCAACAACTTAAGCATACATATAAGCCCGCAGGTACAGCACTTAATCTAACTGAGATAAGTTACAGCATGCCTCTGCCAGGTCCTCGACCTGAAATTCCAGCTCTGCAAATGACCACGGCTATGAAGAAAAGCCTCACTAAGTGGTCGGAGAAAGGGATGTCTCCTTCCGCGATAAATAATATGGTGGGGTGTGAGAGGAACTTTGCTTACAGATATCTTTTCAAACTTGCAGAAACAAAAGACTTAGAAGAAAGCATGGCTGCTAGTACTTTGGGTTCCATTGTACACTTTGTATTTGAGGAGGGGTTAAAAGGTGCTAAAAACATGGTTCTAGATGAAAAACATCTGCTAGATATTTACTCTAGATTAGATGAGCGTTTAGAGATAGCTACTAATATGTATTATAATCAAGGACTTTCTGAGCAAGGAGAGAACCTATTGCTCATTAGGTCAGCACGCTCTACTATTATTAAGCTACTAAATAAGGAAATCGCAGAGTTAAAAGAGAAACCTAACGAAACGATAATAATTAAAGAGTTAGAAGATGAACTCGAGGCAGCATACACTTTAAGAAATGGCAGTGATATAAAATTTTATGGGAAGGCCGATAGAGTAGAGACTGTAAATGGCATTAAGAGAGTTGTGGATTACAAGACAGGAAAAGCTACGCAGGCAGAATTAAAACTAGCCGGTGAGTGGGAAGAGAAATTGGATAAGGGTAAAACTGGAAAGGCCCTTCAACTAATGGTGTATTGCGCAATGTTGCTGAAAAGGGCAGAGCAAGAACATAGCGTTAAAGCATCTATTAGGTCGGGAAGAAACTCGAAAGAAGGTTTACTAGACCTTAATATTGATGGGTCGACTGAAATCAGTAAAGTACACATAGACAGGCTTCTGGATTGGATTTGCGGCAGGCTTGAATCGTTACAAGAGGAGGATAGAGACATGGAACATAATGACGATTCGCATTTTTGTGACTACTGCGTGGTTTTAGATCCGCCATATAAGTTTTACGCGTGAAGGTGCTAATCGTTACATATTACTGGCCACCCTCTGGTGGTGGTGGTGTTCAAAGATGGCTGAAGTTTGCGAAAAACTTACAGGAATTCGGATGGGAGCCTATTATCTACACCCCGGAAAATCCTAACGTCCCCGTATATGACGAGAGTCTCCTTTCAGAAATACCAAAGAACATAACTGTATTAACTCAGCCCATTAGAGAGCCATATAAACTAGCTAGGTTTTTTAGCGGTGGGAATGCCAGTAACAGAATGGGTGCGAGTGGTAATGCCGAGAAGAAACCAGCATTCTTACAAAGAATGGCGCTTTGGGTAAGGGGAAATATGTTCGTCCCAGATGCTCGAATATTATGGGTAAAGCCCTCGGTAAAGTTTCTAGCAAACTGGTTAGAATCGAATCCAGTGGATGTAATCATTACTACTGGCCCGCCACATAGTATGCATTTAATCGGGCTTGCATTAAAACTTAAAAATAAAAACCTTTCATGGGTTGCCGATTTTCGAGATCCGTGGAGTGACATGGATTATCTGTCTGAATTTAATCTAGGGCGTAGAGCCTTGAGGAAGATATCGGAGATGGAAGCAGAAGTGATAGAATCTGCCGACAGAATTTTATTGACATCCAAGAGAGCAGGAGTAAAACTTCTCGGAGAAATTAATCATCCTAAATCTGTTTGCATTCCTAATGGATGGGAGCCGGAAGATTTCCCTAAGACTATTCCTAATAAAGCATCTGGCTCAAAGAAGGCAATAACTCTAGGCCACTTCGGGTCTTTACAGGGTTCTAGAAATTGTCCTGGATTATGGAAGGCTATCGCTAACTATAATTTGAAAAACGAGATAGGAATAAATTTAAGGTTTGCAGGCAATGTGAGTGACGATATAAAACAGGCGGTTTCAAAAGGTGGGCTTGTTAATTGCGAATATCTAGGTAACCTAAAGCATAAAGATTCGATAGCTGAAATGCTTCAATGTGATGCTTTATTGTTAGTTCACAACAATACGGACTCAGCCATAAATAGTACTCCGGGTAAAGTATTCGAATACCTCGGCACATCTTTACCGATAATTTCTATATGCAGGAACGATAGCGACTTGAGTGATCTTCTTCGCAAATTTAATCTTACATCTGCTACTCATAACGATGTAAAGGCAGCAGAATTCATGCTCGAGTCGATTGCAATAAAGCCATCTATTGATGTATCATCTTACACACGGAAAAAGATGGCTAAAGAGATGGCTACAGTTCTAAACCTATTACAGAAAAATTAATCTGTAACTCTGTACCATTGTTGGGTTCTGAAAACGAACCAGATATAACCTCGTACTTGTAATACGTCGGTATTACCATCTTCGAACCACATTTCGCAATCGTAAATAGAACCTTTTTTAGGGTCGCAAATGGTACCCTCCGCCCACTCTTGAGTTTTACCCTCTGTGACGGTCATATTTCTGACGATCTGCATGCCTGTAATCCTTTTGTCTTTTCTATCGTCATCGCACTTATCGCAGTAAGGATCTTCTTCCTCGTCTGGTAAGCGAAACAACTCAATTATTTCCCCGAAGTATTCGCCATTAACTTCTGTGATCTCAACTATGCTTTTTATGCGGCCTGTCTCATCGTCTTTCGTTTGCCATTGACCTACAAGAGAGGTTTGGGCAAAAGAAAAAACAGAGGTTAAAAGAAAAAAACAACCAACTATTGTTCGGGAAATTATTTTAGAGGATATCATAATATTATTTTTTACTAATTAAGACTCATTTTTCTGAGTTTGCAAATTTCTATTTGCTTGGTTTCGAGCTTTATGTACACTAGCGTTAAATTCAAACCCCAGCAAGAGCACTGAACTGTTTGCATTCACCCAAACTAATAGTACCAGAAAGGTTCCAATGGAGCCGTATAATCTATTGTAAGAATCAAGATATGTGATAATGGCACTAAAGGCTATCGAGATAGCGACAATTAATAATGTCGCCATAGTCGCACCAGGCGTTATAGTCCTCCATTTGTCTGCATCAGGATTTCCGAAATGGTAAAGAATAGAAACTGAAAAGTAGACAAGTAATAAAGAAAGCGTCCATCTGGCAATATTCAGCCAAGGCACCAAGTCCCCTGGCAATATGCCCTCTGAGCTTAACCACGATAATCCTTGACCACTGAATCCAATGAATATCACTGCAACTCCTAACATCAGAACCAGACCTATCAGAATAACAATTGAAATCATTGTAGAGTACCAAGTTGAATCTTTCTTTTCAATTAGATAACTCTCGTTAAACCCTAGAAGCACAGCTTTAACACTGCTTGATGCATATATCAGTGTCAACACGAATCCTATAGATAGTATAGTTCCCTGAGTTTTATCTAAGAGGTCGTGGATTGTTTGTTCTAATAAACTCACAGTCTCTCCTGGAAAGAATAACTGGAGCATATCCATCACCTCTTCCGTAGTAAGTGGAGTGTGTGGCAGAATGCTCAGCATTAAAATAATCGCGGGGAAAACAGCTACTAATAATCGAAATGAAATAGCGGCAGCTCTAGTTGAAACCGAACCCTTTGTCAATCCGAAAATAAAAAACCTGAGCACATCATATAAATTCATCCCCTCCACTCCCCAAGGCGAAAGTGAGCGCAAGAAGTTCTGCAAGCTTATCACCCAGCCTTGACTCAACAGCCAATCTAGAAGTTTGGAGTCGCCTTTAGCTGACATGAGGGCTGCTTTTTAAGCTGAAGTCTAAACTCTTTACAGAGTGGGTCATATATCCCATACTCACATACGCCACTCCAGCATCACCATAACCTCTAACGTTTTCTGGTGTTATCCCCCCAGAGGCTTCAAGAGTAATTTTACTCGAATATCTACTCACAGCCTCTTTTACTTCCGCATGTGAGAAGTTGTCTAATAGTATTCTCTCAATTTCTATCCCCGATTCATCTCTAGCTTCTAATACACTATCTATTTCCTGAAACGATCTCGACTCGACTACCACTTTCAAAGGAGGAGCATCATCATTTCTCGCGCCTAAGTATTCTGAAACCTGAGCGAGAGCCTGTGTCATTCCTCCAGCATAATCGACGTGATTATCCTTAATTAGAATCATGTCATATAACCCCATCCTGTGATTTACACCACCACCGAGCTTTACTGCTAGCTTTTCAAAAGCCCTGAGTCCTGGCGTGGTCTTACGTGTGTCTAGAACTCTAGTGGGAGTTCCTTTTAACATCTGAGTGATCTCAAAGGTGCGCGAAGCAATTCCACTCATCCTTTGCATGAAGTTTAACGCTAGTCTTTCTCCCATTAATATGCTTCTCGCTGAACCGCTAACCTCAATTACCACATCTCCAAACCCCACCATATCGCCATCGGACTTATGCGCTATAAATTCTAGATCTTTATTTACTTGATGGAAAACTTCTCTCGCCACTTCTATTCCAGCTACGACACCTTCTTCTTTAGCTAGGATATAGCCTTTTTCAACTAAATCCATAGGCACACTCGACTCTGAAGTAACATCTCCACTGCCCACATCCTCTTTCAAAGACATCTCTATAAAGTTTCTCATATACTCACTTAGCATGTCGCTAAGATATACCTGAATGTCTTGCTCCAAAAGCTTAACTTCACAGCATGCAAATTTCTATCATTGCGACGGGCACTACCAGTTCAGCTTGGATACAAACTGGTATCGAAACTTATGTAAAAAGAATGGGACATTATACCCGGTTCAATTACATAGAAACACCTAATCTGAAAAGTAAATTTGCCAAGGCAGATGTAAAAACTGTTATGCAAGAAGAGGCAAAGTTGCAATCAAAAGCTTTGGAGAAGGTGGACCACTTGATACTCTTAGATGAACACGGAAAGGTCTATGATTCTGTAGGTCTATCTAAACACATTGAGAAACTTCAGCTCAGAGGACTCAAACACGTTGCGTTTTTAATAGGTGGACCGTACGGTTTCGATCCGAGCATTAAAAGTCGTGCGCATGCGAAGTGGGCATTAGGCCCCTTAACATTCCCGCATCAATTAATTAGGATTTTTGCTGTAGAACAAATCTATAGAGCACACACTATCATCAAGGGTGAGCCTTATCACCATCCATGATACAATAAGAATTTTCTGAGTCTCTAGAGAGCTAGAATGGTCACGTGATTATTCAACACCTCTACTGTTCCTCCTTTTACCTTGAAAAGCTTCTCGCCAGATTCTGTTCTAACCACAACCACACCTGTTCTAAGTGTAGTAACAAGCGCTGCGTGATTATTAAGGATACCTAGACTTCCGTCAGATCCTGGTAAACCGACATAAGATGCTTCACCTTCGAAAAGGCTAGTGTCTGGAGTTAAAATTTCAACAGTCATATTAAGCTTCAGCTAACATTTTTTCTCCGGCTGCAATCACTTCCTCAATGTTTCCTTTAAGGTTGAAAGCTGCTTCAGGGTACTGATCTAGATCACCATTAAGAATCATATTGAATCCTTTAATCGTTTCTTCTAGAGAAACGAGTACACCATCAATTCCCGTAAACTGTGTCGCTACGTGGAAAGGTTGAGATAGGAATCTACTGATACGACGAGCTCTGTTTACAGCCTGCTTATCTTCTTCAGACAGCTCATCCATACCTAGAATCGCGATGATATCTTGTAACTCTTTGTAGCGCTGTAGAATCTCTTTTACGTTCTCAGCACAATCATAGTGCTCTTGACCGATAATTTCTGGATTAAGAATCCTTGAAGTAGAGTCAAGTGGATCTACCGCTGGGTAAATACCTAAAGAAGCGATCTTACGAGAAAGTACTGTTGTAGCATCCAAGTGAGCGAAAGTCGTCGCTGGAGCAGGGTCAGTCAAATCATCGGCGGGAACGTATACAGCTTGAACAGATGTAATAGAACCACGCTTAGTTGAAGTAATACGCTCTTGCATAATACCCATCTCAGAAGCTAGTGTCGGTTGGTAACCTACAGCAGACGGCATACGTCCTAGTAGAGCTGACACCTCAGATCCAGCTTGTGTGAAGCGGAAGATATTATCGATGAAGAATAGAATATCACGTCCTCCAGTCTCATCATCTCCATCACGGAAATATTCAGCAACTGTCAGTCCTGATAGAGCAACTCTAGCACGAGCCCCAGGAGGCTCATTCATCTGCCCAAATACAAGGGTAGCTTGTGACTTCTCTAATTCGTTCATGTCAACCTTACTAAGGTCCCATCCTCCAGCCTCCATGCTCTCTTCGAACGCCTTTCCGTACTTAATAACGCCAGACTCGATCATTTCACGTAGCAAGTCATTACCCTCACGAGTACGCTCACCTACACCGGCGAATACAGAAATACCTTCATATCCCTTAGCAATATTATTGATCAATTCCATGATCAATACTGTTTTACCTACACCAGCACCACCGAATAGACCAATCTTTCCTCCTTTAGAGTAAGGCTCAATTAAATCTATTACTTTAATTCCCGTTAATAGTATTTCAGTAGAAGTAGATAGATCCTCAAACCTAGGAGCATCTTGGTGAATGTTACGTCCATTCTCCATGCTTACATCTCCGATACCATCGATAGCATCTCCAACAACATTAAACAGACGGCCTTTTATAGCGTCTCCTGTCGGCATCTGAATACCAGAACCTGTTGCAACAACTTTCATTCCACGACTTAGACCTTCAGTTGCATCCATAGAGATGGCGCGAACTGTATCGTCTCCGATGTGCTTCTGAGTTTCTAAAATCAGTTTCGTACTTGCTCCTTCCACTACTAGAGCGTCTAGGATATTAGGTAATTCAACTCCCTGTGGGAAACGTATATCAACTACAGGTCCGATAACCTGTGATACTACTCCGTGCTGTTCTGACATATTAATGCGTCTTGGCGTAAATAATTGAGTGCAAAAATACAACACTCCATTCTAATAAATAACCTAATACGGGCCTAACTTTATACCCTTGAGGGTCCATCAACAATCATCCGGATTTAAAGCGTCAAAACCCATCGTTTTAACGATAGGCACGTTTGACGGCGTTCACGCTGGACACCTAGCTGTTATTGACGTTTTAAAGCGTAAAGCCTTGGAAATCAACGGAGAAACTGCCCTTTTGACATTTCAGCCACACCCTAGAATTATTCTTCATCCAGAAAATCATGGATTAAAACTTCTTACTGATATCAACGAAAGAATAAGGCTTTTAGAGAAATCTGGGCTGGACCATTTGATTATAGAAGATTTTAATATGGATTTGGCCCGACTCTCCCCATTAGAATACGTGAGGAAGATTTTATCTAATGGAATTAAGCCTTCTATTGTAGTAATCGGTGATGACCATCGTTTCGGGAGAAATAGAGAAGGAGAATTTAATAGTCTGAAGGAAATGGGTGAGTTATTCGGTTTTGAAGTAGTAGCACTACCGGCTGAATTTGTTAATGATGTTAGGGTTAGTTCCACAAAAATCAGAGATGCCGTAAATCGTGGTGAGGTGGATTATGCCTCTAAGCTTTTAACGCGTCCTTTCCCTTTGACCGGACGAGTCGTAGAGGGAGAAAAGATCGGTCGTTCTATAGGATTCCCCACCGCTAATCTAGAGCTAGAAACATCGCTCAAGATTTATCCCGCTAATGGCGTTTATGCTGTTTTAACTAGAATTAAAGGGGATGATACGTGGTTAAAGGGCATGCTTAATATTGGAAACAGACCTACCATATCTACGGCTGAGCATCCTACTATAGAGGTTAATATTTTCAACTTCGATAAGGACTGTTACGGTAGGATATTGGAAGTCCTATTCATCAAACGTCTTCGTGACGAAGTAAAGTTTAACTCTCTTGACGATTTAAAAATGGCGCTTGAACTGGACAGAACGGCGGCACATGAGATCATGAATAATCTTAACGCGGCTGATTTATGAATTGGAGATCCATTCTGTTCATCGTCTTTATCTCTTCCATAGAAATTATTTCTATCGCAGCCCAAACCAATACCCAAGTCTACACAAGTTTAAAAGCTGCAACTGAAGCACATGAGCTGGGTTTAACAGTCGAGATTATAGATCTAAGCAAGAAAAAACTTAAGGTCTTGCCAGAAGAGTTGCGCGAATTCAACGAGATTATAGAATTAACCTTGAATAGGAATAAGTTACAGGAGATTCCATCATGGATTTCTGAATTCACAAAGCTCGAAGTGTTTAGAGCTGACAAGAATAATCTCGTGGAATTTCCTATATGCTTACTTCTTATTCCTTCATTAAAAGAAATCCATTTGGGCGACAATCTCATAGACGCGATACCCATAGATATCGATAATCTTCGGAATCTCGAAACACTTAACATGTGGTCGAACTTAATCCGTCAGTTCCCGGCTTCACTTAGCGATATGGATTCTCTTAGGACTCTAGACTTACTTTATGTTGATATGACATTCGACGAACAGAGGTGGTTAATAGAGTTGTTACCGGAAATTGAAATTGAAATGTCTGACCCTTGTAGATGTACTTTCGATGACTAAGCCATTAAAAATAGTATTAACTGGAGTAGAGAACTCTGGTAAATCCACTCTTTCAACTGTTCTTGCAAAGAGCTTAAACTGGCCACTAATATCTGAGCTTTGTAGAGACGACCAGGATGTTCTAGACGGCACCGATGATCATGCTACCCTTGAAGCATTACAACTATTGCAGGGAAAAACCATGAATGCGTTTCTTACCGATGGTACTGCTAGGGGAGTGATATGTGATACCGGGGGACTGGTTTTGGAAATATGGTCTGAGTACAAGTATAAGAAGGGGATTAAAAATGTCTTCGAAAGTCAGCGTGATGTAGATTTATACGTCATGTGCGAAACATTGCCTGTGTGGGAAGAAGATCCGATGAGGTTCCTGCCTGAATATTTCGACAGAGTTAACCACGAAAAAGTGTTCCTAAAAAAACTCAAAGACAGAAACCTCCCTTATTACTATTTAGAAGTAGCAAGTGTTGAAGACAGACTTAAAAAAGTAATGACAGAACTTCATGAGAGATTCGACATCTAATAGAATTAAATTCTCAGTAGAACTAATAGTGGAGATAATCGCAGTCGCGTGCAGTCTAGTTTACACTTGGATGTACCTCAAGGGGTATATGCCCGAAGCTTATATCCCCGCGGCTATAGGAGCTGGAAGTTTCGCTGTATTATGTTGGAAACGAAAAATATACGCTGAGAGCTTCCTTCAGGTATTCTATATCGCTATGGCTGGATATGGAGCATGGCTCACATTGGACGTCATTAACACAGAAACTACTGTGTGGGTGCCTAACCAGCATCTACTATACATTATTGCTAGTATTATCGGAACGCTATCACTAGGCCTTGTATTAAAGAAATATACTAGCTCTAGCATGCCATTCGTCGACTCCTTCACGACGGTCTTCGGCTTAGTAGCAACTTGGCTAATGATTCATCTAGTACATGAAAACTGGATATACTGGATAGTCATAAACGCCGTATCCATATACTTATACTACAGGAGAAAGCTATACTTAGGAGCCCTACTTTTTATAGTCTATTTACTGCTAGCGATAGATGGATATTTTGAAGCCATCAACATATTCTAACACAGAAGTAAACACTAAAGTAAACTAGCCTCGACACCAAAACTTTTATCGGATGATAAAACTTACAGGAATCGTGTATTGTACTGAAACGCTCTTTCCGCGCTGTTGACCAGGCTCGAACCTAGGCAATGATTCTATGACTCTTTTCGCTTCCTTATCCAGTCTAGGATCAACTTCACGAAGAACCTTCACGTCTTTAACATAGCCGTCTCTTCCAACAACGAAATAGATATAAACCTTACCCTGAATACCTGCGTCCTTAGCAATAGAAGGGTACTTCGTGTTTTTACTTACAAACTTGATTATCTCGCCGTTAGTACACATCGTACGTTCGTCTCCACGCATTGATTTACATGGACCTAAAGCAGGCATATTCTCAACTATCATAAACGGGGTGTCATCTCCTAGATCATCATCATCATCTAGAACTTCAATCTCAGTGTCCTCGTCTAATTCGATATCCTCAATCTCTAACTCTATCTCAATCTCCTCGTCGTCGTCAATAATCTCAATTACTGTAGTCTGCTGGGGTGGTGGAGGCGGAGGTGGAGGAGTGATAATGCTCACTGGTATCTCCTCATCTTCGAGTAGATCAGCCTCAAAATTGATTGCTTGACGCTCTAGAACATCGAACGTAGTCCATGAAATGGCAATTAAAATAAAAGCCAGTGACGCTACGAAACCCAGCGCACGCCAAGCTGAGCGTTTGTTTTCTAAGTTTGCTTTAATTGTTTTTCTGCTTATCATCTTATCTCAATTCAATGATTCGAAATTACTACATCGAACTGCTAACATTCAACTATTGTACCACTTTCTACTAAAAACGTTTATTTCTTAACCTAATGAAGCTCGATAAGCTTCTTCATTCATCAACTCTTCAAAGTCAGAAACGTTCTCCACTTTAATTTTAATAATCCATCCTTTCCCGAAAGGATCATTGTTAATTAGAGAAGGGTCAGCTTCTAGCTCTTCGTTAAATTCTAATACTTCACCAGCAATGGGAAGGAATAAATCGCTTACCGTTTTAACTGCTTCAATCGTACCGAATACTTCTTCTGCATCGAGAGATTCGCCCTCTGTTTCAACTTCAACAAAAACAATGTCACCAAGTTCTCCCTGGGCATAATCCGTTACACCTATTGTAGCCACATCTCCTTCAAGTTTTACCCATTCGTGGTCTGATGTGTATCTTAAATCTTTAGGAATATTCATTGTTCATTATTGATTGAGGTTAAAGCGGATGGCAAAGCCAGAATTAATATTTGAGGTTGCAAATGACGTTGAGATTTTCGGAGAAGTCAACTGTTGATCATAAAAAGCTCTCAACGTTACCTTATCACTTACTTCTAGATCTGCAGAAAACTTAATAGAAACAAGGGTTTGGCCTGCAGTAACTTGATTCTGAAGCTCCTCTATTTTTCTTATAATGGTGCTATTATCTCTGATATTTACATCACAACGCAGCAGGAGATCTGTCTCCTTTAATAGTTTTATCGGAAGCTTACCGTAGGTCCTCATGAAAGGATTTCTAACATTCACAAACTTATACCCCACGCCTACTACTATTCCTTTACTCTTAGTTTCTGTTATCTGGTAGTTTGCTAGACCAAAACTCACATTCCTATCTCGCGTCAACTCCACCTTAATCTGAGGTTCGTTTTTAGACGCTGTCTTCAATGTCATATCCAAGCCTATCAGTGGAGATAATTGTTCGGTTATACTTACGGTATTAAATTGTCTCTGGGATATATAATTCGAATAAGTCCCATTATCAGTTGCTGTAGGCAATCCAGCTCCATCTTCTGTGTACGACAAGTTCGTTGTGTACGAAGTGCTCATAGTCGAACGGTATGTATGGCTTAAATTAAATCTTCTGAATTTCTTCTTTAGTGAAGGAATTTTCGAGAGTCCATCATAAGATACTCTCCAGTTAGGAGCTACAGGAACCTTTGTAACATCGAGGGATACGTCTGACGGATTGAGTCCTAAATACGCACTCATAAATGCCGGGATAGTAACATCCTGTGACGTAGGGCCCCAACCTTGATAATAACCGGTAGGGTTAGGGTCATCGAGGTTGTAGTTAATGTCATTGAGCCTTGAGGAAATCTCTAGTCTATTCACGAGTAGGCTAGTCCAGATCTCCGAGCTGAAATTATCATCGTCGTTTAAGAAGGTGGTAGGCCAAGACATCACTGTCGCAGAGAAGTTTCCGTTCTCGCTCGGCGACTCATGCACCCAGTCTTCAATTGCTTCATCGTAGCGGAAGAAGCTCTGATTATTTCTAGAGTTAGATCTATTAGCCGTTAGCTCGATTTTAAAGTGCTTGATGGGCTCGATGTTCAAACGCAAATTGAATGACTCGGTGAATGTCTCCGAATACTGCTGGTTTAAATATGGCTGCTGAACTAACCAGCCATTCATTGCTGCCTGATCGTAAGCGTAATCCGTCGCTGTTCTGTTGCCGAAAATATCTGTGTTTTGATGTCCCAAAAGGAATAACAATCCAGGTGCTTGAAGGTTGTCAGCGAAGCCTCCGTAAGTGGATGACTCTGAATAACCAGGCAGGAGGATTCCTTCGTTACGAGTGAAAGATCCGCTGATGTTTTGGACTCCCATCATGAAACGCAAAATATGTTTCAGCGGATGAAGTTCAATCTTCTTCTTCTCTTCCTCCTCTTCGATATTTCCGAAACCATCTCGGCTCTGATTACTCACATTTATATCGCTAGCTTTCTTCGGGCGTTCGTTATTAATCTTCTTCAAATAAGGGACTCGGTTGTATAATTTGAGGAAATTAGCTTGGCCGTTAAGGCTGAGGTTTCTAGAATTTTGTATGGTCGCACCGAGAGTGTCTTGAGCAAAAGGAGCCCTATCCCAACGGAATGAACTTTGGTATCTCAGATCACCCGTCACGAAATTCATAAGAGGGATCTTGTCAAACGGAAGTTTATATGAACCATTCACGTTGTGATTGTACGCCGTAATTTCTCCTGCGCTCATCAAATTCGTCATCACAGTATCTACATAATCCTGATAAGCGATATCGTCATCTCTATCGATAATACCTGAGGGCTCACCTACAAGTGCGATAGCAGATCCAGAGTAATCGAACTTCAAGGCCTGAGTTAGATCGTACTTGATGGAGTAATTTCTATTCCAATGCCAAGACTTGAGCACCTGTGTATTAATCAAGAGTGGAGTCTCAACACCTAATAAATCGAATGTGTTATTGCGAACTCTGTTAGTTTCATATATCCTCTCCATCTGAGAATTTATAGAAACCTGTTTCGGGGCTAAATAGAAATTAAATTCGGTAAACCACTTAAAAAGCTCTTTCCCCGAGAGGAATCCGATCTTAGAAAATGGCTTGTACTGTTTAGGTCTATTCTGCCAGTTATACGATAAACCTCCACGGTACTCTTTGTTAATTTGGAATTCGGTATTGATGTCCTTTTGGAAGTGCTCGTTGTAACTGAAGTTTCCTGTAAAGTTGCTGATCTTCAAGAATGAAAACGGGCCAGTACTTGTCGAACCTCCTCTTCCGCCAGCAGCACCACGTCCGCCCATGCCACCCATTCCGCTCATAGAACTACTACTATCCTTCGTCTTAGAGTCCGATTTATCGCTACCTCCCCTATCATTTCTATCTCGCGACTGACTATCATTTTTACCTCCTTGAGGGTTAATCTTAATACTAGCGAAGTTGATACTCTTCAGTGTGTTAACCGATTTCGTTCTTTCGAGTCTTTCTGGATCTAACTCGCGATCTGCTAATTCAATATCTGGAGAAAGTGGATCGTATTGAGGCGTGGATATCTGATTTGAATACCCGATATACATAGGTAGTGAAAGACCCAATTTATCTGGGAATAACTTACCCAACTGAATAGTTCCATTCGCATCCACTCCTCTAATCGTCTCGCGCTGACGTTCCTGAACTCTTTGTTCTAGACCTCCCCAACCCGGAGTTGACATATTAGCTGCTAGACTGAAGTTCCCCAAGTCTGCTAACGTCGCGTTAACTCTTGCAACAGCAGCCCAACCTCCTTCTTCATTGAAATCAGACAACCTCAGCTCGTTAGCCCAAATCACAGCACACTTATTCAAACCGTCATCCGAACCAGTAAAGACATTGGAATCCTTATCTGGATTTCTAATTCCTATCATCACCGTAGTGACGTTCGCGAGGTTAGGATTTCCTTTAACGGACATTCGCGCCACGCCGTCATACTCCGTGTATTCGAGGAAAAGCGGCTGCCCTAAAGGCCTGTTGATTTTAAGATTTTGGAGTTTCTGTAACTCTATATCCATGTTGTTTTCCAAAGGCCAAATCAGGTCCGCATCAGATGTATAGCAAGGCGTAACCGTGAGTGGTATCTCGTACTCATAATAGTTCGCATCAAAGTCACTACCCAGCCTTATAAAAGCAGTAACATCACCATCCTCTAGGTTAGCACAGTTTTCTCCAGGTTCCGCGTGGAAGTACATCCTGAGTTTATTGTACATCCTCATATCGTAGTTGATATTCCTATAAGCTCCACGCGCATCTCCGTCCTCTAGATTGCAAATGGATAGGGATAACGATTGCTCATTAAGTCTACGCGCGTTAATCGCGGCTACGTCTATTTCTCTACTGATACCGGGAGGTGTAATGTAAGGTACTGGCTCTCTGTTTCCGTTCTCCTCGATGTTTACAGCTGAGATATTAAAGGATGTAGCAGATGGGTCTTCTGGTTCCACCTCCTGATCTCCCGCTAGGCTACCGTCGTACTTCCTCCACTCTCCGCGAATAAGCTCCATTCTCGCAAATCTGACCGTCACTGGCTGAGAGAAACCCTTCATAAACACCCTCATAAATCTTATAGATCTGAAGTCCGAGATACTTCCCACTCGCTTTTCATATTCCCTTACTGGGATTTTAAATTGATACCATTTTATCGGCTTCTGCTCGTTTGTGGAAGCACTTTGGCTTAGAGTCTCAAAAACATCCGTGATGTAATTATTACCCATATTTTCCTCACCTAAATCAGACGGTCTCAGCGAGATCTTGTATTGATAGTAACTCTCTATCGTACCCAAAGTGATATCCTCATTTATATCCTCAGTATTAGGAATCGTGGTGGACGTTATCGGGTATCCGTTGGGGGACGAAGTGTTCGAGTTGCCCTCATAACGACTGAAGCGCTTGTACCTATCGAGAATGTTTTCTTCCAGAGCTTGCGAGGTCGGATTCCTGAAGTATCGGAAGTCATCAGCAGATGGATCATCTAGAATTAAGGAATAAGCTTCCGGAGTAAGATCTCCGGCCGCAACAGCTGCATCAAGGCTCGCTAGCCATTCACTGAAAAATTCTCGCTCCGTACTAGAATTCATTCCATCTAAGCCTACGTCCTGGGCTTCGTATGAACCCGATGAATTATCAAATGCGTTTACGACATTGAAAATGGAAGGGTCTGGATATATGGCTACGTTACTAGTGTCGGAATCCTGATTCGGATTGTTTAAGGTCGGAAGACCATTTTCAAATTCTAACTGACTATCATTCAGAATATCCTCGCTGACGTTTCCTAGATTGATGTACAGATCGCCACCAGTAGAGTTGTCAGAATCGTCGTTAAATGGGTCCATTACCCAAAACTGTATGTACTCGATATTCGATGACTCGAAATCCGTAGTCGTGAGGGCTCTCTGTATCCCACCCCAACGACTAGACGCATCCTTCAAATCGCCATCTGTTGTCAATCCTGCAGAAACTCCTGGAGCACCGTCAGCTAATTCATAGTTATATGGTCCTCTTTCGTTAGGCCAAAAAGTCAAATCAAAAGTGGGTATGTTCCTCGGTGTTCCTGGCTGATAATCCCTGTTAGGGAAGATCTCCTGCTCGAGGATTTGGCGCATCCTGTGATCGTGTCGGACATCGTCCGTTACCTGACCATCATCTAAGCCTACCCCTGAATAGAAAGCCGGGTCGATAGTGTACCATGATATAGCAGCCCTATTGTAATTATAAAGGGGGGAGTCCTCAATGGTAGATTCCGGGAATAAATCCTCTTGAAGCTTAGGTGTTGAAGCTAAGAACCAACGCGACACTGATCTTATATCGATAGAGGATTGAGAACCCTCGAAATCATCGATGTAGGCATTTCCTTCATCACCAATAGCACGACTGTGTCCCGGAATTAAATACGCTGCCTCACCACTGATGTCAATAGTGGATATTGTCGATGTTTGATAGAAAGGAAGCTTATCTACTAGGTCTGTCAGGAATCTGCTTTCTGTTTGCCAAGTGAAATCAGTCCCGAAAATCGTGTTATTTACAGGCTCATCTCCTATATCCACTTTCTGAGTCAATGGCCTTTCTCTCATATTCAAGAAAGTGGCTCCTATCGTAAAATTATCATTTGCTACGAAGTCAAACCTAGTCCCAAGGAGGGTCTTTGTCTGAATGTTGAAGAGCGAATTTGATTCGAGGGAAACTCGGATGGTTTGGCCTGATTCTAAAAGACCATCATTGATAATCCTAACCCTTCCCAGGTTGTAATCCACAGTGTAATCCTGGTTCTCGATAAGCCTCACTCCACCGGCTGTGACTGTGACAGAACCTTCGGGAACATTGAGGGCGTTGAGGGCGATTTCCGAACTGCTCTGAGATTGGAACTGACCTTTAATGTGGTACCTGTTGAGAGAAGGGATTTGCTGGGCCGCTGTTTTCGTGCTGTCGTAAAGGGCGTCGAAAACTAAAGTTGAGATTAATGATGCGGCCAGATTAGGGTCGCTCACTCTCTCTTCGATTACTGCCCTAAGGTTATCCCCGAAAGGTTCCACGGACGGGAAGAATACACGACCGTTTTGGGAATTGATAGTTCCCCCTTCTGTGGCAGCATTGTCCACATAATCGAACACTCCGTCGGGGTTAGGCATGGTGTTAACGTCCATCCTATCTAAGCCTAATAACTGCAATAAGAGTGTGCCGTCTAGTGGAGAGCGAGGGATGTAGTTAAGGTCTACTCCTGTTGAAGGGTCGTTATACCAAACATCTAATCGGAATTCATCTTTACTTACTCCAAACGCTTGCATGCTATAAACGTTCTTCATCATACACTCCCAAAGCGGAGATGGGTCTCCGTTATTAAGGTCTAGTTGAGTAATACTCGACTTAAGCATTTTTAGAACGAGAGCCCCTGGTGCTATAAACCCATCCTGAGCCATGGTTCCAACTTGGTAGGTGTTACCGTCTAAAGTGTACTCGTACGCTACTCCCAGTACTTCGGCGTTATTTAACGACTGACGCAGGGAGATGAAACCGAGCTTAGAGTTGTATGAGAATTCTGAGGGGTTCAGCATTCTAGCATTTCCTACTCTCTCGAAGTGAACGCCCTGTTCGAAGACTTCGCCAGGCAAGGCCGGCTGATTATACATAGAGTTAATAGCAGCGTTAGCTCCCGTGAAACTCATCACGTCGGGGTTGTTTACTAGATCTGAAAATATATCGTTGTTATCGTTATTAGACGCCCTGTTACTCGTAGGTGTAGAGTTATTCGTAAGGTCAGCCATAGGAAGGTTAGATGACATATAATCCGGGTGCTCACCTAAGTCAGTAACCGCGATAATATTTCTAACATCCTGTGTGTTAGCCTGAGTGTTTACAACCCAAACCTCTATTCTGTTTATTGCCGAACCAGAACTAGGGACGGGCAATGACCGCATCGCATTGTCGTACTGACTTCTGAAATACTGGGATAGGAAGTAGTGCCTGTTAGTTTCGTAATCGTCAGCTCGGATGTCGAATTCTTGGGTTTGGGCTCCGCCCTCTACCTCAATTTCCTTACGCTCTCCCTTCTGCTGAGAAATAATCGTCGAATTGTAAAGGCGTCCCCACTGCGTATCGAGCTTCACGCCGAACAGACTTTGAGAACCCGTGATAAGAGTCCCTTGAAGAGGAAGGGAGATATTACCCGCCTCGATGTTCTTCAGGATATCGTCCTCATCACCCTGGAAACCGATGTTCATTTGGTTTTCGAAATCGAAGAGGGACTCGGTGTTGTATTGAGTACCCAGTTCGATCTTATCTCCAATTTTTCCGGTGATATTTAACTGTATGCGTTGATCGAAAGCAAATGTTGTTACTCTCCTTTGACGTTCTGGGATCCGTGGGTTCTCTGTATTAGAACTGTTGATTCCGAAGGTGAGTTCAGCAGAACCCTGCGGAATAATCTCGATTTCGTTCGTGCCGAATAGCATCTCGAAAAGTTCACTATCTATTTCTAGTTTAGGTGCGAATGCTCTGTTAGCATCATCGTCCTCTCCTTGCAAGTCATCCCAAAACTCACTCAAGTTCCCTTCCATATCGTAATTCAAATACTCATCGAGAGAGAATAGAGAAGATGGACGGAATTCTAAAGTATCGCCTATGGTTTGTTGAACAATGTACTGCCCTGTGATGGGGTCGTACACTACACCGTAATTAATGTTTATGGGCCAGTCCAGACTTATACCACCTGGGTTTTCTATGGGGTTAAAAGCATCTTCACCACCGTGAGGAAGGGGAAGGTCTATGATGGTGGAATCAGAAGTGTTCTCGTCTTGGGTTTGGGCGTGAGCCTGAAGGTCGCAAAAAAGCAATGTCAACAAAATACCAATAGTGGCAAATATGCTTACGTTATTCTTCACTTTTTAATCTTTTTAAAGCTTCTTTAACGCTTGTTTAATTAACACTTCCAGAGCTAACGAACCATCCGTATTTTGAATAATACTATCAAGAGTTTTATCCACTCGTTTTTTATCAAAACCTAAAGAAGTCAATGCAGATAACGCTTCATTCTTAATAGTATTGTGCGGCGAAGATATTTCAGATTTAACACCACCACCTCCTGTATCGGCTCCAACTTTATCCTGAAGATCGATAATAATCCTAGATGCTGTTTTCGCGCCTATTCCCTTCACCTTCTTCATTGCATCTACGTCGCCCAGGGCTATAACTTCAGTAGTACTTGCCGGGTCCATAGCCGAGAGAATTAATCTAGCCGTGTTGGCACCTACTCCGCTTACACTGACGAGAAGAAGGAAAAGCTTCCTTTCTTCAACTGTTGCGAAACCGAATAAGGTTTGAGAATCTTCGCGAACCACCATGTGAATAAAAAGGAATGCTTCCTCAGCTTCTGGTATCTCTTCAAAAGTCGTGAGACTTATTGAAATTAAATAACCGACACCGTGGCAATCAATTACGACATGAGTGGGGTGCTTCTCTACTAGTTTACCGTGTAAGTGATGAATCATGAGAGAGATTTGTTTTGGGCGTCTACAACTGCAATCCTCACCATATCTACAATTTCCTTAGCCGATGAACCCATTTGAAGAATGTGCACGGATTTTTTCATACCTAAGAGTACCGGACCTTGAGCCTCGATACCACCCATTTCCTTCAACAGTTTATACGAGATGTTTCCAGCAGAAAGGTTAGGGAAAATCAATGTGTTTACCCTTCTCTGATGTAATGTCGAGAACGGGAAAGTCTCAGAAAGCATTTCTGAATTAATCGCGTAGTTAGCTTGTATTTCTCCATCGACGATCAAATCTGGATGATCCCTGTGAAGAATCTTTGCCGCCTTAGACATCTTCACTGCATCTTCACCTTTAGATGATCCGAAGTTGGAATAACTCAGTAGAGCTATACGCGGAACTATCCTAAACCTTCTAACAGCTTCAGCCATCAAAAGCGTAATCTCAACTATTTCCTCTGCTGTAGGATTAACATTTACCGTTGTATCTGCGAAGAACATCGGGCCGGATTTAGTCTGCATGATATACATTCCAGCAACCTTGTTAACTCCAGCTGCTTTACCTATCACCTCCAGAGCTGGACGTATCACGTTAGGGTAATTGCGTGTGAGTCCAGACACTAAAGCATCAGCTTCACCACTCTCCACTAACATCGCTCCGAAGTAGTTTCTTTGACGCATATTCCTTTCAGCTTCAATAGCCGTTAGTCCATGCCTCATGCGTTTCTCGTGAAGTATCTTCCCGAAACGCTCCCTTCTCTCAGCTTCATCTTTAGATCTAGGATCAATAATCGTCGCTGTGCTAAGTTGTAGTTGATGCTCCTCTATAATCGCATCGATTCTCTTCTTTCTTCCGATAAGAATAGGATGAGCTATACCCTCATCGACAGCTTGTTCTGCTGCCTTTAGAACTTTATAGTGTTCTGCTTCTGCAAAAACTACCCTCTTAGGACTTTTAATAGCTCTATTACTCAGTGAACGAGAAAAGTTAGTCGCTTGGCCGAGTCGCTGAAGTAGTGATTGCTCATAAGCATCCCAATCCTCAATAGGTTCTTTTGCAACTCCAGATGCTATGGCTGCTTTAGCTACTGCAGGGGCTATAGCAGAAATAAGTCTAGGGTCTAATGGTTTAGGAATAATAAGATGTCTTCCGAAGACTAATGACTGTTCATCATACGCCTCGCTAACTTCGTCAGGGACTGTCGCTTTTGCAAGGTCAGCAATAGCTCGCACAGCCGCAAGTTTCATTTCATCATTAATCGCTGTCGCTCTTACGTCTAACGCGCCTCTGAAAATAAATGGGAATCCGAGTACATTATTAACTTGGTTAGGATGATCACTCCTTCCTGTGGCCATAATGATATCATCTCGCGCTGCGATTGCTTCTTCGTATGGAATCTCTGGCTCTGGATTCGCTAGCGCAAACACAATAGGATTAGCAGCCATCCCTTTAATCATACTTCCATCAACTAACCCACCTCTACTCAGTCCTAAAAACACATCTGCACCTACTAACGCTTCTTTAAGTGAATCGTACTTATTCTCTGTGGCAAAGGTTTCTTTCCTTCCATCTAATCCTTCCCTACTTGAATTGACATGACCCTTACTATCGAAAACAGCAATATTCTTTAGTTCTAATCCCAGCTTCATGTATAGCTCAAGGCATGACATAGCAGCAGCTCCTGCTCCACTCACCACTATCCTCGTATCCTTAATATCTCGCGCTGTAAGTTCAAGCGCATTTAAAAGCGCAGCTGCAGAAATAATAGCCGTACCGTGCTGATCGTCGTGCATCACAGGTATGTCTAACTCCTCCTTCAATCTTCTCTCAATCTCAAAAGCTTCGGGGGCTTTAATATCCTCGAGGTTTATCCCACCGAAAGTAGGGGCTATAGCTTTTACTGTTTGAATGAAAACCTCCACATCTTCCGTATCAACCTCTATATCGAATACATCAATGTCTGCAAAGACTTTAAATAGGAGACCCTTCCCTTCCATAACCGGTTTCCCAGCAGCAGCTCCAATATTTCCAAGCCCCAGAACCGCCGTTCCATTGCTAATTACAGCTACAAGATTACCCTTCGCAGTGTATTTGTAAACGTCATCCGGATTTTCAGCTATCGCGAGACATGGCTCTGCCACACCAGGACTATACGCTAGAGATAAATCTCTTTGCGAACTATAAGGCTTTGTGGGAACTACCTCGATTTTTCCTTTGCGGCCACGTGAGTGGTAATCGAGCGCGTCTTGTTTATTAGGTTGCTGCATGAGCGAGCTACTATCTAATTACAACAAATCGCTTTGTTGAAGCGGAATGACCGTCCACTACAAGAGTAGAAAAGAAAATTCCAGCCATAAAATCTGAAGACTCAAGTTGAATTGATCCATTCATTACAAGGTCAGTTGTTTCTGAAAGAATCTTTCCTGTAACGTCTCTAATAATGATGGTGCCTGTAGAACCCTGAGGAATAGAAAAGTCAATACTTCCTTGATCTACTAACGGATTAGGGTACACAGCAGAAATAGACATTTCGATAGGTGTCATCACCTCCACCGCTGCTGTCGCTGTTACTACATATGTTATCTGACCACAATTTCCACCGGACACGTCTCCTACTGGGTGGAAACAATATTCAAAAGTAGTGGTGCCTATGACATCATTAGGGTAGAAATATGCAATGAAAGTGTCGTTAGTGGTTACAGGCTGCATATTAACTAAAAGAGATGAATTAGTGGATGATGCGTCTGTGCCGTAGTTATAGCACAAAGGACCCCAACAAAATTTTTCATAAGAGCCTTCAGCACCTAAAACGAAAGGGTAGTTGTATGGTGTAACGGTAGATACATAAGTTCGTGAGCACATTAGCTCCAAGGGAATAAATGTGTCATTAAAAACGTCCCAGTGAGCTACAATCTCCTCAGAACCTACTTCATCGAGAGCTACAAATATCGTGTCGTTAGGAATAATCAGTGTAAGCTGAGCATTAACACCGCCAAATGCGAGCATTAGCAGCACAAATGTTAAAGTTTTGAGTTTGGTACAAATCATGTAAGCAAAGGTAAGTCATACTATATGAGAAGAATGACGTTTCTTTGCAACCTATCTTAAGAAATAGAAAATGAAACATCTATATATTTTTACGCTTTTGGTTTTCTGTTTAAGCATCAATGCTTCAGCCCAAACCATACCTACTGTCCAATTAGAGAATCTCGCCGGAGAGACTATAAACACTGGTGATTTAGACAATGACGGGGCACCTATTATTATTTGTTTTTGGGCTACCTGGTGCAGTCCGTGCAAGCGTGAATTGAATAACTACATGGATTTTTACGCTGACTGGCAGGATGAAACTGGAGTGAAATTAATAGCAGTTAGCATAGATGATTCTAGATCTATCAGCCGAGTTGCACCTTATGTTATGAGTTCAGGGTGGGAGTACGAAGTGCTCCTCGATCCAGGCAAGGAATTCGCAAGAGCGATGCAGGTAATTAATGTACCTCACACATTCTTGGTGGACGGTAGCGGAAAAGTGGTTTGGTCTCATAACAACTACGCAGAGGGAGATGAGGAAGAGCTTTATGAGGAGTTGCTCAAGCTCGTGAAATGAAGCGATTACTGATTGTATTAAGTCTTGCGGGATTTGTGTTTACTTCTTTATCTGCACAGGTTACAGAACCCGGCGTTGTGTCTGGAAACGTCTCCATATTATGGCAATCATATCAGGCAGACTCATTAATAGGAGCTGTAGTTCCGCCATCAAAAACTGGTTTTAACGCGTACTCGAATCTGAATTACACTCAGGGGGGGTTTTCCGCGGGAATTAGATATGAGGCTTATCTTAATAGTGTGTTAGGATTTCCAGGTAGGTTCAAAGGAACTGGAATAGGATATCGTTACGCGAGGTGGGCTGATAATGAAAAAGGTGTGGATGTAACGGTAGGTAATTTCTATGAGCAGTTCGGATCGGGAACTTTACTAAGAGCATATGAGGAAAGAAACCTGGGTCTAGATAATGCCTTAGATGGATTTCGTTTAATACTAAGGCCTATCGATCCTATTCAAATTAAAGTCGTATACGGGAAGCAGAGACTCGATTTTAACGATGGGCTGATTAATGGGGAGGGGATTATTAGAGGCGTAAACACGGAATTAGACTTGAATGGTCTGCTGCCTTTTCTTATTTTTTCAAAACTAAAGATAAAGCCCGACTTTTCTTTCGTGAGTAAATTCCAGGAGGGCGGAAATATCATTCAGGAGGACACGTTGATTTTAGAGCTCCCACAAAATGTAGGTGCATGGGAGTACGGATCTAAATTCCAGTACGGAATGTGGAGAGGTGGTATAGAATACTCAAAGAAAATTAACGATCCTTCTGCTGATAACGGATACATCTATAAAGAAGGCGAAGCTTTAATGTATTTCTTGTCGGGTAATGTAAAGAAGTTGAATTTCGTTTTTCAGAGAGCAATAACTGATAACATGAGCTTCCGTTCGGATAGAGATTTGTTATTATTCGACTCTCCTATTAATAATATCCCAACAATAACTAGAGCACATACATATAATCTAGCTGCGACACTATATCCATATGCAACCGTCATCAATGGAGAATCTAGTTTTAGAGGTGAGTTATACTATTCACTTGCAAGGGGTTCGAAGCTAGGTGGAAAGTACGGAACTAAGATGAGCCTAACCTTTGCGACTTCGTATAGCCTGGACACAACTAACTTGAGTGGTCTAGATGGAGCTATATATGGTTATGAGAGAAACAGCTGGGGTTTTGGAGATTCTTTAAATGTCCAAGACATAAGCTTCGACATAGAGCGTAAGTTCTCTAAGAACTTCAAAGCGAAGGCTATGTATATGAACCTTCAGTTTAATACTCTGGCCACTCCAGTTACAACCGACTTCAAGGGCATAGTGTTTGCGGACTTATTCGTGATCGAGACGCAATTTAAAACAGCTAAACGTCAAAGTTTGAGAACAGAATTCCAGGCACTCTTCACAGAACAAGACAAGGGAGATTGGGCAACCGTTGTGGCAGAATATACTTGGAGCCCACATTGGTTCGTGAGTGTCATGGATCAATACAATTTCGGAAACCCAGATGAATCAAAGAGAGTGCATTACTTATACGGTTCAGCTGGATATATAAATGGTGCTCATAGGTTAAGTGTGGGTTACGGAAAGAGGCGTGAGGGAATATTTTGCGTTGGTGGAGTATGTCGTACGGTACCTGCCTCAAATGGGGTTGAGGTCGCATTTACATCTAGTTTTTAAGTCTCTATTTTATATGCAACCTTTGTTACATTGCATTCGTCTATATTTTGCGTATTTTTGCATCATCATCGAACGATGCAGCACTTTGAATTTGAAAACTTTAAATAAATAATAATATGAAGCACATCTACATGCTTTTCATAGCTTTAACTCTAGGGTTAACAGCTCAAGCTCAACTACCTGACGGCAGTATAGCTCCTGATTTTACAGCCACAGACATCAATGGTGTCGAGTGGAATCTTTACGAACTTCTCGATGCAGGTAACACTGTTATTCTTGACTTCTATGCTACATGGTGTGGACCATGTTGGAGTTACGCTCAAGATGGAACTCTAGAAGAGATTTACTCTACTTTCGGTCCTGACGGAACTGGCGACGTCTATGTTTTTGCATTAGAATCGGATGATTCTACGACTGCGGCTGATTTAAACGGTACAGGTACTTCAACTACTGGTGATTGGGTGTCATTGCTCAACATGCCTATTATCGATAATGCCGCTAGTATTTTCAATTCGTACGCTTGTACTTATTACCCTACTATATATACTGTGTGCCCTGACTACACTCTAGTAGAGTCTGGTCAAGCTAGTTTTGATGGTCACATGACTGCTGCTTTCGCTCCTTGTGGTAATACAATTAATGGCCCTGCACCGATGTTGTCATACAACGGAGAGACTTCTTCTTGTGGTGGTGGTGAGTGGTCTGCTTCTACTTCTGTTGCAAATTTTGGTTCTGACGCTGTTACAGCGATGACTTTTGAAGTTTCCTTAAACGGAGCAGGTCAACCAGATGTTATGTGGACTGGAGCATTATATAATGGTAGTAACGAAACTATAGATTTAGGTAGCTACTCTACAGTTGGAACTTTAGACTACAAATTAGCTTCTGTGAACGGTGACATTTGGGACGCTGAGGACATAGTAGATATAGTGGGTTCAAATGAAACTAACACTTACATCCAAGTACGTATCACTACTGACAATTGGCCACAAGAAACTGGTTGGGAGATTACTAACGCAAGTGGTGCTTTCGTTGCTGGAGAGCCCATAGGATCTCTTGCAGGACAAATTAATACTGAATTGTTTTGGAACGTTGCATTAGACATGAACGAGTGCTACGTTTTCACGCTGCTTGACGATTTCGGTGATGGTCTTTATGCTTCACAGTGGGGTAATTACGTTGACGGGTCTGCTTCTATTGTTTCTATGGACGGAACTAACGATATAGGTATTGTTTGGAGCTACGAAGGTTCTTCTGGAATTATGTTCGAAGAGATTGTAGCAGGAATGGAGGTGACTTCAACTTCAGCTAGCATCATAGAGAACGAGCTTACATCTTCAGTAAACGTTTTCCCTAACCCATTCTCAGATAACACAAGCCTTACGTTCACTACTGTTGAAGCTGGAAACGCTTCTGTGGTTGTGTACAACTTAGTAGGTCAGAAGGTTATAGAAATGAACCTAGGAAACATCACTGCTGGAACACAGCGCGTTGAACTAGACTTCGCTTCTATGGAGGTTGGAATTTACCTAGTAAGCTTAACAGCTGGTGGAGAGACTTCTACTCTAAGAGTAACAAGCACGCACTAGGCTTTAAGTAAGACTACTTAAAATAATTTTGAATCCGCGTCGCGTACCTTGTGTGCCGACGCGGATTTTTTTTTCAAAGAAAATGCAGTAAGAATATGAAAAATCTATTTAGATTATCATCCTACCTAATCTTAATATTATCGTTCCAAGCGTGCGATATTATTGAGGATCCTGTAGTGCCTTTTTCTGAAGGATATAGGGATGATTTATACGGGGCTGCTCCCATCTTTGGACTTCCTATAAGTGACGGGAAAAATGTACTAATAGAGGACTTCACTGCTAATCAATGTGGAAACTGTCCTCCTGCTGCTGAGATAGCTGAGAGTTTAATGGAAGCTAATCCCGACAGAGTATTTCCAATAGGAATTCATGTAGGATCCCTAGCGGTGCCAAGTGGCGAATATGAAGATGATTGGAGATGTGATGAGGGTGAAGAATTATACGCTCAGTTAGGATTCCTTGCATATCCCCTTGGAAGGATTAACCGATTCGGTGGCAATGCTAATTTCTTAGGATCTAAAGAATGGGGGGCTAAAGTTTATGAAGAGTTAGATACACCGACCCCTCTTGATTTACAGATACAAACATCATGGCTCCCAGATGCAGGACACCTAAATATTCACGTAAACGGTCAGTTTTCTTATGGTTATATAGGTGGGCTTAGGTTATCTGTGTTATTTGTGGAGTCAGGATTAATAGGTGATCAACTCTATTATAATAACGACCCCGAACACATAGAAGATTACGAATTCAACCATTTATTAAGAGGGAGTGTGAGTGGAGCAACTGGCCTACCCGTGATTTATGATGCTGTGGTAGGTGATTCATTTCAGGCTGATTTTACTGTTACCTGGAACGAAGAATGGGTGATTGAAAATTCTAGTCTTATTGCCATCGTGAGTGATGAAAGTGGTTATGTTGTAAATTGTTTAGGCATTCATCTTACTGAGTAATGAATCTCCGGAATAGTATTCTAATTTGCTTTGCATTAGCTGTGTGTGAGATAAGTTGGGGCCAAACGAACAAAACGAATCCCGTAGAAATAGCGTTTAATGGAGGAGTGATAGGTGGGGTTACATTATCACAAATCCACGGTGACGGAATAGGCGGGTTTAATAAGTTAGGATTTAATTTCGGCGCAGTGGTGGAGATGCGCAATAGTACATCTAAGGCCTTTCAGATAGGGGTGGTCTTTAACGAGAAGGGTAGCCGAAAAACACCTAATACTCAAGCCGGAGATTATTCTACTTGGGCGTACAGATATCGATATATCGACATTCCGCTTACAATGATTTACCAATATGCAAATATTGAAGGGTCGATAGGATTACAGCCTTCTCTTTTAATTGCAGCCGAGTTCGACAATGGATATGGTTATGGGCCTTCACCATGGGAGATATACGATTTCGACCTGGGGTGGATTATAGGTTTGAGAACCCAGTACGGGGAATACTCACATATTTTCACAAGGCTAACTCAGAGCGCTATTTCTACCGGCCCCGCACCTGACAATCCTCTTACGTGGTTGGATAGAAAAACTAGGAACATGACACTTGAATTCGGAATAATAGTACTCGTAAAGAGTCTATAAAACCCTACTTTCCGATTACTAAGTTCTGCGAGTGGTGTACGGGAACTTCGATTTTAAGCCCCCAAGATTTCCCGATAATAATTCCTTCCGCTGAGAAGGGTATTTCTCCGGACCCGAACATTTTTCCTATATTCTGCATGAGAATTTTTCCTATCGCGCCTTGTCTAGTTTCTACCCGCAAGTGAATTAACGAAGTATCCCTAGCTACTAGAGTCATAGGTTCTTTGAGCCAAACATCTCCAGCATCAACATCACCTACACTCAGTGAGACTTCTGCTGATTCCACTTTTATTGAAATCCAATTAGGATTATAAACGTGAACATAGAGATCAGACTGCATTCCCTTTAAACCGATATGAACATTTGAAAAGTCATCGACTTCAATGACTTCAATTTTCTGATAGCAGCTGCTTAGAAAGAATACTGAAGTAACAGCTAATAATAAATGAACTCTCATCTTGATATTATTTCACGTTTTTATTACTCTGCGAAATACTTGTAGAAAAGTGGAATGGTTTCAATGCCCTTAAAGTAATTGAAGACTCCGTAGTGTTCGTTAGGCGAATGTATCGCATCTGAGTCTAGGCCGAAGCCGAACAGGACGGTCTTGAGTCCGAGGATGCGCTCGAAAGAAGCTACGATAGGAATGGAGCCGCCACTACGTATAGGGATGGGCTCTACTCCAAAGGTGCTGGTCATAGCTCGTGAGGCCGCATGGTATGCCTTGCTATCCGTGGGAGTTACTGCTGGAGCTGCACCGTGGTGAGGAGTTACTTTGATGCTAACGCTTGGTGGAGATATGCGTTTAAAATGAGCGGTAAAGAGTTCGGTGATTGTATCGAAGTCTTGATGAGGAACGAGGCGCATACTGACCTTAGCCGTAGCGATTGAGGGAATGACTGTTTTGGCACCTTCTTTTATATAGCCACCCCATATCCCATTGAGGTCTAGGGTAGGTCTGATGCTCATGCGTTCAGGTGGAGTGTATGAGGGTTCACCTTCCGTTGCGCCTATGCCTATGCTAGATTTATAGCGGTCTTCGCTAAAGGGAGCTCTTGCCATTGCTTCGCGTTCTTCAGAGGAGAGTTCGAGTACGTCGTCGTAGAAGCCGTCGATGGTAATTCTTTGGTCTTCATCCTTAAGAGAAGCTATCATCTCGCAAAGGATATTTATAGGGTTAGGGGCTGCACCTCCGTACAGGCCACTGTGCAGGTCGCGATTAGGACCCTTCACCTCGACTTCCACGTAAGACAGGCCTCTAAGACCTACTGTGATGGAAGGCACATCGTTAGATATAATACCCGTGTCGCTCACTAGTACCACGTCAGCAGACAGTTTTTCCTTGTGAGTTACTAGGAAGTCATCGAGGTGGTCTGAACCTACTTCCTCCTCTCCTTCAATAATGAATTTAATATTACATGGAACATCGCCTGTAGCAACCATTGCTTCTAGGGCTTTGACGTGCATGAACATTTGGCCTTTATCATCGCAAGCACCTCTTGCAAAAATCGCTCCCTCTGGGTGAGCAGGAGTGGTTTTAATCACTGGTTCAAAAGGTGGACTATCCCAAAGCTCAACAGGGTCTGGCGGCTGAACATCGTAATGGCCATAAACTAGAACCGTAGGTGCGTTTTCATTCGTGATATATTCACCATAAACTATCGGGTGACCTCCGGTGACCATTACCTCAACAGCGCTAGCGCCGGCTTTAGTTAATGAGTCCGCCACTGCTTCGGCACAACGCTTCACGTCACCCGCAAATTCGGGGTCAGCAGATACAGAAGGGATGCGCAATAAGTCGAATAATTCGTCTAACATTCGCTGACGATTTTCTGTGAGATAAGCTTTCATGTCCATGTGCGAAAGGTACAACGCACCTCTCCACGTATCTTCGCAACATGACCCCAAAAGGCCTACCTAATTTCAACGACACTGAACTTGCTTTCCGCCATCTATCGGACAAGGATTTGAGCCGTGGACGATTACTCTTTCAACTCTTAAGCAGGCCTCGATTAGTGGCCATAGGAAGTTTTTTCGCAAAGCTAGCACTTTGGTTAAGGGTGCCTATTTCCTGGGCAGTGAGACCGACAGTTTATGCTCAGTTTTGTGGTGGTGAGAGCATCGAAGATTGTGACAGCACGATACAATCTCTTCATGAACATGGAGCAAGAACCATACTTGACTTTAGCGCCGAAGGGATTACGACAGAAGCAGATCTGGATAATACATGTGCTGAGATCTTAGCAACTATAGACGCTGCATCAAGCGATCCTCGTCACGCCTTCGCAGTTTTCAAACCCAGCGGGCTTTCTCTTCACAATTTGCTATCGAAAAAGATTGAAGACTTCACGGTGAATGAGGAAGAAGATTGGGAGAAAGTACTGAGGCGCACTCGCTCTATATGCCAAGCCACATCCGATGCTGGGGGAAGGGTCTTGATTGATGCTGAAGAGACTTGGTTGCAGGATAACATCGATGATATATCCGAGGATATGATGGCCGATTTCAATCGAGAAACAGTCATCGTTTTCACTACCATTCAGCTCTATCGCCACGACAGGTTAGAGTACTTGAAGTCATTATCTCATAGAGCTAGAGAGGGAGGTTTTAAAGTGGGTGTGAAGCTAGTTAGAGGAGCATATATGGAGAAGGAGCGAGCTAGAGCGTTGGCCGAGGGTTACAAATCTCCAATACAAAAGGACAAGGATGCGACTGATAGGGATTACGATGGTGCGGTGGAGTTTTGTTTAGATAATATAGACCAAATCTATCTTTTCGTAGGCACACACAACGCCGATAGCACCATGCTCGTCTGTGAGAAAATGGCCGCCAGAGGGATTCCCAACGACGATCCCAGAGTTAGCTTTTCCCAGCTTCTAGGCATGAGTGACCAAATCACTTTCAACCTCGCCGCTCACGGATACAACATCGCTAAATACGTTCCATACGGTCCTATCCGCGAAGCAATGCCCTACCTCATCCGCCGAGCAAAGGAAAACACTTCCGTAGCTGGCCAAACCTCCCGCGAGCTCGAACTCATCAGAATTGAAACCGAAAGAAGACGGCAATTATGACAACGCTAATAACCACAATAGGATTTATTTTCATCGGCATTACAATGGAGGTTATTGCAACTTCAATTATGGATTTCGTGAAGTACAGAGATCCCCGACTTAAGGGAGAAACCTACCTGTGGATGCTTCCAGTCTATGCTGTCGTGCCGTTCATCTATATTTTCGTTCAGAGCACATTCCCCGATATAGGATGGGTAGTCAAAGGCCTTGTGTACATGGCTGCATTCTACCTACTTGAGTTAATTGCTGGACTTTTAATCAAAGCCATAGTAGGTGTGTCCCCTTGGAATTACAAGGACTACCGATTTCATTTTAAGGAAGTAATATGCTTAGAGTACGCTCCCGTATGGTTCCTCTACGGAATAGTCGGTGAGATGTATTACGACTTTTTAATCGCGATTCCAGTCTGATAAACAGGATAAAACCCTTTTACTAGATAAGAATAAGATTTTACATTAAGTAAGATAAATTGTGTCTTGTACCAAAATGGTACACAAAATTTATAGGCTATGTTAGTCATCAGTAGTGGAGAATCCCGAGAATATCAAAAAGAATACTTCGAAAAAGTAGATAGATGAATTAATGAAAAGGTAATCACTGTATATACGTTAAGTGCTCGTTCTCATCATGGTGACTCAATCCTCCTAAACTCGTTCGACTTTTGTCCCGTTAGCTCTAGCTTAAAACGAAGCTCTGATTCCGAACTTAATTGCTCTAGGCATGTTAGGTCTAAGTCCGTAAGGACGACTAGAAACGATGTATGTTCCGTCTAGCAAGTTCGTTGCTCCTACAGAAATAGTAAACGAATCAGATAATGTGTATCTAAATCCAGCGTCCAGTATGGTAGTCGCGTCAGTAGATTCTGAGGCGATGAAATCACCTTGGCCTGCGATAGTTCTCATTGAAGATGTGTAACGTGCACTAACATCGACTGCGATTTTCTCAACTTCGAAGGAAGTGATAAGCGATAGCTGATGTTCCGCTAGATACGGTAGTCTATCTCCCACTTCAACCTCTCCCCAAGCTCCGAAGTCGCTATCGAATGCGCTTGTGAATTGGGCATCTGTGTATGTGTACGCTATTCTAGTAGGCATCGCGAAATGATCGAATGCGAATGGTCCGTCAGCAAATGGATCATATGCTATCTCTAACTCCAGACCTTTAGCTACAGCTGAACCTCCGTTTAATAAGTCTCCAGACCCCGTTCCTCCTGAAGAAGCCAAATCAGCTCCAAGTAGATTTTCATAGTCATTATTGAATACGACTAACTGAGCTGAAAGTGAGTTTAAAGAATACCTCAGACCTAGTTCCGTGTTGATAGACGTTTCTGGTTCTGTATCAGGTGAAGATCCTGGAGGAATGAAACCTCTGTGAACTCCCACAAAACCGTCAAGAGATTCGCACACCGCATAGTTAAGTCCGGCTCCAGGAAGGATTACTGAAACTGGGTTAGAACGGTAATTGCCATCTCCCTCTCTCTCTAAGTCGTCAGAACCGTAATCGAATCTCTCGAAAGTGATATTCTCGTGACGTACGCCAGGAGTAAAGGTAAATTTTCCGAAGTGTAGGATAGAGCGTACATATGTGGCGATAGCTTCTGCTGACTCCACTCTATTTCCAGCTGTGCCTGCAATACCAGGCGTAGATAAGCTCATCTCACCATCTAACATCGTGTAACGGTCACGCCATTGGAATCTATCCACCCCATCTCTATGGGCACGCACTCCGTAAATAAGTTTATTCTCACCGAAGGTGAAAATTCCACGGTGTTGAACACCCTCAGCGAAGTAGGTTCTGTTGTTTGCCTTAACGTCTAACCCAGCCTCTCCGATAGTATTCCCGCCATTGAGATATGAGAAAGTCTCAGAGTAGTCGTCAGGAGAATTTAATATCGAACCTAGCTTCACAGTAGTTCCTGTAGAATCAACTGCGCGGTCCAGTTTATACCAGTTCCTGTGAAAGTCTGTTCTGTAAATATCAGTCCTCAACTCCAAGTTCGCCAGAGGCGTTATGGTGTGGGTGAGAACGTACTGGGTTTGGGACGTATTCATAACATCCTCAGCAGACGCGGCGTAACGACGGAAGGGCGTAAGAGCGAAATCCGCAGATGACAACCCTAGATATGTTTCATAAGACTGCTCTTCAACGGAAGCAACTTTCAGCTGGAGCGATTGCTTAATCGTAGCAGTCGCCATAGCATCCCAACGCAATTTCATAAGGCGATCAGATTTTGAAAAACCTGTATCACCACCATTATCTAGCACCTTAAACCCATCAGATCCAATCTGCAAAAATTCAACTAGATATCCGAACGAACCTTTATCTGTATGGTGGGTATTTCCCGAAGTTAGGTGCATTTGAGTATTCCCGAAAGAACCCGATTCAAAAAGAAAATGTGTTTCTGACACTGTAGGTATTAATGTAGAAATAAGATTTATCGCCCCTGAAGTGGTTTGAGGTCCGAATGCGATTTGGGATGAACCTTTAAGGATTTCTATTGAAGACATTCTAGCAATAGAGGGGAAGTAATACGCAGACGAAGCTGTATAAGGAGCCGGCGCTATTAAAATTCCGTCTTCCATTAAGGTTATTCGGGAGCTGCGCTCTGTTCCGGATCCTCTTAATCCTATGTTAGGGCGTAGCCCAAAACCATCTTCCTCCGTGAAATTCACTCCTGGTACAGTCATCAAAACTCTTAACGGATCAGTGTATGCAAATTTCGCAAGCTCTAACGAAGTAATAAGATGTAACGAGCCCGGAACCTCATCGAGACCAGAAGCTCCTGAAGCTAGTCCTGCAACAGAAATGGTAGCCTCAGGAAGTGAGTGTAAAATCGTATCCATGCGCGTGGACGAATCTTGAGCGAGTGATAAGTTACAAGCTAAAGTTGTAGCAAGGAAAAAGAGAATGTGTGTTGTTTTCATGGTGCAAATATTTCATTATCAATAATGAAAATACAATACCTAGAAAGCGGTATTTAGACTCAGTCTAAATACATGTGTGATATCGGAATAACTAAATTAATCTATCACAATTATCGTTTCAGAAGCTAAGCCGAAACACCCAAACCCACTGCTAATATTAGAATATACTGTCTGTGAAGTTAAAAATAAATAGAGCGAGACCTATAGTTAAGATTCTAGTCATCATTAATTACAATTACAGGTCTTATCGGAAGCTAACACTATTTCAATTACAGTACTTGCAGTATCGGTTAACAGAAATGTTGCCGACTTAAGAGCTCCATCACCTTCGATTAAATATCTACGTGGAAATTCGCGAGGCCCACTCTTTTTATATCTAATACTACCCTCTTCTACTAGCTCTATTATATCACCATCATTTAACCCACCGCATCTTAAAACACATTCAGCTTCTTCAATAGGTTTAATGTTTTTCCTGAAGATTTCCTTCTTGATGGTTTTACCCGGTAACCAATCCATGCAGCCTCTCTCGCTGAACATAACATAGGTCATACCTAACCCTATCATAACACCCACCAAATACTTTGAAAGTCGCTGTAATAATTTCATACTGCGAAGCTACACCTAACCTTACCTTAGACACATGATTGCAACGAGTGATTTAACATATACTTACGATGGATCTAAAAGCAAGCTTTCGTTTCCCAACCTAAGCTGTAAGCCTGGGGAGCAGTTGTTAATCTTAGGCGATTCTGGTTCTGGAAAAACCACTCTACTTCACTTATTATGTGGCTTATTAAGAGCTGATTCTGGAGAGGTCATAGTAAATGAAAATCCTATAAGAAGTTTATCCGATAGGGAATTAGATAATTTAAGGGGGCAGGAATTGGGAATAGTTTTTCAGCAATCACATTTCGTTCAGAGTCTAACGGTATTAGAAAACCTTGCCCTACCTAATCTGCTCTCTTCGGGCGGACTAACTTCCGAAGAGCTCGAATCCAGAACACATGAATTGTTAGGCCGATTAAATGTGGGACACAAAGCACATTCACTCACTAAGTCTTTAAGTGTGGGAGAACAGCAGAGAGTTTCTATCGCAAGAGCATTAATTCATAAACCCTCTGTAGTTTTTGCTGACGAACCCACTTCGGCCCTCGACGATAATAGTACAGAAGCCGTGATTTCTCTTCTGGAGGAAGAGACGAAAAGAGCAGGAGCTTCACTCATCGTAGTAACACACGATTCGAGATTAAAGTCCAGATATTCTGACAGAATCGATCTCAATACCCCCGCGATATGAAACTATTCTATATAGCGCGTCGCAACCTTACCTCTAAGCCACTCCAAACCGCCTTGAGTGCTATCCTTCTCGCTTTCGGAGTGGGGATGGTGAGTTTGATGATGATCTCTGAAAAGCAATTGAACGATCAGTTTGAGCGCAACATCAAGGACATAGACATCGTGCTCGGGGCAAAGGGTTCTCCCCTACAATTAATCCTTGCTAACGTCTATCACATAGATGCACCCACAGGAAATATCTCTCTCCGAGAAGCAGAGGAAGTCATTAAACACCCCACGATAGAATCTGGAATTAAACTCGCGTACGGAGATAACTACCGAAGCTTCAGAATTGTAGGTACAGAGTATTCCTACCCTCAACACTACGGAGTAGAAATCGCCTCCGGAGAATTATGGGTGTCGCCATTTGAAGTAACTCTCGGCGCAGAAGTAGCCATCAAGTCAGGCCTAGCTATAGGAGATAAATTCTTCAGCTCACACGGATTAACGGATGAGTCTGACGTGCATGACGATCTAGCGTTTACAGTAGTAGGCATCTTCGCTCCTAGCGGCTCAGTCCTAGATCAGCTTATTCTAACCGGAATTGAAAGTGTTTGGGGCGTACATGCCGGTCACGAAGATGAAACACGTTCTGAAGAAGAGATATACAATTCACGGGAAATCACGGCTGTCCTTTTAAAGAAACGCACCCCTATGGCCATCCTAATGCTCCCGAATCTTTTGAGAGAGACGAATATGCAGGTGGCCCTCCCGGCTATCGAGATAAATCGACTCAACCAACAATTCGGAATAGGAGCATCAACCCTTAGAGCTATCGCATTATTAATTATGGCACTAAGTTTCGCAAGCATCTTCATATCGGTATTTGAAAACATGCAAGCCCGCAGATATGAACTGGCACTTATGCGAACTATGGGAGGTACTCCGGGAACACTTTATAAACTCCTGCTTCTTGAAGGCGGCCTTTTAAGTCTCGGTGGTGTATTGCTAGGATTAATCATCAGTAGAATCGGAATCATGGTTCTAGCAACGGCCATAGAGGATAAATTTAAATACGATATCAGTAGCCTAGAATTGTTAAGTTCTGAAATCTACTTAGCATTAGGCGCTACATTTGTAGGGCTATTAGCTGCGGCAATTCCCGCTTTTAAAACTCTAAAATTAGATATCTCCAAGACGCTTTCCAACGAATGAAGAATCCTAACATCATACGATCTGGCTGGCTCGCTGGTCTCATGGGACTGATAGCGCTCACTGCGCTTAACTGGAGTAGCATGTGTCATCCTTCGCCTGAAGCGGAGGCTATGAAAGACCAAATCTTCACCGTTGCCGAAGCTAAATCTCTGGTCATCCCAGAAGAACCTGTCTCGTACGAAGGAATAGAATACACGGAGCTCACTTGGCAACACCTGAGCGATGTAGAATTCAAGGATGTATACCTGGAGGAATTAAAAGCATATTACTGGAAACCGATTTTCGGAAAAGACATCCAAAAGTCAGAAGGAGAAGATTTCTACATCACAGGCTACGTTATTCCAGTAGATATAGATGAAGATTTCTATGTCCTCAGCCGCTACCCTTTCGCGAACTGCTTCTTCTGCGGTGGTGCAGGACCAGAAACTGTAGTCGACCTCCAATTCGCCGGTAAAGCTCCTCGAGAATATGCTACTGACGAGAGACTGACTTTCGCCGGTAAGCTTCGTCTTAACGCTGATGATATATACCAAATGAATTACATCATCGACAGCGCCCACGAACACACCCCTTAGTCCTAGTACTATTTCCCCGCGACTTTCAAATTAGTGGATAACTAATTACACGTTTTAACATAGTGGTAAACACTAAGGCACGAAATTGTACGTTGAATAGCCAACTAATATCCTAATTCAATTACATGTTAGAATTATGCAAGGAAGTACTCTCTAAGGTCAGTTTTGACAGATCCCTTTTCGCAAAGGAGTTAAGAAAGAGTACAAAGTGGCTTAAGGGTCACGACAGAGCTAGTCTCAAAGAGTGGTGCCTCAAGCGCTATGGTGAAATCTACGGAGATCTAATACTCTCTACATTCTCTAATCCAGCCCTCGTATGAGGGCTTTTTTTTCTCAAATTTGTAAGTGGTCAGCATAAGTTGGAACGACTGAAATATATTAATAGCAGCTTTTTACTTTAGAAAGTACAAACAATTTCCCCATCAAATAATTCCGTATCTACCATGGGATTTAATCACTAGCATGGATCAGAGAGGCGGGAAGTAGAAACAATTTGAGGGAGATTTAGAGAAGTTGAGACATCGATTGGTGAGGAACTTTACGTGAATTTAGAGTGACCTCAGGAGGCAAGAGTTGGAACTTTTTTAAGCAAATTATTAAGTAAGTTTGTTGA
>Ga0308017_1000029_pt1 | contig 45505 bp, 52 predicted proteins | sample Neamet280_FD_203145 | JGI IMG/M metagenome (GOLD analysis project Ga0308017, IMG submission 203145) | Marine microbial communities from water near the shore, Antarctic Ocean - #280 | ecosystem: Environmental > Aquatic > Marine > Unclassified | place: Southern Ocean | collected 2014-10-01
AAGCATATCGAGAACCCCGTTTCGGAACGGAAGGAATTGATGGAGCGCGCTGAAACATACCTGAAAAAACAGGATAAATTACTCATCGCAGCAGGTATCGATCCGGTAATCATCCACGGTTTCAGTGACATGGAGATGACCGATCTTGCTTCGGCAGATTGCGATCCCGCGCGTGAGCCAGAGCTTGAATACGCCGTATTCTTCTCCGAGGATATGGTCAGAGCTTTGGGCATCTCACCTCTGACCGGGCGGCTCGAATATCGCGCAAATGTGATCAATGAGCGGCTGAACAGAGACACACAGGGCGCCAAGGCCTGCGTGGCGCCGGAAAAATTCTTCCGACCGGCACGGTAACGGCGGCTCGTCCGACCACGGGACGAGACCGCTTGTCAGTTGGTGGTTGTGAGCACCTCTTCGACCCATGCCGGCACCAAAACGCTGGCCGGGCCAAGCCGCGATTCGTCAAAGCGGTGCGAGCCTTCACTCGGATCAAGGTTCAATTCCAGCGTGCGCGCCCCGGCGCGGCGGGCTTCCTCGACGAAACCGGCGGCAGGATAGACCGCGCCCGATGTGCCGATGCTGACAAACAGATCGCAGGTTTCGAGGGCTTGGTAGATCCGCCCCATTTCGTAAGGCATCTCGCCAAACCACACGACATCGGGGCGCAAGCTCGGCGCGGCACAGACCGGGCAGGGCGGCCGGTCAAGCATCGGCGCGTGCCACGGGCTGCGGGTTTCGCAGGCGAGACAGAGCGCACTCTTCAATTCCCCATGCATGTGCAGCACCTGCCGCGATCCGCCACGTTCGTGCAGATCATCGACATTCTGCGTCACCAGCAGCACATCGCCCGCAAATTCGCCCTGCAAGCGCGCCAGCGCGGCATGCGCCGGGTTGGGCGCGACATGGGCCAACGCGGCGCGCCGCATATCATAGAAGCCGAGCACCAGATCGGGATTGCGGGCAAAGCCTTCGGGCGTCGCGACATCTTCTACCCGGTGCTGTTCCCAGAGCCCACCCGCCGCGCGGAAGGTATCAATCCCGCTTTCGGCAGAAATGCCCGCGCCGGTAAGGATGACGATACGCTTGATCTGTGTCATGGCAGCTATCAAACACCCCCTCACAGATAAGGCAATGGGCAGGACAGCGATGCGTTTCGGAGTCATCGGACACAAGGGCCGGATGGGCGAGGCGCTCGCCGCCGCGATCACGGAGGCCGGCCACACGCTGCAAGTGGGGGTGGATGCCGGCGGCGATCCCGAACCGCTCGCCTGCCAATGCGATGTGCTGGTGGATTTCTCGGCACCCGCCGCGCTCGCCGCCAATCTCGCTGCCGCCCGCGCGGCGGGCATTCCGATTCTCATCGGCACCACCGGGCTGGGCGAGGAGCATGTCATCATGCTCGCCGAGGCTGCCAAAGTGGTTCCGGTGCTGCAAACCGGCAATTTCTCGCTCGGCGTGACCTTGCTTGCGCATCTGGTGCGCGAGGCGGCGAGCAGGCTCGGCCCGGACTGGGATATCGAAGTGCTCGAATTGCACCACCGCATGAAAGTGGATGCGCCCTCGGGCACGGCCCGCTTGCTCGGCGAGGCGGCAGCGCAGGCGCGCGGCATCAGCTTGCCCGATCATATGGAAAGCGGACGCCACGGGATGACAGGCGCCCGCCGCGAAGGCGCGATCGGCTTTGCCACCTTGCGCGGCGGCACTGTCGCGGGTGAGCACAGCGTGATCTTTGCCGGGCCATCCGAACGGCTCACCCTGTCGCATTCGGCCGAAGATCGCATGATCTTCGCGCGCGGCGCGGTGAAAGCGGCAGAGTGGCTCCGTGGCAAGCCCGCCGGGCGCTACACCATGGAAGACGTGTTGGGGCTGTAAGCGCATACGCCGATGACCAAGGACCAGATCTTCGAATTCTTCCGCCGTCTGGCCGAAGATGATCCCACCCCGCGCACCGAGCTCGAATATGGCAATGCCTATCAGCTTGTGGTGGCGGTCGCGCTGTCGGCACAGGCGACCGATGTGGGCGTCAACAAGGCCACGCGCGCGCTGTTTGCGAAGGTCGAAACTCCGCAAGCGATGCTCGATCTGGGCGAGGCCGGGCTGAAGGAGCACATCAAGACCATCGGCCTGTTCAATTCCAAGGCCAAGAATGTGATCGCGCTCTCGCAAATCCTCGTCGATGAATATGGCGGGGAGGTGCCCGCTACCCGCGAGGATCTGGTGCGCCTGCCCGGCGTCGGCCGCAAAACCGCCAATGTCGTGCTCAATTGCTGGTTCGGGCAGGAGACCTTCGCCGTCGACACGCATATCTTCCGGGTCGGCAACCGCACGGGACTCGCCAAGGGCAAGACCCCCGATCATGTCGAAGCCAAGCTCGACAAGCGCGTGCCCCAGCCCTTCCGCTTGCATGCACACCACTGGCTGATCCTGCATGGCCGCTATGTCTGCAAGGCGCGCACCCCCGAATGCTGGCGCTGCAAGGTTTCCGACCTGTGCAGCTTCCGCAAGAAGGTGCTCGAAGCGCCCAAAGGCCGCAGCGCGCCACCGCCTGCGGATTAACCGCCGGTTCAAGCGCGGGGTTTGACAATGGAATTCTTGTCTGGAGTATCGCTGATGCCTGCTCGCTTCGCTTTGCTTGCCGCCCTGCCCTTCATCCTCGCCGGCTGCGCGGCCAGCCAGCAGGACAGCCCGGATCGCAACGCGCGGGTGCCCGAAGTCAAGGTGGCGGGCGAGGCGCGCAGCTGCATCCCGCGCAGCCAGGTGCGCCAGTCGCAGGTGCGCAGCGATCAGATCATCGATTTCGAGATGCGCAATGGGGATGTTTACCGCGTCACCATGCCGAACCGCTGCCCCGGCCTCGGCTTTGAACGCGCCTTTTCCTACGAGACCTCGATCGATCAGCTATGCAGCGCGGACATCATCTATGTGCTGACGAATATCGGCGGTGTGCCCCAGCGCGGCGCGGGCTGCGGCCTCGCGCCGTTTGTGCCGGTCGAATATGTGAAGCAGGGCAAATCCGCCTCGTAAGGGCAAGGCTTCAGCCCCGCTCCTCGTAATTGCTCTCGTCCAGCTCCAACCCGGCGCGGCCGTCGGCGGCGGTGTGGGCGGGGGCGTGGGGGAGTTCGACATAGTCGGGCTCTTCCACCTCCAGCATCCCTTCCCACTTGGTGATGACGGCGGTTGCCACCGCATTGCCCACCACATTGGTCGCGGTGCGGCCCATGTCGAGGAACTGGTCGATCGCAAGGATGATCGCCACGCCTTCGACCGGCAGGCCGAACATCGCCAGCGTGCCAGTGATCACCACCAGCGATGCGCGCGGCACGGCGGCGATGCCCTTGGACGAGATCATCAGCGTCAGCAGGATCATGATCTGCGTGCCGACGCTTAGGTCCATGCCATAGGCCTGCGCGATGAAGATCGTCGCAAAGCTCATATACATCATCGAGCCATCGAGATTGAACGAATAGCCGAGCGGCAGCATGAAGCCCGAAATCCGCCGCGGCACGCCAAACCGATCAAGCTGTTCGAACAGCTTGGGCAGCGCGGCTTCGGAAGAGGCAGTCGAGAAGGCAATCATCAGCGGCTGGCGGATGTAGCGGATCAGCGCGAAGATGCGCCCGCCGAGGAACACGGCCCCTGCGCTCAGCAGGATCACCCACAGCAGCACCAGCGAGAAATAGAACTCCACCAGCAAGGTGAGATAGGTGCCAAGGATCGCCAGCCCGCTTGCCGCCACCACATTGGCGAGCGCGCCGAACACCGCGACCGGCGCATAGCGCATCACGTAGCCGGTGACTTGCAGCATCATTTCCGCGAGCGCATCCGCGCCTTTGACCAGCGCCTGCCCGCGTTCGCCGATGGCGGATAGCGCGACGCCGGCAAAGATCGAGAAGACGAGGATTTGCAGGATGTTGTTGGTTGCCAGCGCCTCGACCGCGTTCTTGGGGAAGATCGAGAGGATGAAGTCGGTCGCCTTCAGTTCCTTCACCTCGCCCACCGCAGCGGCGGCTTCGGCAACATCGGGAATCGGTGCGCCAACCCCGGGCTGGAACAGGTTGACCAGCACCAGACCGAGCCCGATCGAGATCAGGCTGGCGGTGATGAACCACGTCAAGGCGCGCACCCCGATGCGGCCCAGCGCAGCGCTATCGCCCATATGTGCGATGCCGACGACAATGGTCGACAGCACCAGCGGAGCCACCAGCATCTTGATAAGGTTGAGGAAGATATCGGACAGCAGCTTGAACCACGGCGCGATGGATTCCTTGATCACATCGGCGGGCATGGTCTGATTGAGCACTTGCCCGACGACCACGCCCAGCACCATGCCAATCAGGATATAAAGGGTAAGCTTGCGATCCATTGTCTCTATTCTCTCCCGGCGTTGCGCCGAGGCTAGCCTTCTGCCTCCTCAAGCGCCAGCCCTGCACGGGCAATCCGGGCATAGATGCGCGCCAGCACAGCGAGATCGGGGATCGCAACCGCTTCGTCGCGCTTGTGCATGGTGGCATTGCACAGGCCGAATTCGATCACCGGGCAGACAGCGCGCAGGAACCGCGCATCGGATGTGCCGCCGCTGGTCGACAATTCGGGCGCGATGCCGGTCTCGGCCTCGATGGCGGCGCTGACCAGCTTCGAGAAGGCGCCCGGCTCGGTCAGGAAGGGCTCGCCCGAAATGACGGGGCGCGCTTTGCCGCCGTGCTTTTCGGCAATCGCCGAAACCCGGTCGGACAGGCTCTTGCCGGTGTGGAGATCATTGAAGCGGATCGAGACGCGCGCTTCGCCCCGCGCCGGGATCACATTGGTGGCCCGATTGCCGACGCTGATATCGGTGATCTCGAGATTGGACGGCTGGAACCATGCCGTGCCGGTATCGAGCGTCAGCGAATCCAGTTCGGCAAGGATCGCCACCAGCTTGGGCAGCGGATTATCGGCCAGATGCGGATAGGCAACATGGCCCTGCGCCCCTTCGACCGTGATCCAGATATTGACCGAACCGCGCCGTCCGATCTTGGCCATGTCGCCAAGCCGGTGGACCGAGGTCGGCTCTCCCACCAGGCACAGATCGGGCTGGTGGCCGTGTTCGGCCATGTAATCGATCAGCGCACGGGTGCCGTGGAGCGCGGGGCCTTCCTCATCGCCGGTGATGATGAAGCTGATCGTGCCCGCTTCCTGCGGCACCGCAACCGCTGCCGTGACCATCGCGGCAATCGCGCTTTTCATATCGACCGCGCCGCGCCCGTGGAGCAATTCGCCGCGCTCCTGCGGTTCGAACGGATCGCTTGTCCAGCCCTCGCCGGGCGGCACGACATCGAGATGCCCGGCAAAGGCGAAGTGGCGTGAACCCTTGGGCCCCTGGCGGATCGCGAACAGGTTCTCGACCGGGGCTTCATCACTGCCCGCTGCGCCCGCGCCGCGGATAAAGCGATGGACGGCAAAGCCATGCGGTTCGAGCATCGCCTGCAAGGCATCAAACACCGCGCCGGTGGCCGGGGTGATGCTGGGCGCGGCGATCAGCCGCTTGGCAAGGGAAAGCGTGTCATCCATCATCAGGACTTAGGGCCAAGTGCGCTTTCGAGCAATTCGGCGATGCGGATGCCCGCCTGCACCACACGGCGCCGCGCGATCGGCACGCCGGCCACGATATCCTCCTGCGTCAGCGCGGTCTTCTTGGGCAGATCGCCGCTGCACACATCCTCAGTGTGGAAGGCAGTGGGATAGATGAAGTCGCGCGCAATCTGCCAGCTTTCGCGCCCCCAATCCGCCGCAGTGCCGCCGCCCAGCTCCGCCCGCTCGGCAGGGGCATAGCGCCGCGCCACCGGATCGGCGGGATCGCTGATCGCCCGTTCGGCGAGCGGGCCATCCCAGATCCAGTGCAGATTGAGTTCGGGGATAATGCCGTAATCGGTCACCCGGTCATTGCCGCCACGATCATCCTTGTCGCCGGAATGGAGCGGCATGTGGATGTCACCGGCAAAGTGGACCAGAAACGCCAGCGCTTCGAGCCGCACCGGATCGGGCAGGCTCCGGTCGGAAAGGACGCGGTGGGCGCGTTCGATCTGCGCGGTCACGCAATTGCCATTGGCGCAATTGGCGCGCGGGTTATAGGCCTCGCAGATCGGCGTGGTGCGATAATGCCACGGTGCGGTGTAGCCCCAGCGCCAGCCTTCGCCCCGGATGCAATCGGCCCAGACGCTGGCATCCTGCAAGGTTGCAAGCGGACATTTGGGCGTTCCCAGCAGCTTTTCCGCGCGCAGCAGACGGCGGATCTCGGCGCGGGCTGCGGGCGAGATATTCGCTTCGGCAATGCTGGCGGTTTGCCGGTGCGCGTAAAAGCCCCAGGCCTGCGCCTGCCCCGGCAGCACCAGCAGCAGCAGCGCGAGCGGGAGCGCGAGCGCGCCGAGCGCTGCTTTCAGCCGATCTGTTCGAATTGCTCGATCACCCATTCTTCTTCCTCAGCCGCGGCCGTCCATTCGCGCATCCAGCCATGTTCCAGCACCGCTTCCATGTAGCTTTGCGCAAACCCCGGCACGGCGATGCCATAGGTGACAAAGCGCGTCACCACCGGAGCATAGAAGATATCAGCCGCGCCAAAGGTTCCGAACAGGTAAGGCCCGGCGCTGCCATGGCGTGCGCGCGCCTCAGCCCACAACTGGAGGATACGCACGATGTCGCTGCGGGTTTCGCCGGAAACCCCGGGCAGCGCAAAGCGGCGGCGGATATTCATCGGCAATTCGCGGCGCAGGCTTAGATAGCTCGCATGCATTTCGGCGACCATCGCGCGCGCCATGCCGCGTGCGGCGGCATCCTTGGGCCAGAACCGGTCGCGCCCGACCTTGTCGGCAAGATATTCGAGGATCGCAAGGCTATCCCAGATCACCGCATCGCCATCCCACAGGATCGGCACCTTGCCGGCAGAGGGCTGCACCTCACCCATCTCGCGCTTGAGCCGCTCCCACTCCGCGCCTCTGATCGGCACGGTCAGCTCGTCGAAATGCAGGCCCGACTGCTTGGCAGCGAGCCAGCCGCGCAGGCTCCAGCTCGAATAGGTCTTGTTGCCGATAATGAGTTTCATGGCTTGCCTGCTCCACCTTGCCGGGCCCCGGGGCCCTAGCCGTTCATCCCCGCGCTGTCGACGCTTAACGGTGAGACAGTTGAGACACTGTCCTGAAAGGGAAATGTTGTCTTGTCCAAAGCTGACAAGCGCGGCGCGGAAGGCTTCAGGGGTGTCCAGTGGCGCAGTCATGGGTAGAGGCTGGCATGCGGGCGAGGGGTAGGAAAATGCTTTTCCTCACCGGTTCGGGCGCGCTAAGCCATGCGGCATGAGCCTGCCGCCCTTTCACCTCGCCTTTCCCGTCGATGATCTGGCCACCGCGCGTGCCTTCTATGGCGGGGTGATGGGCTGCGCCGAGGGGCGATCATCCGACGAATGGATCGATTTCGATTTCCACGGCCACCAGATCGTCGCGCATCTGGCACCGGGGCAGGCGGGCGACCGGGCGCGCAATCATGTCGACGGGCATGGCGTGCCGGTGCCGCATTTCGGGCTCGTGCTGGGGATGGCGGAATGGGAAGCGCTCGCCGAGCGTCTGCGTGCGGGCGGCGCGGATTTCGTGATCGAGCCGACCATCCGCTTCAAGGGTCAGCCGGGCGAACAGGCAACGATGTTCCTGCGCGATCCGGCGGGCAATGCGCTCGAGTTCAAGGCGTTCAAGGATCTGGCCAGCCTGTTTGCGAAATAGGGCTGATGCGCGTCAGCTTTGGATTCGTTCTGCTTGAAAAGCGGCCGTTCGGGGATCTGAACTCGAGAACCTAGGTTTCCGTCACCCCGGCGAAGGCCGGGGTCGAGGGGCTTGCAGAGCAGCGCCTCCCGCTCTGGATCCCGGCCTTTGCCGGGATGACGCCAGACACACCAAAGCGGCAGCGGCTACCCCATCCACCCCTCGCCCAGCGCATCGGCGACGACTGCCGCGCGCAAGCGCTCGATCCCCATGCCCTTCTCGCTGCTGGTGAGATGGATTTCCGGGAAGGCGGCGATGTGCTTCTTGGCTTCGACAGCGGTCTTTTCCGCGACCGCCGCCAGCTCACTCGCTTTGATCTTGTCAGTCTTGGTGAGAACGATGCGATAGCCGACAGCGGCTTCATCAAGCATCGCCATCATCTCGCGGTCGGTTTCCTTGAGCCCGTGGCGGCTGTCGACCAGTACCAGCGTGCGCGCCAGCACGGCCCGGCCACGCAGATAGCTTTTGACGAGCGCCTTCCACTTCTCGACCACTTTCACCGGCGCCTTGGCAAAGCCATAGCCCGGCATGTCGACGAGCCGGAACAGCGGCAGCGCGCCGTCTTCCTCGCCCCGGCCAATGTCGAAGAAGTTCAATTCCTGCGTGCGTCCCGGTGTCACCGAAGCGCGCGCAATCGCCCGCCTGCCGGTGAGCGCGTTGAGCAACGAGGATTTGCCCACGTTGGAGCGCCCGCAAAAGGCGATCTCGGGCACGATCGGCTCGGGCAGGAATTTCAGCTGCGGGGCGGACAGCAGGAAGTCCACCGGCCCCGAAAAGAGCTTCGATGCGGCTTCCTCGCGGGCGACCTGTTCGGCTTCGTCGCTCACCCGCCTAGCCCTGCGCCGCTTTCTTGCGCTCGGCCTCGGCCTTTTCTTGCGCCGCCGCCGCTTTGAGCTGCGGATGCTTGGAATAGAGATAGCTCTGCTGCGCCAGCGTCAGGATGTTCGAGGTGACCCAGTAAAGCAGCAAGCCCGCGGCAAAGGGTGCCATCACGAACATCAGGATCCACGGCATGAAGGCAAAGATCTGCTGCTGCACCGGGTCCATCGCTGCCGGGTTGAGCTTGAAGGTCAGCCACATTGTCACACCCAGCAGGATCGCGAGCGGGCCGATGGCGAGGAAGCCCGGCACATCGAAGGGCAGCATCCCGAACAGGTTGAGGATATGCGCCGGATCGGGTGCCGAAAGGTCCCTGATCCACGCGATGAAGGGTTCATGCCGCATCTCGATCGACAGGATCAGCACCTTGTAGAGCGCAAAGAAGATCGGGATCTGGATCAGCAGCGGCAGACAGCCCGCCAGCGGATTGACCTTCTCGTCCTTGTAGAGCTTCATCATCTCCTGCTGGAGACGCTGCTTGTCGTCCTTGTAGCGTTCCTGCAGCGCCTTCATCTTGGGCTGCACCGCCTTCATCGCGGCCATGCTGGCGAACTGCTTCTGTGCAACCGGGAACATCACGCCGCGCACGATCACGGTCATCAGGATGATCGCGACCCCGAAATTGCCGGCCAGCTGGTTAAGCTGGAGCAGCAGCCACAGCAGCGGCTTTTCAATCAGCCAGAACCAGCCCCACGAAATCGCCTTGTCGAATTCGGTGATGCCCTGGCCTTCGTATTTTTCGAGGATTTCGCTTTCCTTCGCCCCGGCGAACAGCCGGGTGTCCTGAGTCACGCTGGCACCGGCCGCCACGGTCTGCGGCGCGTAGAGCAGATCGGTGCGGAACAGCTTGCTGCCCAGCGAACGGAAGCCTGCCTCGGCAATCTTGCCTTCGCCCGGCACCAGCGCGGACAGCCAGTAGCGATCGGTGAAGCCGAGCCAGCTTGCCGCACCCGCAGGCATATCGCGCCCGGCTTCGGCAAGATCCTCGTAATTGTTCTCGTCCCACAAGGTGCCGCCAAACACCCCGAGCGGGCCGGAATGGACGAGAAACTCATCCAACGTCGCATGGGCGCTGGTGCGGTTGATCAGCGCAAAGGGCTGGATGATCGCCGCCGCGGCCGAACCATTGGTGACAGTACGGCTGGCGGTGATCATGTAATCCGCGTCAATCGCGAAGCGCACGCGGTAGGTGATACCGTTCGCATCAGTGTGCGTGAAGGTCACCGGGGTTTCCGGCGTCAGCCGGGTGCCATCAGCTTGCCACACCAGCGCAGAAGGCAGGCGCTTGCCGCCTGTCACAAAGCCGAACTCGGCGAAATACTGATAGGGGGTGCCTTCCGGGGCGAACAAGCGCACCGGGCCGCTGTTCTTGGCGACGCTTTCGCGGTGATCCTTGAGGACGATGTCATCAACGCGCAGGCCGACCGGATTGATCGATCCGGCAAGGCGCGGCGTATCGATCACGACGCGTCCCGGGCTGGCCAGCGCGCTCGCCAGGTCGCGGCGGGTCGCCACACCTTCACCGATGTCGGCCCCTGCAACGCCCGCTGCCGCCACAGTATCAGCGGAAGCTGTTGCACTGGTGGCCGCCGCCGGCTTGTCCACCGCAGCGGTCAGCGATGCTTCGGGATAGAAAAACCGCATGCCGATATCCCACCCGAGGATGAGAAGGCCGGAAAGCACGACGGCGAGCAGGAGATTGCGCTGGTTGTCCAAGATGAAACCCGTCAAAGAAGATCAATAAGGTGTATTATGGGATTAACACGCTGCGATTTCCACCCTCACGGTACCGGATCATAGCCATGCCCACCCCATGGGTGGCAGCGCATTAGCCGCTTAAACGCCATCCATCCACCCTTGAGCGCACCATATTTGCCGATCGCCTCGATCGCATACTGACTGCATGAGGGGGCATAGCGGCAGGTCGGCGGCAGGATGCGCGACGGGCCAAGCTGCCAGCCGCGCGCGATCAGGATCAGCAGTTGCTTCATGATGCCTTGCTGCCACGGCGCGGGCGGCGGCCATAGGCGGGATCGCCCCTGCCTTCGCCCGCGCGGATGAGCGCTTGGGCGAGCTCTTCGCCCATGCGGTGAAAATCGCGTTCGACCCCGCCAGCGCGCCCGATCAGGACGTGATCGTGATCGGCAAGCCCGTGCTCGGGCAGCGCAGCGCGCAGCAATTCGCGAAACCGTCGCTTCATCCGGTTGCGCACCACGGCATTGCCGATCTTCTTGGTGACGGTGATCCCGTAGCGGATGCCCTGCCCCTGATTCGGCCGGGTCAGCAGGACAAAGCCGGGGCGGGCATTCCTGAGCCCGCTATTGGCGGCCAAAAAATCCGCGCGCTTTGTAAGGACCGAGATCATGGGATCGCCCATAGAGCAATGACGGAGGTGGCAAAAGTCAACGGGCTCCCGAGGGGAGCCCGCAAGGCCGACCGGCCGCCCGCAGCAACGCGGCCGTCAGGCCGCATGAGCGAGGAAATCGCACCCGCGCAGGCGGGCGCGGAGAAAATTACGCGCAGAGCTTCTTGCGGCCACGCTTGCGGCGGGCGCGCAGAACCTTGCGACCGCCCGGGGTCGCCTTGCGGGCGAAAAAGCCGTGGCGACGCGCGCGCACAAGATTGCTGGGCTGGAAAGTCCGCTTCATATCTTCCTCGAAATCGAAATCCGATCATGCCGCACACGCGAATGTGAGCCCGATCATCATGCTGCCACCCTATTGGCGGCGGGGATCAAGGGCGCGCGCTTATGGGAAGACAGAACCCGAGTCAAGCGGTGTGCATGCTGCGCGCCGCATGCCGGGGCGCACCCATCACGCACGCGGGGTGACCGGAAGACCGCCAAAAGGCGGCCGCTTATGGTTTCGATTTCCCTTCAAGATCAGATCGTAATGCTCGACAAGTCGTCATGAAAAGTCATATTATTCAAGTGATTGGTTGATGGCAAATAGGAAGCTTGGGGGATGGTCGCGCTGGTCCAAACCGTCGCTTATCTGGGGCTCGAAGCCCGCCCTGTCGAAGTGCAGTGCCAGATTGCCCCCGGCTTGCCGCGCTTTTCAGTGGTCGGGCTGGCGGACAAGGCGGTGAGCGAAAGCCGCGAACGGGTGCAGGCGGCGCTCGCTGCGATGGGGCTTGCCCTGCCGCCCAAGCGGATCACGATCAATCTCTCGCCCGCCGATCTGCCGAAGGATGGCTCGCATTATGATTTGCCGATTGCGCTGGCGCTGCTCGCCGCTATGGGCGTGACCGATGCCGAACAACTGGGTGAATGGATCGTGGTCGGGGAATTGTCGCTCGATGGCCGGATCGTGGCATCGCCGGGCGTGCTGGTGGCGGCGCTCCATGCGAGCGCCCAGCAACGCGGCCTGATCTGCCCGGCAGAACAGGGCTCGGAAGCGCGCTGGGCAAGCGGCATCACGGTGCTGGCGGCGCGCGATCTCGCCAGCCTGCTCGGGCATCTCAAGGGCAGCCATGTCCTGCCCGAACCGCGCCCGGGGGAAATCGCCGAGGGCAAGCCGTACCCCTGCCTCAGGCAAGTCAAAGGGCAGGACAATGCCAAGCGCGCACTCGAAATCGCCGCGGCGGGCGGCCACAATCTGCTGATGATCGGCCCGCCCGGTTCGGGCAAAAGCCTGCTCGCCAGCTGCCTGCCGGGGATCCTGCCCGAACTCTCGCCTGCCGAAGCGCTCGAAGTCTCGATGGTGCAATCAGTAGCGGGCATGCTCGAACAGGGGCGGATCAACCGCGCCCGCCCATTCCGCGCGCCGCATCATTCTGCCAGCATGGCTGCGCTGACGGGCGGCGGCCTGAAAGTGAAGCCGGGCGAAGTCAGCCTTGCTCATCTGGGTGTGCTGTTCCTTGACGAATTGCCCGAATTCCAGCGCCCAGTGCTGGATTCGCTGCGGCAACCGCTCGAAGCCGGGCAGGTCGATGTGGCGCGCGCCAATGCCCATGTCACCTTCCCGGCAAGGGTGCAGCTGGTGGCCGCGATGAACCCGTGCCGCTGCGGCTATGCCGGCGATCCGGCGCGCAATTGCCATCGCTGGCCGCGCTGTGTTGAAGATTATCAGGCCCGCTTGTCGGGGCCGCTGCTCGATCGGATCGATCTGCACGTCCATGTCGCCAGCGTGAGCGCGGCGGACATGGCCCTGCCCGCCCCGTCAGAAGGCAGCGCCGAGGTCGCCGCGCGCGTGGCTGCGGCCCGCGCGGTGCAAAACCGGCGCGGGGTGCGCGCCAACGCGGAGCTGGATGGCGAAGCGCTCGAACAATGTGCCTGGCCCGATGACAAGGGGCGCGAATTGCTGATGCTGGCGGCGCAAAAACTGCGCCTGTCGGCACGGGGCTATACCCGCACGCTCAGGGTGGCGCGCACCATTGCCGATCTTGATCATGCCGAACGCGTCGGGCGGGTGCATATTGCCGAGGCGCTGAGCTATCGTCAGATGGTGGCGCAAGGCTAGCCAGCAACGCAGCCGCTCGCCTATGGGATGGGGGTGACCCCCGCCTCTCCCGAATCCCTCCCCAACGGCCTGGCACCGTCGCCCTTCGGGCGCGCGGCCGGCGATCCGCGCCGCCGGATGATCGGGCTCGCGCTGGCGCTTGCCATCGAGGGGCTGATCATTGCGCTCCTGTTCCTGATCGGCGCACGCTTTGCCGGGAGCGGCGAGGAAAAGGCCGATGATGCGCGGCTCGAAGCAGTGACCTTTGCCTTGCCCGATGCTGCCGAAGAGCCGCCGCCCGAACAACCGCCCGAGCCCCCAGCCGAACCGACATCGCAGACCCCGCCGGTGCCTCAGCCGCCGGTTGAACCCGCGATCATTGCGCCTGAAAACCCACCGCCGCCGATCCTGCGCAATCCCGTGCCCTTGCCGCAGCCGAGCGCCGCGCCGCCCGCCCCGCCTGCGCCTGCGCCTGCGCCTGCGCCCGCTCCGATGCCGCGCCCCGCTGCGCCGCCACGGACCTATGGCCCGGTTGACAGCGGGCCGCAGGGCGAACCCGATAGCCAGCGGGTCGGCACAGCACCCAATGGCGAGCCACTTTATGCCGCCAAGTGGTATCGCGAGCCGACCCGGCAGGAATTGGCAGGCTATCTCTCCACCGCAAGCGCGCCGAGCGCCGCGCTGATTGCCTGCCGGACTGTGCCTGATTGGCGGGTGGAAGATTGCCAATTGCTCGCCGAAAGCCCCGCGGGATCGAACATCGGGCGCGCGGTGCTGGCGGCAGCATGGCAGTTCAAGGTGCGCCCCGCGCGCATCGGCGGGCGATCACAAGTCGGCTCGTGGGTGCGAATCAGGATCGATTACACCGTCTCGCGATGATCACGCGGTAGAGGGCTTGCCAGCCCGCAGCACCACCACTTCACCGGGCAGCACCACCGTGCCATCAGCGCGCTTGCCTAGGTTTTCGGGGCGCACCAGCCACAGGTCCTGATGGCCGAGAATGCGCCCGTCATGCGCGAGGATCGAGACCGGGCCGATCGGCAGGCGATCACGCTCGTCCACCAGCACCGGATCTTCCACCACCCGCTCGGCGCCGTACTTCTGCCCCCACTGGCGCAGCGCCAGCATCGCGGGGAGCAGGTCAAAGCCTTTCTCGGTCAGGCGATATTCGATCTTGCGGCGATCATCGGCGCAAGGCTCGCGCTTGAGGATCCCGTGTTCGACCAGCTTGGCGAGGCGGTTGGAAAGGATGTTGCGGGCAATGCCGAGCTCGCTGAGGAATTCCTCGAAATGCTTGAGCCCGTTGAAGCTGGCGCGCAGGATCATGAACGACCAGCGCTCTCCCATCACTTCAAGCGCTTGCGGCAGACCACATTCGATGAGTTCGCGCAGCGGTTCTCTCAAATCACCCATGATCACTTTCCCCTGCCGACATGTGTAACCGCTTTCGCGCGCCGGACAAACTCATTTCAGTTTTAGGTTGCAACCTGCAACTTAATTGGGTAGGTAGTGATTCGCAACTGGTTTCGAATTGAAACGCTGCACTGCACAACGCACCTAGAACGAACCTGTCGAATTGCAACCCCGCATTCCGAGAAAGGACTTGTCATGAGCATTACCCTTCCCCGCACCGGCCGCCTCGCGATCTTCGCCACTGCGCTGGTTTACACCGGCCTCAGCTTTGGCATCGCCACCTCGGCTGCACCGGTTCAGGCTGCGGGCGGCGGCTATTACACCGCCACGCTCGCCACCCCGGCTGACGCCAAGAGCGAAGTGCTCGGCGGTGTCGCCTGGAATTGCCAAGGCACCACCTGCGTCGCCGGCAAGGGCGATGCCCGCCCGCTGCGCATCTGCCGCGGACTTGCCCGCAAGTTCGGCGCCGTGTCGAGCTTCAAGGCCAATGGCGAAGACATGGCTGCAGAAGAACTGGCCAAGTGCAACGGCCAGTAAGGCCTCTCTGAAGTCCCCTCCGTCCGCCCCTCCCTCTCCAGCGGACGGCAATCCCAGCCCCCGGCACGCATTCCCCAGTGCGTGACCGGGGGATTTTTTGCGCTTCAGAGCAGCCCTGCCGCGAACAACTGTGCTTCAAGGCTGGCGGCGTCGGTGAAGAGATGGGCATGCCAACCGCGCGCGCGGGCTGCCGCGATGTTGTCCGGATTGTCATCGGTGAAGAACAGCTCACCACCGCGCCGTCCGGTGCGCGCTTCGGTGATGGCGTAGATCGCGGGATCGGGCTTGGCGACTTTCTCCGCGCCCGAGACAATCACATCCGCAAAAAGATCGAAGATCGGCTGCGTCGGGCGGAACCGCGCCCAGAGCTCATCGCCGAAATTGGTGAGACCGTAGAGCGGCACCCCGCGCGCATGGAGCCGCCCGACCAATGCCGGCATCCCGGCCACCGGCCCCGGCACGGTTTCGTTGAACCGCGTCGCATAGGCATGGATGTGCGCTGCGTAGGCAGGGAATTCGGCGATTCGCTCTGGCACCATCTCGGCGAGCGAACGCCCGCGATCATGCTGATAGTGCCATTCCTCGGTCACCACATTGGCGACGAACCATGCCAGTTCGTCCGGATCGGCGATCAGCTTGGCAAACAGCGCGGAGAGCTGCCATTCGAACAGCACCCGTCCGATATCGAACACCACTGCCGATGGCACCACCTGCCGTGCTCCTCACATGGAAAAAGCCCGCTCCCCAGGTCGGGAGGCGGGCCATCCGATCACGCGGCTGCCACTGTCAGCAGCCGCCCCAGCACGTCATCAGCCCTGACGAGCCTTGAAGCGGCGGTTGGTCTTGTTGATCACATAGGTGCGGCCACGACGACGGATCACGCGGTTGTCGCGGTGACGGCCCTTCAGCGACTTGAGGCTGTTGACGATCTTCATGTTCGGTCTTTCGAAAAAACAAACGCGCCGGATCAACGCCCGACGCGCGATAAATCTGGATGCGCCGATAGCGACGCTGGCGGCTTTCGTCAATTGGCCTCGGCGGCCTCGGCCTGACGAATCTCGGCCAAACGCCGCTCCCACGCGAGCGCATGGGCAATAATCACGTCGAGATCGGCAAATTGCGGCTGCCACGGCACGCTCGCCATCAGCCGTGCGGGATCGGAAATCAGCGAATCGGGATCACCCGCGCGGCGCGGTTCCATCCGCCGTGCCAGTGTCACCCCCGCCACCCGATCAACCGCATCGAGCACTTCGAGCACCGAAAAGCCGCGGCCATAGCCGCAGTTGAAGGTGAGCGAGCGCGCCGGATCAGCCATCAGCGCTTCCAGCACCAGCACATGGGCGGCGGCCAGATCGCTGACATGGATATAGTCCCGCACCCCGGTGCCATCCGGAGTAGCGTAATCCGTACCGAACACGCTGACCCCGCTGCGCGCGCCAAGCGCGGCCTCGGTCGCAACCTTGATGAGGTGCGTGGCGCCTGCCGTCGACTGGCCGCTGCGCGCATGCGGATCAGCGCCCGCCACGTTGAAATAGCGCAGCACGCCGTAATTGAGCGGATGGGCCGCCGCGACGTCCGCAAGCATCTGCTCGGTCATCAGCTTCGACCAGCCATAAGGGTTGATCGGGCGCTGCGGCGTATCCTCGTTCACCGCCGCGACATCGGGAATGCCATAGGTTGCCGCGGTCGAGGAGAAGATGATGTGCGCGATCCCCGCCGCCACCGCTGCCGCGATCAGCGCGCGGCTTTTGGCGGTGTTGTTGTGATAATATTTGAGCGGGTCGGCGACGCTTTCGGGCACGATGATCGAACCGGCAAAATGCATGATTGCCGCGACATCCTCGTCGGCAAAGATACGCGCGAGCAACGCTTCGTCGGCGATATCGCCTTCATAAAGCGGCACATCGCCGGGCACGGCAAAGCGAAAGCCGGTCGAGAGATTGTCAATCACCACCGGGCGGTAGCCCGCATCCTGAAGCGCCAGCACCGCGTGGCTGCCAATATAGCCCGCCCCGCCGGTCACCAGCACGGTTGTCGTCTTGGTCTTGCTCATGGCGCGCTCCCTAACACGGATTTTCCCGCAAGGGCCCGGAATTTTGGGCGGGATGTGCCGCTTGTGCCTGCTCCGCCGCCACTTTAGAACCATCGCAGAAGAGGATCACCCCCATGCCCCGTATCAGCCCCGCTTTTGCCACCGCCCTGCTCGCCCCGCTGGCTCTGGGTGCCTGCACCGGCCCTTTCACCGGCCCGGTCGAAGTCACCCGCTTTGTCAGCCCCGATCGCAGCGTGCTCGGCCGCGGCACGATCAGCGTGAGCCTTGCCGATGGCCCCAAGGATGAGCTCGCGCAGGCGGCCTATATCGCCGCGGTGAGCGATCAGTTGGGCCGCATCGGCTACACCGTCGTCCCGCAAGGTCGCTCCGCCGATCAGAGCGCCAGCATTCGCACCAGCCGCGCCGCGATTGCCGCGCCCGACACCGCCCGCCGCGGGCCGGTAAGTGTCGGGATGGGCGGGCAGACCGGCGGCTGGGGCAGCGGGGTTGGCCTCGGGGTCGGGATCAATCTGGGCGGCGGTCAGCGCGGGCCGAATGTCACCACCGAACTCAGCGTGCGGATCAATGATGCCACGGGCCGCAGCCTGTGGGAAGGGCGCGCGCAAATGGCGACAGCGGTCAAATCGCCCTATTCGCAGGTCGGGCTCAATGCCCGCACCTTGGCGAGCGGCTTGTTCCGTGACTTCCCCGGTGGCAATGGCGAGACCATCACCATCAAGGCCACGGAGCTTCAGCCCGCCTCATGACATCCCTGTTCATTGATGCCGCTTTCGACAGCGGCAATATCCATGTGCTCTCCATCGCGGGCAACACGGCGCGCCTCGCGATCACCAAGGATCACCTGTCCGACTTTTTTCAGTGGTTCCATTTCCGCGTGGCTTGCCCGGTGGGCGAGGAAATCGTGCTCAAGATCACGGGCCTCAACGCATCCGCCTATCCCGGCGGCTGGCCGGGCTATGATGCCTGCGTCTCGGAAGACCGCGATTACTGGGGCCGCGCGCCGTCCCGCTTCGACAAGGACGAGGATGGCGGGACGCTCACCATCACCTACACCCCGCAATCGAGCCTGGTGTGGTTTGCCTATTTCGCGCCCTATTCGATGGAGCGGCATCACGATCTGATTGCCGATGCCGCCGCAAGCGAAGGCGTCGAGGTGGTGCGGCTTGGCACGACGCTCGATGGTCAGCCGATCGACTGCCTCGAGATGGGTGAAGGCACCACCAAGGTGTGGCTCTATGCCCGCCAGCATCCCGGCGAGACGATGGCCGAGTGGTGGATCGAAGGCGCGCTCGATTGCCTGCTTGATCCGGCCGATCCGGTTGGCCGCGCGCTGCGGCGCGATTGCCGCCTCCATATCGTGCCCAATTGCAACCCCGATGGCTCGCGCCGCGGGCATCTGCGCACCAATGCGGCAGGGATCAATCTCAACCGCGAATGGGCCCATCCGACAGCGGAGAAATCGCCCGAAGTGCTCGCCATCCGCAACCGCATGGATGTAACCGGCGTCGATTTCGCGATGGACATCCACGGCGATGAAGCGATCCCGGCGGTGTTTCTGGCCGGGTTCGAAGGCATTCCGTCGTGGACAGCGGAACAGGGCGAAGCCTTCTACCTCTATCAGCGCATCCTTGATCGGCGCACCTCGGACTTCCAGACCAAGCTGGGCTATCCCAAGGCTGCCGCGGGCAAGGCCAATCTGTCGATGAGCACCAACCAGCTTGCCGAACGCTTTGGCGCCTGTGCCATGACGCTCGAAATGCCGTTCAAGGATCTCGCTGACTTTCCCGAGCCCGAGCAGGGCTGGTCGCCCGAGCGGTGCAAGCTGTTTGCCCGCGAATGTCTGGCCGCGCTGGTCGAATGGCTGGAGACGAAAAGCTAGGTGAGGTTGCTCGGGCCAAAAGCGTGGGGGAGCAGCACGGAAAGCCGCACGCGCCGCACCTCGGCTTCTCCCACGCAGAGCACCAGCGGATCGCTTGCGCCAAGGGCTGCGACTTCGTTGAGCATCTGGCGGCAGCGCCCACAGGGCGTGATCGGATCGGCCCCAGCGGCCAGCCCGATCACCGCCACAGCGACAAGGCCGCCGCGCCGCCCTTCGCCCAGCGCCTTGGCGACCGCGACGGTCTCGGCACAAAGCGAGAGGCCATAGCTTGCATTCTCGGTGTTGCAGCCGGTGATGATCGCCCCGTCCTCGAACAGCAGGGCCGCCCCCACCGGATAGTCCGAATAGGGCGCATAGGCATGGACTGCCGCCGCGCGCGCCGCCGCAATCAGGCGGGCTTCGGTTGCATCATCAAGGCTCATTTCTGCACCACCGCCCATTCGATCGGCTCCTCCGCTGCCTCGCTCACCAGCGAGGCATTGGCGCTCCATAGCAGCCACGGCCGCCCGGCATAGTCCGGCTGGGCGCGATCCCGCATCAGCCACAGATCGCGTTCCAGCGCCTGCGCGCTGCGGTGGCGTTCCTGAAAGGTGCGCCCCAGCTTGAGAATCACCGGCTTGCCCGCGTGAGTCTCGATCTGGTTGATGAAGGTGACAAGCTCGCTCTCCACCGCTGCATCGCTGACCGGCTGCGCGCAGCCATCGGCAAGCCGGGTGAGCGCAATCGCAGGCGGCAGCCAGCCGCTGTCGCGCGGCACCATCCGCGTGAAGAACGCCGATTGCGCATCCGCCGGGCGGCACGGATCAAACACGTGGATGACCCCGACCTTGAGCCCCGCCTCGCGCGCAGCCGCCAGCCGCGCGGCAAAGCCGGGATCGGGCGGGCCGCTTTCGTCAGGCAATTCGAGATAGGCAAAGGCTGCACCCAGTGCCTTGAGCGTGGCAAAGCGGGTGGCAGCGGCATTGCTTGCGATCACCGCGCCCTGTTCGGGGAAGACCGTTTCATCCGGGCGCCAAGCCCGCATGTCCCACCAGAACCAGGCGAGGAAGGCCAGCCCGGTCAGCCCCGCCAGCGCGCCTGCCCGCCACAGCCAGCGGCGCGGCGCCTTGCGCCTCGCTTTGGAGGAACCGCGTGCCATGATCAGCCCTTGATGTGCAGCACGCAGATCAGCGTGAACAGCCGCCGTGCGGTGGCGAAATCGGTCTCGACCTTGCCTTCCAGCCGTTCGAGCAGCATTTCAGCGGCGTTGTTGTGAATGCCGCGCCGGGCCATGTCGATGGTTTCGATCTCGGCCGGAGTCGCCTTGCGGATCGCCTGATAATAGCTGTCGCAGATCGCGAAATATTCGCGGATCGGGCGACGGAACCGCGCCATGCCGATCAGCAGCGTTTCGAGCAATTGCCCGGTGGTATCGCTGACATCCATCGCCAGCCGCCCGTCCCGCACCGCGAGATGGAGATGATAGGGGCCATGCGCCCCGCGCTCCATGCTCCTCACAGGCTTGAAGACATTCTCCTCGATCAGATCATAGATCGCCACCCGGCGCTCCTGTTCAACATCGGCATTGCGCCACAGGATCGTCGCCTCGTCGAGCGTGATCTGCGCAATGCGATGCCCGCCCGCCGGGCCAGCGGCAGGAGCAAGCGACAGGGAATCAGGCGGGAGCGCGGCCATGATTACCGCCTTCGCAGATCGATGGGCCGCACTTCAAGCACTTCGGCAAACTCTCCCCACTATCCACAGGGCGACCGAGCCCTTTTCCGCGGATTGCCCCTTGCGCCCGATACCCCCACGCGCGCATCAGGCCGCTATGGCCGAACCCGAAAAACTCCTGCTGATCAAGAGCGATGACAGCGCAGCCCCCACGCCTGTGATGAAATTGCCCGCCAATCTGGAGGCGGAGGCAGCTTTTCTGGGCGCGGTGCTGATCGATAACCGCGTGATCGAGGAATTGACCGTGCCGATTCGCGCGGAGCATTTCTTCGAGCCGCTGCACCAGCGCATCTATGCCCGCGTGCTCACCCTGATCGAACGGAACGCCACTGCCTCGCCGGTCACGCTGCGCCCCTATTTCGAAGCCGATGAAGCGCTCAAGGAATTGGGCGGCACGACCTATCTGGCGCAATTGACAGCGAATGGCGCAGGCCTGCTCGCACCGCGCGAATTGGCGCAGCAGATCTATGATCTGGCGCTGCTGCGTGAATTGGTGAGCGTCGGGCGCGGGCTCGTCGAAGGGGCGCTGGATACCTCCGAAGACACCTCGCCGTTGGATCGCATCGCGCGGGCCGAGGCCGATCTCTTCAAGGTCGCCGAAGGCGCGGCCACCGGCAGCGAAGCCTCCACCTTCCGCGAAGCCGCGCTCACCGCGATCAAGATGGCCGAAGCCGCGATGAATTCGGGCGGCGGGCTTTCGGGCAAGACCACCGGCCTCGCCACGATCGATCAGAAAACGTCGGGCCTGCACAATTCCGACCTGATCATCCTTGCCGGGCGTCCCGGCATGGGCAAGACCTCGCTTGCCACCAACATCGCCTTCAATTGCGCCGAAGAACATCTCAAGTGGCAGCGCGACGGCGGCGAATTCAACTACGGCGCGCCGGTGGCCTTCTTCAGCCTCGAAATGAGCGCTGACCAGCTGGCCACGCGTATCCTTGCCGAACAGGCCGAGATCTCGTCCGAAGCGCTGCGTTCAGGGAAAATGAGCCGCGAGGATTTCCAGAAGCTCTCCTTCGCGAGCCAGCGCCTTGCCGAATTGCCGCTCTATATCGACGATACGCCTGCGCTCACCATCGCAAGCTTGCGCACCCGCGCGCGGCGGCTGAAGCGGCGGCATGATATCGGGCTGATCATCGTCGACTATCTGCAACTGCTGCAAGGTTCGGGCCGCGGCAACGACAACCGCGTCAACGAGATTTCCGAGATCAGCCGCGGGCTGAAAACGCTCGCCAAGGAATTGTCGGTGCCGGTGATTGCCCTGTCGCAGCTCTCGCGCGCCGTCGAACAGCGCGAGGACAAGCGCCCGATGCTGTCAGACCTGCGCGAATCCGGCTCGATCGAGCAGGATGCCGACATGGTGTGGTTCGTGTTCCGCGATGATTACTACCACCTGCTGGTCAAGCCCGACACGCCGGATGAAAGCTCCTCGGCCGAAATGAGCGAGAAATACCGCGCGTGGGAGGAGAAGTACGAACAGATCGTCGGCAAGGCGACGCTGATCGTGGCCAAGCAGCGCCACGGATCAACCGGTAATGTGCGGCTCCACTTCCAGAGCGACATCACCAAGTTCACCTCGCCCAATTACAAGGATTATTCGGACTACGGGTTCGAATAGGCTCGCCGCTCAGCCCGTGCCTGCCCGGCTGATGCGGTAATCCGCCAGCGACAGCCAATAGACCAGCAACCATCGCAGCCGGTTGTACCAGGTCGCCCGCTTGGCATACCAGGCTGGTGTCACCGGCACGCTGGCGGCTTCGAGATGATCGATCAGCCCGCGCAGCTGCGCCGCGAGCGCGGCATCTTCGATCCGCACCATCAATTCGATGTTCACGCGGAAGGAGCGCTTGTCGAGATTGGCGCTGCCGACGTAGCTGATATCGTCCACCACCAGCAGCTTCATATGCAGCTTGCAGGGCGTGAATTCGCACAGGCGCACCCCGGCCTTGAGCAGCGAGCGGTAAAGCAGCCGCGCCATATCAATCGCCGCTGCGATATCGGACTTGCCGGGCATCACCATGCGCACCGGGCCGCGCCGGGCAATGTCGGCGACCTGCCGGCGGAAACTGCGCGGCGGGGAGAAATAGGCCGAAACCGTATCAAGCCGCCGGGCGCGCCGCAGATCGCGGCTGAACAGCGAGGCCCAGTGCCCGTGCCGCACAAGCGGGCCGCCCACCAGCAGTTGCACCGGGCCATCACCGCCATCCCATTGCTGGACAAATTCGCGCAGGCGGCGCAGCTGGTTGATCCGGCCTTGCGCCTCGCCCTCCACCCAGCGCGCAAGCAGGCCAAACCACTCCACGAATTTGGCGACCACCGGGCCTTCGATCACCACCGCCAGATCGCACCAGCCATTGCGGGCGGGCGGATTGAAATAGTGGTCCGAAACATTGGCACCGCCTGTCATCACCCGCACGCCATCGGCAATCGCGATTTTCTGATGGTTGCGCACCAGATAGCGCTTGCCCCAGCGCGGCGAGAAAATCGCGAAACCGCCCCCCGCTGCGATCAGCGGGGCGAAGAAATCAGCCCCGGCATCATTGCCGAAATCATCGACAATCAGGTGCACCGCCACGCCGCGTGCCGCTGCAGCAATCAGCGCATCGCGCACCGCCGCGCCCGAGGCATCATCATCGAACAGATAATAGAACACCTCGAGGCTATGCTGCGCTCCGGCGATCAGGCCCAGCAGCGCATCGAAGCGTTCGGCACCGCCGGGATGGAAGGTGAAGTGGTGGTCCGCCGCGGTCACGGTGAAGGAGGGATAATCCGCATAGCCTTGCGCAGCATCGGCGGGCGAAGCACTGAGGGCGGCGGCGTCCATTAGCCGAGCATAGCCGCTCTTGCGCGAAGTTGCATTATCTTGACTCTGCGCGCCCATGTGCTTAGTGCGCGCGTTCTTCCCGAATTCTCCGTAAAAGAGGCCGCCCATGGCACGCGTTACCGTTGAAGATTGCGTCGACAAGGTTCCCAACCGCTTCGACCTCGTCCTGCTCGCTGCTCAGCGAGCGCGCGAAATCTCGGGCGGCAGCGAGCTGACGCTGGATCGCGACCGCGACAAGAACCCGGTCGTCGCGCTGCGCGAAATCGCCGAACAGACGATCGTGCCGCGCGAGCTCCACGAAGCGCTGGTCACCGGTCTTCAGAAGATTCTGCCCGATGATGAAGACGAAGCCGACGAAATTGGCTCGCTCAGCCAATCGGCCGAAGCGCTCCGCATCACCGCGGCTGCGCCGGCGCGCAACACCTCGCTTGGCGGCGATTACGACGGCTGAAACCTGCCGGATCGGATGCCCGAGAATGACAGAGGCCGCCCCACCGGGCGGCCTTTTTCGTTGGGGCGCACCCTGGCGGCCTTTTGGAAACGGCAGGCCGTGGGCTGGCACGGCACACTATCGCTTGGCCTTGCGATCAAACCGGCATAGCCTGACGCCGCAGGCAACAAGGACCTCGGGCAAGGGCGCGCACAAGCATGGCCAGCATTGCAGTTTACAGCGTCAAAGGCGGGGTCGGGAAAACCACCTTTGCGGTCAACCTCGCGTGGTGTTCGGCCCAGATCTCGCGCCGCAAGACGCTGCTCTGGGATCTTGATGCGGCCAATGGCGCAGGGTTTCTCCTCGGGATTGATCCGGGCAAGAAACACACCGCGCACAGCGTCTTTGCCGATGGAAGCGATCCGGCCAAGCTGATCCAGCACAGCCGCTATCCCGGGCTCGATCTGCTGCCTGCCGATGAAAGCCTGCGCACGCTTGATCGCCAGCTTGACAAGCTCGGCAAGAAGAAGCGGCTCGCCAAGCTGGTGGAGCGGCTTGCCAAGGATTATGATCGCATCATCTTCGATTGCCCGCCGGTGCTGAACGCGGTGAGCGCGCAGGTGATGCGCGCCGCCGATGTGGTGATCGTGCCGCTGCCGCCTTCGCCGCTATCGGCGCGCGCTTTCGAAACCGTGGTTGAGGAAGTGCGCGGCGCGGGCAAGGGCCATCCGCCGATCCTGCCGGTGCTTTCGATGATCGATATGCGCCGCTCGCTCCATCGCGAAGCGCGCGCCGCAAACCCGACATGGCCGGTGGTGCCGCTCGCCAGCGCGATCGAACAATGCGCGGTGGAGCGCCAACCGGTCGGCGCCTTTGCCCCGAAATCACCCGCCGCGCGGGCCTTTGCCCAGCTCTGGACTGCGATCGAGCGCAAGCTCGCCAGCAAGTAAGCCTCTATCGCGGTTTGGCATTTGCTGCCAAGAATGCGGCCCCAGCATGGTGGTGGAAGGGGTGCGGGCGCAATGAACGGGATTGGCGAAGGGATCGGCGCGGCCATCGAGGGCGGTTTGCTTGCCCGCGCGGTCGAACCCTCACAGGGCGAGGCGCGCCAACAGCCGCATACGCCGACGGCATGCCTCAATTGCGGAGCGATGGTAACCGGGGTCTATTGCGGGCAGTGTGGCCAGAAAGCCCATGTCCATCGCAGCCTTGCGGCAATCGGCCACGATATCATTCACGGCGTGCTGCACCTGGATGGCAAGCTGTGGAACACACTGCCGCTGCTTGCTTTCAAGCCCGGCCAACTCACCCGCCGCTTCATCGAAGGCGAACGCGCCAAATTCGTCAGCCCGATGGCGATGTTCCTGTTCAGCGTCTTTGCGATGTTCGCCGTGTTCCAGATGGTGGGGCTGACAGCGCCCGCCGATTTCGGCCGGGGCTTTATCGACGGGGCAAGCGGCGGTTCGGCCTTCGAGACGAGCATTCGGGAGCAGATGACCGATCTCGAAAAGGAGCGCGACAATCTCGCGAAAGGCGATCCACGCCATTCCGAAATCACCAGTGAGCTGGCCGCGCTCGAACGGATCAAGCGCAATGGCAAGCGCGCAGCCGACGCAAACACCCCGGAATTGACGCTCACCGGGATCGATTGGCTCGATGAAGGGGTGATCGCCAAGTGGAAGAAGAACCCGAGCCTGATGCTCTACAAATTGCAGGCGAATGGCTACAAGTTCAGCTGGCTGCTGATCCCGTTGTCGATCCCGTTCGTGTGGCTGATGTTTGCGTGGCGGCGCCAGTTCAAGGCCTATGATCACGCGGTCTTCGTGACCTATTCGCTGGCCTTCATGTCGCTGCTGTTCATCACCATGTCACTGCTCAGCCTGATCCCCGGCGGCAGCGAATGGGCCGCACTGCTGTTCCTGGTCGGTGCGCCGCTGCATCTCTACAAGCAATTGCGCTACGCCTATGGCCTCACGCGCTTTTCGGCGGTGTGGCGGTTTTTCGTGCTGATCATCTTTTCGCAGATCGTGCTGGTGCTGTTCTTCCAGAGCTTGCTGATCCTCGGCGCGTTCTGATCCGGCTGTAACAAAAGGGCGCCCGGATCGCTCCGGACGCCCTTTCGTGGTGATCCTTGATGCGGAACGCTTACGCGCCCTGCGGGGCCTCGTCGCCGCCCGGTTCCGTCGCACCGCCAAAGCGCTTGCCTGCCTTGGGAATGGCCGAGCCATGCACCGGGCGGGCAATCGCCGGGCCGCGCGGGGCATCGGGGCGATCGATCTTGCCGTCCTTGAGAAGCTGATCGATCTCCTCGCCGGTCAGCGTCTCGTATTCGAGCAAAGCCTGGGCGAGCAGGTGCAATTCATCCTCGTGGGTCTTGAGAATGTCGGTTGCCCGCTTGTGCGCGCCTTCGACCAGCGACTTGATCTCGGCATCAATCAGCTTGTTGGTCTCGTCCGAAGCCATGGTGCGCATCGTCTGACCCATGCCGAGATAGCCATCCTGGCTTGCCTCGTATTGCAGCGGGCCGAGCTTCTCGCTCATGCCCCAGCGGGTCACCATGTTGCGCGCCAGATCGGTGGCATACTGGATGTCCGAAGAAGCGCCCGACGACACCTTGTCATGGCCGAAGATGATCTCTTCCGCCACGCGCCCGCCCATCGAGACCGAGAGGTTCGCGTGCATCTTGTCGCGGTGATAGGAATAGCTGTCGCGCTCCGGCAGGCGCATCACCATGCCCAGCGCACGGCCGCGCGGGATGATGGTGGCCTTGTGGATCGGATCGGACGCCGCCTCGTGCACCGAGACAATGGCATGGCCTGCCTCGTGATAGGCGGTCATCTTCTTCTCGTCCTCGGTCATCACCATGGAGCGGCGTTCCGCGCCCATCATGACCTTGTCCTTGGCGTCCTCGAACTCCTGCATGGCGACCAGCCGCTTGTTGCGACGGGCAGCGAGCAGGGCTGCTTCGTTGACGAGGTTGGCAAGGTCCGCGCCCGAGAAACCCGGCGTGCCGCGCGCAATCACCCGCGGGTTCACGTCCGGTGCGAGCGGCACCTTCTTCATGTGGACGCTGAGGATCTTCTCGCGGCCATCAATATCGGGGATCGGCACCACGACCTGACGATCGAAGCGGCCCGGACGCAGCAGCGCCGGATCGAGCACATCGGGCCGGTTGGTGGCGGCGATGATGATGATGCCTTCATTGGCTTCGAAGCCGTCCATCTCGACAAGGAGCTGGTTCAGCGTCTGCTCGCGCTCGTCATTCGAATTGCCGAGGCCATGGCCGCGCGAACGGCCGACGGCGTCGATTTCGTCGATGAAGACAATGCACGGCGCGTTCTTCTTGGCCTGTTCGAACATGTCACGCACGCGGCTTGCGCCGACGCCGACGAACATTTCGACGAAGTCCGAACCCGAAATGGTGAAGAACGGCACGCCCGCTTCCCCCGCGATCGCGCGGGCGAGCAAGGTCTTGCCGGTGCCAGGCGAGCCGACCAGCAGCGCGCCCTTGGGGATCTGGCCGCCGAGTTTGGAGAAGCGCTGCGGATCGCGCAGGAATTCGACGATTTCCTGCAATTCCTCGCGCGCTTCATCAATCCCGGCGACGTCATCAAAGGTGACGCGGCCCGAACGCTCGGTCAGCAGCTTGGCCTTGGACTTGCCGAAGCCCATCGCACCGCCGCCGCCGCCCTTCTGCATCTGGCGCAGCGCGAAGAAGGCGATCCCGAGGATCAGGATGAAAGGCAGCGAATTGAGCAGGATATAGAGCAGCATATTGGGCTGCTCTTTCTGCTTGCCGGTGAACTGCACGCCGTTCTCTTCGAGCAGGCGCGTGATCTCGACATCATTGGGCACCGGCACCGTGGCGAAAGCTTCGCCATTGCGCATCCGCCCGGTGATCAGCTCGTCACCCAGTTGCACTTCGGCCACTTCGCCCGACGACACCGAATTGCGGAAGTCGGAATAGCGGATCGTGGTGCCCGGCGAGCCGCCGGCATTGCCGAACAGCGAGACAACCAGAAGAAGGGCAAGAAAAATCCCGCCCCAGATCATCAACTGCTTCACCCAGGGGCTGGGCCCTTCGGGTTGCTGCTGCGGATCGTTTGACTCGCTCATCGGCTGGATTCCTTTCGTGCGAGATAATGTAGGACGTGCAAGGTGAATGGCAAGCTAATGCTCGCCCATGCCAGAGATACGGAATTTGCGATCAGAGTGATGCGCTGGCGCGATCATGTTTCGCGCGAAGGCGGCGCATAGGCGGCGAGGAACATCGCAACCGCCCCGACGAGACGCCGCTGGCTATCCGGCGGCGTGACCCGCGCGCCGAAGCGGTGTTCCAGATCGCACATGCCCTTGCACAGCGCGACGAATTGTTCGGCGGCAAGATCGGTGTCCGCGATCACCAACTCGCCCGCCTCGCAGGCATGGCGCAGCCAGGCGCTGAACGCCTGCTTCATCCGGCGCGGCCCGGCTTCGAGAAAAGCGAGGCCAATCGCGGGATCATGCTCGGTCTCGGCGGCGATGCGCCGTTCGAACTGCATCATTTCCGGCCGGAACAGGAAGGCGAGCATGGCCTCGCCAATCGCCATCAACCGTTCCCGGATCGAGCCCTGCGGCATTTCTGCGAGCCAGAAATAGCCGCGCATCTTTTCGCATTCGCATTCGACGGCGGCGGTGAACAACCCGCGCTTGTCGCCGAACTGGTTGTAAATCGTGACCTTGGAAACCCCGGCATCAGCGGCCACCTGCTCGATCGCGGTGCCGGCAAAGCCGCCTTCGAAAAAGCAATGCGCCGCCACTTCGAGGATTTTCTTCCGCTTGGCGACATCGTTCAGTAATGTTCCGATTCGTCCAACAACGCAATCATTTTCGCTGCACTTCGGTTCCCCCTCCTCTCCCCGAAAGGCTTTGCATCGATGCTCTGGATAGCCATCCGCATGCTCACCGGCGATGCCCAGAAATTCTACGGGCTGCTGTTTGGCATCGGCTTTTCCACCCTGCTGATCACCCAGCAGCTTACCATCTTCGTCAATCTGATCGAACGCGGGGCCAGCGGGGTCTATAACGCACCTGAAGCGCAGATCTGGGTGATGGACCCGGTCAGCCGCACGACCGATGTGAAATATGAAATGCCCTCGACCGCGCTTGATGAAGTGCGCTCGGTCCCCGGGGTCGAATGGGCGGTGCCGCATCTGCGGGCCACGGCAGCAGTGCGCTCGGGCAATGGCGATCTCGAAGGGGTGACGATCATCGGGGTCGATGATGCCACCCTGATCGGTCTGCCCAACGAAATGCAGCGCGGGGCCAAGCAATTGCTGGCCAGCCCCGATGCGGTGCTGATCGATGATTATGGCGCCAAGAAGATGTTCAAGGATGATCTTGATCCGGTCGGCCAACGGCTTGAGCTGAATGATCAGCGCGCGATCATCCTCGGTATTGTGGATGCGATCCCGACCTTCACCAGTCAGGTCACACTGTTCACCAAATACAGCAATGCGCTCAATTTCGTGCCCGGCACGCGCAACCGCCAGAGCTTCGTGCTGGCTGGCGTGACCGCGGGCGCCGATCCCAAGGCGGTGGCTGAACGGATCACCCGGCAAACCGGCTGGAAGGCCGAAACGCGCGATGAATTCGCGCAGGCCGGGGTTGATTTCATCATCCAGAACACCGGCATCCCGACCAATTTCGGGATCACCGTGGTGCTCGGCTTTGTCGTCGGCGTGGCCATCGTCGGGCTCACCTTCAGCCTGTTCATCCGTGACAACATCAAGCAATTCGGCGCGCTCAAGGCTATTGGCGTGACCAATCGCAAGATCGTGCGGATGGTCGCAGTTCAGGCTGGGCTGGTGGGACTGATCGGCTACGCGCTTGGCGTGCTGGGCACGATTGCCTTTCTGCGAGCCTTTGGCGGCAACCCCTTCTTCAAGGGCTTCTACATCCCGTGGCAGGTGCCGCTGATCAGCCTGACATCGGTGATCGTGATCCTGTCGATCACCGGCTGGCTGGCGCTGCGCACCGTCATGAAAACCGAACCGGCGGCGGTGTTCCGGTGAGCGCGCCCGTGATCAAGGAGCAGGCCATGAACGCCCCCTGCAGCGCCGAAGCCGCGATCTGCGCGCGCAGCATCACCCGCGATTTCCAGGCCGGACAATCGACCATCCGGGTGCTGCACGGCATCGACACCGACATCCGCTCGGGCGAGCTCACTTACCTTGTCGGGGAAAGCGGATCGGGCAAGACGACGCTGATCTCGATCATGTGCGGCATCCTCTGGCCGACCGAGGGCGAGGTGAAGGTCTTCGGCACCGATATCTACAAGCTGTCGGACAATGATCTCGTCAATTTCCGGCTCAACAACATCGGCTTCATCTTCCAGCAGTATAACCTGATCCCCTCGATCGATGCGGCGGCCAACGCGGCCGTGCCGCTGATCGCGCAGGGCGTACCGGTAGACGAGGCGCGCGAGCGGGCCAAGGTGCTGCTCGACCGACTCAACATCGGCAATCAGGCCGACAAGCTGCCACGCCAGCTTTCGGGCGGCCAGCAGCAGCGTGTCGCCATCGCCCGCGCCCTCGTGCATGAGCCGCGTCTGGTGGTCTGCGACGAGCCAACCGCCGCGCTCGATGCCCGCTCGGGCCGCCGCGTGATGGATCTGCTGCGCGAAGTCGCGGTGGCGGCCGATCGCGCCTGCATCATCGTGACCCACGACAACCGCATCTTCGATCTGGCCGACCGCATCATCGTGCTTGAGGACGGCCGCATCACCCATGACGGCACCACCATGCCATCGGATCACTGAGCCCTTCCCCCTCCCCTCCCTCTCCCATCGCCCTGCGAGGACATTATGGCTATCTCCCTGCGCAATATGAGCTTCTCCCGCCAGCTGCTGCCGATCTTTGCCGTGGTCGGCGTGATCGGTGCGGGCTTCTACATTGTCGGTGAACTGCCCGACCGCGCGATTGCACAACCCCGCGTGCAACCGCCCAAGGCCACCGGCGACCTCGCCAATGCGCCGCGCGTGGCCGGCGCCGGGCTGGTCGAACCGGCGAGCGAGATCATCGATATCGGTGCGGCGCTTTCGGGCCTTGTCACCGATCTGCGGGTCGCGCCCGGTGACACCGTCGGCAAGGGCGATGTGCTGTTCATGGTCGATGATCGCGCGGCGCGCGCGGCACTGGCCGAAGCGAACGCCGCCATCGCCGAAGCCCGCGCTGCCATCGCCGAAGCCTCCGCTGCGCAAACCACCGCGCGCCAGCAGCTTGATCTCTATCGCAAGCTTGATGATCCCGCCGCAGTCTCGCGCGCCGAGGTGATCCGCGTCGAAGGCGAAGAAACCGCGGCCACCAGCCGCCTCGGCCTCGCGCGCGCACGGCTTGCCGCGGCTGAAGCCCGCGCTGCCAGCACCCGCACCGAAATCGAACGGCTGACCGTGCGCGCCCCGATCGCCGGGGAAATCCTTGCCGTGAATATCCGCCCCGGCGAATTCGTCTCGACCCAGGGCGGCGGCAATGCCGCGCCCTTCATCCAGATGGGCACCACCAATCCGCTGCATATCCGCATCGACATCGACGAAAGCGAAGTCGCCCGCGTCAAGCTCGGGGCGGATGCCACGGTTTCGCCGCGCGGCGCCGCCGATATCCGCGTCAAGGCCAAGTTTGTGCGCGCCGAACCACTGGTGGTGCCCAAGCGCTCGCTCACCAACAGCGCGGCCGAGCGGGTCGATGTGCGGGTGATGCAGGTGATCTACGCCGTCCCGCCGAGCGAGGCCTTCAAGGTCGGCCAGCAGGTCGATGCCTTCATCCCGGCGCGCGCCACTGCGGCCAAGGGGAACTGACCGATGCGCCGCCGCCTTATCACCGCAGCCGTGCTGTCATCCGCGCTGGCGCTGGCCGCCTGTGCGGGCGGCCCGCCGCCGACCATCGCGACCCCGACGCCGGATCTGCCGGAAAACTACTTCGCCTTGCCGCAAGGGGCCGCGAAGGGTGATCTCGCCGCGCTCATGCCGCAGGACGATCCGGCCTACCGGGCGCTTTCCACCGCCGCGCTCGCCAACGCGCCGAGCCTCGCCGAAGCGCTGGCACGGGTGGAAAGCGCGCGGGCAGGCGCGCGCGGCGCACGGGCGGCACGCATGCCCAATCTTGATGCCGATGCCTTCGCGCGGCGCAACCGCATCAACCCGGCGCAGTTCGGCGAAGCGGGCGAACAGGGCATCATCCCCAATGAACTGACCTCCTATGGCGCGAATATTGTCGCAAGCTGGGATCCCGATCTGTTCGGCCAATTGAAGGCCCAGCAGCGGGCCGCCGCAGCGCGGATCGATGCCGCCAGCGCGCAGGCACAGGCCGTGCGGATCGCGCTGCTCGCCGAAATTGCCGGTTCGGTCACCGATTGGCGCGTGCTCGCCGAACAGCGCGCCGCGCTTGCCAGCGATGTCGCCGCTGCCGAACAACTGGCCCGGCTGGCCGGATCGCGCGAGGCTTCGGGCATTGCGCCGGGATTTGATCGGGTGCGCGCCGAAGCCGCAGCGAGCGCCTCGCGCTCGCGCCTTGCCGCGCTCGATAGCGAGAATGCACGCATCATCGGCCGGCTGGTCACGCTGACCGGGCAAAACGCGGCGACGGTTGCCGCCGCGCTCGGCACCGCTGCATCGGGTGCGCTGACACCGCGCCCGGCCCCTGCTGCGCTGCCGTCCGAGCTCCTCGCCAACCGGCCCGATGTGGCCGCCGCCGCTGCCGAACTGGCAGCAAGCGACGCTGATCTGGCCGCTGCCGCGCGCGCGCGCTTCCCGCGCCTCACGCTGTCCGGCGTGATCGGGCTGCTTGCCTTCGATCTCGACAAGATGTTCGATGAAAACTCGCTGATCGGCACGCTGACAGCCAGCATCGCCGGGCCGCTCCTTGATTTCGGCCGGGTCGGCGCGCGGATCGATGGCGCCGCGGCCGACAAGCAAGCTGCCTTTGCCGCCTATCGCGGCGCGGTGTTCCAGGCGCTTGGCGATGCCGAGGCCGCCTATGGCCTGATCGCCGCGAGCGACCGGGAAGCGCAGCTTGCTGTCACCGAACGCGATCAGTTGCAGCGCGCGGCCAGCCTTGCCGAAACCCGCTACAAGGCCGGGCTGGCGAGTTTTCTCGAAGTGCTCGAAGCGCGCCGGGCAGCCGATGCCAGCGGGGAACGGGCTGCCGCATCGCTGGGCCGGGCGGCGCGTGCGCGTATCCTGTTGTGGCAAGCGCTGGGCGGCGATGCCGCCCCGTCAGCCCTTGCGCTTCAACAGGGCTGAACGCTCGCAGCGGCACACCACTTCGTCGCGCTGGTTCCACATTTCGTGGGTGAAGGTGACGATCCCGGCATCGGGCCGGCTCTTGCTTTCGCGCAGTTCCTTCACCTCGGTGTAGGCGCGCAAGGTATCGCCGATGAACACCGGGTTCGGGGTGACAACATTGTTGAAGCCGAGGTTCGCCACCAGCGTGCCCAAGGTCGTATCGCCCACCGACAGCCCGACCAGCAGGCTGAAGGTGAAAGTCGAATTGACGAGGATCTGCCCGAACCCGCTGGCCTTGGCCGCTTCGACATCAAGGTGCAGCGGCTGCGGGTTATGCGTCATGGTGGAGAACAGCAGGTTGTCGGTCTCGGTCACCGTGCGGCGGATTTCGTGTGCGATCCGCTCACCCACCACCCATTCGTCGAAGTATTTGCCCGCCATCAGTTTTGCGCTCCCCAGCGCGCCAGCACCTCGGCACCATCATCATGGCTTGAACGCACCGCACCCGGCGTGCGGCTGAAGCGCGGCGCGGGCGCAGGATGCCACGCCCCGTCATGCTCCACATAGGCACCGCGCGCCTTCATATGCGGGTGCTCGCGCGCCTCGTCGAGCGCCAGCACCGGCGCAAAGCAGGCATCCGATCCTTCAAGCAGCGCGCACCATTCGGCCTGTGTCCGCGTCAGGAACATGGCGGCGAGCTTTTCGGCATAGGCTTCCCAGTTGGCGGGGTTCATCTGGCCGCTCGCCAGCTCCTCGGGCGCACCGGTCTTGGCCAGCAATTCGGCGTAGAACTGCGGCTCGATCGCACCGAGCGCGATTTCCTTGCCATCGGCGCAGCGGAAGCAGCGGTAGAAATGCGCGCCGCCGCTGAGCATGCCTTGGCCGCGCGCCGTGCTGAGATGCGGCACCTGCCGCACGCCGAAGAAGAAGCTCATCAGGCTGGTGGTGCCATCGACAATCGCGGCATCCACCACCTGCCCCTTGCCGGATCGTTCGCGCTCATACAGCGCGGCCATGATCCCGAAGGCGCAATACATTGAACCGCCGCCGAAATCGCCGACGAGGTTCTGTGGCGGGGTCGCGGTCTCGCCCGCGCGGCCCACGGCGGCGAGCGCACCGGTGATCGCGATATAGTTGATGTCGTGCCCGGCCGCCTGGGCCAGCGGGCCGTCCTGTCCCCAGCCGGTCATGCGGGCATAGACGAGGCGGGGGTTCAGCGCGAGCAGTTCATCAGGCCCCAGCCCCAACCGCTCCATCACGCCAGGGCGAAAGCCTTCGATCAGCACATCGGCATGGGCAGCGGCGGCGCGCATCGCGGCCTTGCCCTCCGCGCTCTTGAGATCGACGCCGATCCGGTGGCGCGCGCGTTCCACCACTGGGTTGCTCGCCGCCGCACCGGGCCGGTCAATCCGCACCACTTCCGCCCCCAAATCAGCGAGCAGCATGGCGACATGCGGCCCCGGCCCGATCCCGGCAAACTCCATTACCTTGAGGCCTGCGAGCGGCCCGCCCGGATTGCTCATCCCTGTCTCTCCCGTTGCTCTCGCCGCGTCTGTGCCGCCCGATCGGGACAAGGGCAAGTGCCAGTTTGCAGGGGGCGCGGCAGCGGGATGAACCAGCGCGCCTCTCCGGCTTGCGCATGATGCCATAAAGCAGCGCGATTTCAGTATGATGCCAGCACTTCGGGGCTTGACTTGGGTTCAACGGGCACGGACAAGAACCCGGTGGGGACGGGCGCAACACATTCAGAATGCTTGCTTTTCCGGGGACGGCATAGCAGTGCCGCCGGTTGACGTGCGCCCGCGCATCCTTGTCACCTTCGGGACACGCCCCGAAGCGATCAAGATGTTTCTCGTCGTCAAGGCGCTGCGGGAAACCGGCCGCTTCGCCGTGCGTGTGGTGGTGACGGCACAGCACCGCGCCATGCTCGATCAGGCGCTGGCGCTCGCCGGGATCGTGCCGGATATTGATCTGGATCTGATGCAGCCGGGCCAGAGCCTTGATGATCTCGCCGCCCGGATCATCAGCCGCTTTGGCGCGGTGCTCGATGCGGAACAGCCGGCGCGGGTGCTGGTGCATGGCGATACGCTCACCAGCATGATGGCCACGCTGGCCTGCTATTTCCGCCGCATCCCGGTTGGCCATGTCGAGGCGGGGCTACGCAGCGGTGATATCCATGCGCCCTGGCCGGAAGAGGGCAATCGCAAGATCACAGGCGCGATTGCCGATCTGCATTTCGCGCCGACCGCAACGGCGGCGGCCGCGCTGCACGCGGAAAATGTCCCGCCCGCATCGGTGCATGTCACCGGCAATACCGTGATCGATGCGCTGCTTGCGGCGCGGGCACACATCGCGGCGGACCCTGCGCTGGCCCCGGCGATTGCCACGCTGCGCGAGCGCTTTCGCGGCAAGCGGATCATCGCGGTGACCGCGCATCGCCGCGAGAATTTCGGCGAAGGGATGCAGCAGATTGCGGCAGCTTTGCAGCACCTCGCCGCACGCGATGATGTCGCGATCATCTATCCGCTCCATCCCAATCCGCAGGTTACCGCTGTGATGCGCCCGCTGCTGGCGGATCACCCGGCGATCGCACTGGTTGAGCCGCTCGATTACCTCAATTGCGTCGCCATGCTCGAGGCCTGCACGCTGGTGCTGACGGATTCGGGCGGAATTCAGGAGGAAGCCCCCAGCCTTGGCAAGCCGGTGCTGGTGATGCGCGAGACGACCGAACGGCCCGAAGGCATCGCGGCGGGCACCGCCGTGCTGGTCGGCGCGGATTGCCTGCGGATCGTCACCGCAGCCACCCGCCTGCTGGATGATCCGGCAGCCTATGCCGCCATGGCCCGGGCGCATAATCCCTATGGCGATGGCGCGGCGAGCCGCCGCATTGCGGCGATCATCGCCGCCCGGCATTGACCGGGCCGATCAGAGCGTGCGGATGATCCCCGAGAAATCGAGCGCGGCGTTATCCTTGGCGAAATCCTCGTAGATCGCGCGGGCATGCTCGCCGAGCGGGGTCTTCGCCCCGGCGCTTTCAGCGGCTTCCATGGCGAGGCGCAGATCCTTGAGCATCAACCCCGCCGCGAACCCGCCCTGATAGTCCTTGTCCGCCGGGGTGACCGGGCCGACGCCGGGAACTGGGCAATAGGATGTCATTGACCAGTTCTGCCCACTTGAGACACTGGCAATGTCGTAGAAGGTCTGCGCGTCCAGCCCCAGCTTTTCCGCCATCGCAAAGGCCTCGCAGGTGCCGATCATATGGATCGCGAGCAGCATGTTGTTGCAGATCTTCGCGGCTTGGCCCGTGCCGGGGCCGCCCGCATGGATCACCGCCTTGCCCATTGCGGCAAGGATCGGCTGGGCGCGGGCGAAGGCCTCGTCGGAGCCGCCGACCATGAAGGTGAGCGTGCCGCCCGCCGCCGCCGCGATCCCGCCCGAAACCGGCGCATCGACCATCTGGTACCCATGCTGTTCGGTAACGGCGATCACCTCGCGCGCGGTGGCGACATCGATGGTCGAACAATCCATCAGGATCGCGCCTTCAGGGGCGTGGCCGATGACCTCGTCCCAATAGACCTGTTTGACGATCGCGCCATTGGGCAGCATCGAGACGACCGCTTCGGCGCCGTCGCAGGCTTCCTTCGCGGTGGCGAAAGTGGAGCACCCCGCCTCGCGCGCAGCGGTCAGCGCTGCTTCGCTAAGGTCAAACGCGCGCACATCATGGCTCGCTTTTACAAGGTTTGCGGCCATCCCGCCGCCCATGTTGCCGAGGCCGATAAAGGCGATCTTCATGGCTGTTTCCTCTCTCCCGTCATCCCAGCGCAAGCTGGGATCTCAAGCGGCTGGGCGCCGCGCTTGAAGCCCCAGGCCCCAGCTTTCGCTGGGGTGACGCCTGAATCTACCGCCCCTTCCACTGGCCTTCACGCTTCTCGATAAAGGCGGCCATGCCTTCAGCCTTGTCTTCGCTTGCGGTCAGGATCTGGAAGATCCGCCGCTCGACAATCAGGCCTTGATCGAGCGTCATCTCAAAGGCCGAGTTCACCATCTCCTTGTTCGCGATGGCAGCCATCGGCGGCATGGCGGCGATGGTTGCGGCGGTCTTGAGGCTTTCGGCGATCAATTCCTCATGCGGCACGACGCGGGCGACAAGATTGCTGCGCTCGGCCTCTTCGGCACCCATCATCCGGCCGGTGAGGCACATTTCCATCGACTTCGACTTGCCGATCGCGCGGGTAAGCCGCTGGCTGCCGCCCATGCCGGGGGCGACGCCGAGCTTGATCTCGGGCTGACCGAACTTCGCCTTGTCGGAAGCGATGATGAAGTCCGCCATCATCGCGAGCTCGCAGCCGCCGCCGAGCGCGAAGCCATTGACGGCGGCGATCCACGGCTTGCGCACCTTCTTGACGATCTCGGAAGTCCAGCGTCCGAAGAAATCTTCAAGGTAGAAATCCGCTGCCGGCTTCTCGCTCATTTCCTTGATGTCAGCGCCCGCGGCAAAAGCCTTTTCACCACTGCCGGTGAGGATCGCGCAGAGCTGGGTCTTGTCGGCCTCGAACGTCGCAAAGGCCGCGATCAATTCTTCGAGCACCTGCGAATTGAGTGCGTTGAGCGCCTGCGGGCGGTTGATCGTCAGCAGCGTGACGCCGGTGGTGCCGCGCGCATTCGGCTCGGCGGTGATGGTTTCGTAAGTCATGTTGTTCTCCATGCCTCGTCATTGCGAGGATCGGAGCGACGCGGCAATCCCGAGCCGTTTCGCGCGAACTCTGGATTGCTTCGCTACGCTCGCAATGACGATTGTTCAATTTGGCAGCGGCGCCCATTCCTCGTCAGCAGGCAAGGGCGCGAAGATCGCATCGATCAGCTCTGCGCCGACACCTTCAGGGGTCGCCGGGTTCCACGCCGGATTATTGGTCTTGTCGACAATCACCGCGCGCACGCCTTCGGCAAAATCGGGGCGGGTCAGCACGCGGCTGGCGATACGGTATTCCATCCGCATATTGTCGGCAAAATCGCCCAGTGCTGCACTTGTCGCCAATTGGCGCAGCGCCACCTTGCAGGTCTGCGGGCTCTTGGTGCCAAGCGTGTCGCGCTCTTTCGCCGCCCAATCATCGCCCGCTGCTGCCGCTGCCTCAAGACTGGCGAGGATATCCTCATAGCGATCAGAGGCAAAGTGCTTGGCGATCTTGTCGATATTGCCCGCCAGCCGCGCCTCGGGCGGGGTGACCGACAATTCGGACAGGATGCCCGCAATCCGATCCGGATGTTCGGCAATGCGCGCCTTGGCTTCGGCGACCTTGTCGTGCGGCAGGTAATGGGTGGCGAGCCCGGCCCAGTGGCATTCCGCGCCATCAAGCCGGGCGCCTGTCAAAGCGAGGAACTGCCCGAGCCGCTGGCCGAGCCGCGACAGATACCATCCGCCGCCGACATCGGGGAACAGCCCGATCCCGGTTTCCGGCATGGCAAAGCGGGTGTTCTCGGTCGCGACGCGGTACTTCGCCGGCTGCGAAATGCCGACACCGCCGCCCATGGTGATGCCATCCATGAAAGCCACGATCGGCTTGGCATAGGTGAACATCTGGTGGTTGAGTTGGTATTCGTCATGGAAGAACTGGCGACCCGACACGCCGCCATCATTCAGCGCCGAATTGCGCAGGAAGGCGATATCACCGCCTGCGCAGAAGCCGCGCCCCTCGGCGTGATCGAGGATCACCGCCTTGATCGCATCATCCTGCGCCCACGCGCGCAGCGCCGCGCTCATCGCGTGGCACATCGGCAAGGTCAGCGCATGGATCGCCTTGGGGCGGTTGAGGCTGATATGCCCGGCGCCGCCGCGCACCTCGGTGAGAACTTCGTCACTCATCGCTTGCCCCCCAAGCCTATTGCCGCAGCAGGTCGCGGCCCACCACCATGCGCATGATCTGGTTGGTGCCTTCAAGGATCGAGTGGACGCGCAGATCGCGCCAGAAGCGTTCGATCGGGTAATCCTGAAGGTAGCCATAGCCGCCGAACAATTGCAGCGCGCGGTCGACGACCGACGAGCCATTATCCGTCGCCAACCGCTTGGCCATGGCGGAAAAGCGCGTCTTGTCGGGCGCGTTGTCAGTCACCTTGGCGGCGGCGAGATAAAGCAGCGCACGCGCGGCTTCGAGATCGGTCGCCATGTCGGCCAGCATGAACTGGGTGTTCTGGAAATCGGCGACGGCCTGGCCGAACTGCTTGCGTTCCTTGGTGTAACGGATCGCTTCATCAAGGCAGCGCTGCGCCCCGCCGAGCGAGCAGGCACCGATATTGAGCCGCCCGCCATCGAGCCCCATCATCGCAATGCGGAAGCCTTCGCCTTCCGCGCCGACCAGGTTTTCGACCGGCACGCGGACATCTTCGAGCACGAGTTGCGCAGTCGGCTGCGAATGCCAGCCGAGCTTCTTCTCGTTCGCGCCGAAGCTGACGCCGGGCATGTCCTTTTCGATCACCATGCAGGAAATGCCCTTGGGACCATCCTCGCCGGTGCGCACCATCGCGACATAGACCTCGTTCGCGCCCGCGCCCGAGATGAACTGCTTGGTGCCGTTGAGCACATAGTGATCGCCATCGCGGCGCGCGGTGGTCTTGAGCGCCGCCGCGTCCGAACCCGAGCCCGGCTCGGTCAGGCAATAGCTGGCGATTCGCTCCATGGTGACGAGGCTGGGAAGGTATTTTGCCTTCACCACAGGGCCACCAAAGCGATCAATCATCCACGCGGCCATGTTATGGATCGAGATGAAAGCGCTGGTCGAAGGGCAGCCATAGGCCATCGCCTCCATGATCAGCGCCGCCTCCAGCCGCCCGAGCCCGATGCCGCCCGATTCCTCGGAAACATAGATCGCACCAAAGCCGAGTTCGGCGCTGCGCTGGATCGTCTCGCGCGGGAAGATGTGCTTCTCGTCCCATTCCGCCGCGTGGGGCGTGATGGCGTCGGCGGTGAACCGCTGCGCCATTTCCTGAATGGCGAGCTGATCGTCGGTCAGTTGAAATTGTCCTTGCATGGCCAAGCGCTCTAACGGCCAAGGCCTGCGCGGGAAAGTCCGCTTTGTGCAAGCGGGCTGACAATTTTTGCGCGCGCGGCGCGGGAGCCATGCCGAACCCGGCGCGTTATGGCGCCATGCCCACACCCCCAGCCCGGTTGATCCTTGTGTACAACGCGCCGAGCGGATGGCTCAACATGGTGAAGGATGGGCTGCACAAGCTGATCAGGCCGCAGACCTATCCGTGCGCGCTGTGCGCGTTGACCTATGGGCCGGTGATGATGCGCCGCCCATGGCGCCGCTTTCTGCAAGGCCTGCCCTTGGCCAAGACCTTTCATCACAGCGATGATTTCGCCGCCGCGTTTCCGGGGCTCGCTCTTCCGCTGCCCGCGATCCTGCTTGTGCAGCCCGACGCGCCGCCGCATGTGCTGATTGCCGCCAGCGAGCTTGATGCCTTGCCCGATCTGGCAGCTTTGACGGCACTGATGCGTGAACGCCTCGACGGCTTTGCCTAGCCGCAGGTGATATCGATGATCTTCATCGCATCATCATAGCGCACATTCACGCGGTCCTGCCGGTAATCCATCGTCCACGCCGAACGCGGCGGACCCCAGCGCAGGGTGCGCGCGCCGCTATCCTTGAGGATCGCTGCGCCCATCGCCTGGGTCGCATCATGGCCGACATGATATTGTGCAGGCTCGGCCTTGCAGAGCTGGGGGGTTTCGGCAGGGGCAGGCGCGCTGGCGACCATGTCCGGGCTGGCGCTGCATGCAGAGAGCACCGCTGCAAGTGGCGCCATCGGCATGGCCCGTGCTGACATCATCCCGAACTTGCGCATTGCTTTGTCTCCCGCTTGTGCCGCCCCGCAGGCGCCCACCATCATAACGCAAGCCGGCGCCCCGATAAACCGCAGATCATCCCCTGCCTGCCTTGTGCCTGCCTTGGCCACGTTCCCGGCGCATCCCGATGAATCCTTGCGCCCTGCGCGCTGCGCGTTAAGGGCGCAGGGCAAGACCCGATCTGATCGCAAAGGATCCGCCAGCGTGAGCGCGCACAAGGACACAAGCCCCGCCCCCGATCTGTCGCTCGACCTGAGCAAGGCCGAAGTGCTGATCGAGGCCCTGCCCTATTTCCAGCGCTATGCCGGGCGCACCTTCGTGGTGAAATATGGCGGCCATGCGATGGGCGATCCTGCCGCCGCGCGCGATTTTGCCGAGGATATCGTGCTGCTGAAGGCGGTCGGCATCAATCCGGTGGTGGTGCATGGCGGCGGGCCGCAGATCGGCGAAATGCTGGCCAAGCTCGGGGTGGAGAGCACGTTCGTCGATGGCCTGCGCGTGACCGATGCAGCCACCGCCAAAGTCGCCGAAATGGTGCTGTCGGGCGGCATCAACAAGGAACTGGTCGGCTGGCTGGCAGCGGCAGGCGGCAGAGCCCTTGGCCTGTCGGGCAAGGATGGCGGCATGGTCACCGCGCGCAAGGTGACGCGCACCACCCGCGATCCCGACAGCCAGATCGAGCAGGTGATCGATCTCGGCTTTGTCGGTGAACCCGCCGTGGTCGATACGCGGGTGATCGATACCGCCGTGGCTGCGGGGATGATCCCGGTGATCGCGCCGATTGCGCCGGGCGAAGATGGCGCGACGTACAATATCAACGCCGATACCATGGCGGGCGCGATTGCGGCGGCGCTGGGCGCGGCGCGGCTGTTCCTGCTGACCGATGTGCCCGGCGTGCTCGACGGCGAGGGCAAGCTGCTGAGCGATCTGACCCCTGCCGCCATTGCCACCTTGCGCGAAGAAGGCGTGATCCGCGGCGGCATGGTGCCCAAGCTCGAAACCTGCATCAACGCCGTCGAAGCCGGGTGCGAAGCCGCCGTGGTGCTCGATGGCCGGGTGCCGCATGCGATGCTTCTCGAATTCTTCACCGCGCGCGGTGCGGGCACGCTGGTGCGGGCCTGACAGCAGGGAACTCGATAGTAGCGCGGGGCGTATTAGTGGGCTAATACGGCCGTCCCACCCCTCAAGGTGCCTCTTCCGAGGCGCCGCACAACGGAAAAGAGATCCAGATGCCAGCCATCGCCGTTCTCGTCGATATCGTGATGATGCTCACCAATGTGCTGGTGATGCTGATCATCGTGCAGTTCGTGATCGGGCTGTTGTTTGCCTTCAACGTGATCAGCCCGTCGAATGAATTTGCCCGGCAGGTCTATGAATCGATCAACCGCCTGCTCGAACCGGTCTTGCGCCCGATCCGCAATCTGATGCCGAACACCGGCACGATCGATTTCTCGCCGCTGGTGCTGATCCTGCTGCTCCAGATCCTCACCCGGGTGCTGATGGGTCTGGCGGGGGCCTATTGATGAGCGAGGCCACGGTGATTGATGGCAAGGCCTTTGCCGCAGCCCTGCGCGAACGCATCGGCGTCGCGGCAGCGGGCTTTGCCGCGCAGACCGGGCGGCGTCCCGGCCTTGCGGTGGTGCTGGTGGGCGAAGACCCGGCCAGTCAGGTCTATGTCGGCGCCAAGGGCAAGGCCTGCGAGGCGGCGGGCATGGCAAGTTTCGAACACCGCCTGCCGGCCGATACCAGCGAGGCGGCACTGCTTTCGCTGGTCGAACGGCTGAACAATGATCCCGAGGTTGATGGCATTCTGGTGCAATTGCCGTTGCCTTCGGGGCTCAATGAACAGGCGATCATCGCCGCGATCAATCCCGACAAGGATGTGGACGGGTTCCATGTGATCAACGCCGGGCGGCTCGCCGTGGGGCAGCGCGGCTTCGTGCCCTGCACCCCGCTCGGCTGCCTGATGCTGCTTCAGGATCATCTCGGCGATCTGTCGGGGCTCGAAGCTGTGGTGATCGGCCGCTCGAACATTGTCGGCAAGCCGATGGCGCAATTGCTGACCGATGCCAATGCAACGGTGACGATCGCGCATAGCCGCACGAAGAACCTGCCCGATGTTGTGCGCCGCGCCGATATTGTCGTCGCCGCGGTCGGACGGCCCGAAATGGTGCGCGGCGACTGGATCAAGCCAGGCGCGACCGTGATCGATGTCGGCATCAACCGCCTGCCCCGGGAAGAGGGCAAGGAAAAGGGCCGTCTGGTCGGCGATGTTGCCTATGGCGAAGCGTGCGCAGTCGCCGGTGCGATCACGCCGGTGCCGGGCGGGGTCGGGCCGATGACGATTGCCGTCTTGCTGCGCAACACGCTGTTAGCGGCCCATCACAACGCCGGAATGCCCGCACCGGAGGGGTTGTGAGACACGCGCGGGCGATAGGCCTCGCAGGCACGCTCGCCTTGGTGCTTACCGCCTGTGCCGGAGGCGGCGGACCGCCCCGGCCGACCAAGCGCGAAATCGCGGTCATCAACCGCGCGCTGACCACCGCCCCGGGCGCCGCCCAGCCGAGCACGATTGTCGCTACCGAGGTTGCTTTCGGTCGCCTCGCTGCTGAGACCACACAGGCCGCTGCCTTTCTGCAATTTGCCGCTGCGTCCAATGCGCAGGTTCACACCGCCGAAGGGCTTGTCAGCGTCCAGCAATGGGTAGCGCAGGCGGGCTTTCCTGTCGCCGCCACCAAGTGGAGCACGCGCGCGGTGGCGATTGCCTGTGATGGCGCGCTGGCGGCCAGCACCGGGCGCTACACCGATCCGCAGGGGATCGTGGGGAATTACGTGATGATCTGGCAGCGGCAGGACGACAACACCTATCGCTGGATCTACCACGCCGCCGGGCCGGATGTGCCCCAGCCGCCCCCGCGAGTGCGGCCCCGCGATGGCGATATCACGGTGACAGCGCTCGACGCGGTGCAGGGCCTCGTGGCAAGCTGCCCGCGCGGCGGCGATCCCATTCCGCCGCCGCCAGCCCTTGCCATCAGCGACGATCGCCCCGGCCTCGCCGCGCTGGCGCGCGATGGCACCTTGCGCTGGCGTTGGGAGCAGGCCGATGCGGGCGGCAGGTTCGTGGCCGCCGAATACTTCTACGAAGGCCGCTGGCTCTCCGCCTTTGCCCTGACCCTGCCCGCAAGGCTTGATCCGTAATGTTCAGCGAATTGTTCCTGTCGGCCTTCGTCACCTTCTTCGTGGTGATCGATCCGCCCGGCTGCGCGCCGATCTATGCCGGGCTGACCAAGGGCGCGAGCGCCGCACAGGCCCGCAGCATGGCGCTGCGCGCGACCTTCATTGCCTCGATCATCCTTCTGATCTTCGCGCTGTTCGGCAAACAATTGCTCGCCGCGCTCCATATCGAGCTCAATTCCTTCCGCATCGCCGGCGGGCTGATGCTGTTCTTCATCGCCTTTGACATGGTCTTCGAAAAGCGCACCCAGCGCCGCGAGGAACGCGCCGAGAAGATCGCCGCCACCCCCGAGATCGAGGATGTCTCGGTGTTCCCGATGGCGATGCCGATGCTCGCCGGGCCGGGCGCGATTGCCGCTGTCATGCTGCTGATGAACGAAGCGGGCGGTGAACCGTTCAAGATGGCGCAGGTGCTGGCCGCGCTCGGCGCGGTGCTGATGATCACCGCCGCCGCGCTGGTGGCTGCCGGGCCGCTGATCCGGCTGCTGGGCGACAAGGTCGAGGCGGTGATCACCCGGCTGCTCGGCGTGCTGCTGGCAGCGCTTGCCGCGCAATATGTGATCGATGGGCTGAAGGGCAGCTTCGCGGGCTAAGGCACCGCCGGGCTGTCTTCGTCCCCATCGCCGTCCGTGCGGCTTGCCGCGCCAGCGCCATCCTGCGCGATCAGCAGGCTTTCGTGCTCGACATCATCGGGCAGCGACATCACGTGATCGACGCCTTCGACGGTGATGACATAGCTGCCATCTTCCGCATTCCTGATGTGGCCCTTTTCCTTGAGATACCACAGGAAGAATTCGATGTTCTCATCGGAAAGCCAGGTGCTTTTCTGGAGGAAATAGATCCCCACGCCCGGATCCTTGGGGAAAGCACGCCGCTTGTTATAGAGCAGTTTCAGGATGCCATCGGAAATCAGCGCATCGCTCAGAGGTTTGGGCCGCTGGGCCTTGTCATCCTGCGGCACGGCAAAGCGATAGCCGGTCTTTTCGGCATATTCGTGATTATATTTCTGCCGGGCGTCGCGATCTTTCAGCGTCTGGAAAGCGTTCACCAGCGCGCTGAATTTGTCGATATCAGCGGTCTCGGCATGATCCGGGTGATAGAGTCTGATTCAAAACTATCTCGTGTAATTTCATGCTCTTGCGATACGGCGTGTGAAGAGCTGGATTGATGCGATGAACAGCCAGGCGGTTGCTGAGGCGATGGTTTGTTCGAAGTCCTTGGCGA